>Ga0209593_10001042_pt1 | contig 12043 bp, 15 predicted proteins | sample PPLLaktember2015_3_FD_187260 | JGI IMG/M metagenome (GOLD analysis project Ga0209593, IMG submission 187260) | Freshwater sediment microbial communities from Prairie Pothole Lake near Jamestown, North Dakota, USA - PPLs Lake P7 Core (6) Depth... | ecosystem: Environmental > Aquatic > Freshwater...
TAACCGTTCCTTGCTCTTTGACTTGAGTGGTAACGACATCGGTAATCAATGCCTTCAATTGCTCTTCAGTCATCTTCATTTTATAAATTCCTCCTGAAAATTTTTGGAACTTGTTAAACCTTTTTTCACTTCGGAGAAATCTACTACCTCTGACGGTAGTTCTAATTTACTCAACTTTGCCCTTGGCTTTTCTTAAAGCCTCAGATATCATGTCAGCGATTTGCCCCTTTAAGTTTAGTGCAGATTCCAACTTCTCTGGTGTTATCGCAGACTTTACTAACTCTACTATATAAGAGTCTGTAATCTCGGTTGTTTCGTCCTGTTTTGCACTTTTAGATGAAATAATTTCAATTTCATCATCTTTTTCTTCATTTTCTTCCAATTCCAATTCCAAATCTTTGATATCAGAATCGGTTTCTTTAATTTCGGTTTCATCCTCTTCAGATGCACCATACAGACCTTCGAATATTTCTTGAGCCCGGATAATGTGATCAAGACCTGTTTTAATTACTTCTTTTGTCGCCGCAGAAATAGAACGACCTGCCTTTTCAATGACTTCAGCTTCATTAAACACTTCCTTACCGTATTTCATCTCAACCCAACCAGCAGCTACCGGGATGTCATTATCAGCAATTTTTACTTGCAAACCATCTTCGACATAGGAAATAGTATATGAAGTAACGAAGAAATCTTTTTCCACATCGCCAATCATATAAATAAATGAACCATTGGGATATTCTGATGGTATCAAATCAATAACTTTACAGGTAGAGGCCCCACAACCGTTAACATCAATAATTCTTTCCAAAGCCGACATTATTTCAAATACACTTGGTACGATATTAGAATAATTCTTTTCTTCTTTTGATTCTTCCTCTTCTTCTTCCTCTTCTTCTTCCTTAGTTTCTTCGGTTACCTCTTCTTTTGATTCTGCTTCTTCTTCGCTTCCTGTTTCTGTTTGTTTCCCTTCTCCGACTTCTGATTTTTCTGTTTCTTCTTCATTTGTGTCACCTTCCTTTGGCATTTCATGCCCACATTCAGGGCATTTTTCTGCATCTATTGGCATTTCAGTGCCACATTCAGGACATTTCTTTGTTTTTTCTTCTGTTACTTTTTCTTCCTCTTCTTCGTCTTGTTTTGTAACATCCTTTGTCACAAGTTCAATAACAGCTTCCAATTCTTCTTTTAATTGCTTCGTTTTAATTTTACCGGACTTTACAGCCTCAATCAAAGCCTCTGAATTAGATGGAATAGGAACGCAGGATATTTCAAGAAGTTCCACATCGGTATAAACCCTTTTTAGACCCATCTCTTTGTATTTTCCTTCTTTGGGATTGTCAATTTTCCCTTCCGGGTTTGGTTTAAACCCAACAGAAAAAGCACTCATAATACCTTCTTTGAACAGTTGGTAAACTTCGCGCCCACGCTCAGTATTTGCAAATTTAGCTTTAAATTTTAAACCATTGCTATCTGCCTTAACCCACAGGGCCTTCCCGACTGGGGGGGCAGAATAATCATGGCACAACATAATGACAGGATTCTTTCTGAAAGAATCAAGTTTCCATGCCGAGGATTCTATAAGTTCGTCATCCCTATCCTTTACTGGTTTACTTCCCCAACCAATGATTGATTGCTCAACTTCATTGATTTCTGCTTTTTCCGCTGTGATAAATTTCTTTTCCTTATCCATTTGTCAAACCTCCTTTGCTGACATTTGTTTGAAAATATCTCTGCTTCCGCCTTTTCATTCTTCTTGAAGACAAATCATGGTGGAAAACATAAATCTTCCAATAATAAAATCAAGGTACTTCTTTGGATTGCTGATAACCTCTTTTGGAGCCTGCATCATATCCTCTTTCAAGCGTTTATCTAAAATATCAAACTCCAATTTATTACCAACTATTCTGATTGTACCTGCCTTCACAAAATTACCATTTTCTCTTATTATAACTTTCATCTTTTATCCCCATTTTTATAAAGGTAATTCATCTACTCTCTCCCAAAAACTTTTCCGTTCTGCCATAGGTAATTTATGTTTCTTAAATAAAACATCTATAGTTTTTTTATTTTCCAAAGCCTTATCTGCCATTTGTCTAGCCATATCTTTGTATTCTTGTAAATCTTTTAAATTACGGGTTTTACCGCTTGGAAAAGTCACTTCCCGAATGACATACTGTTGCATTCTTTCGAAATCGCCATTCCATGCATCTTCATATTTCTTTGCAAATGTGTAACCATTATCAATAAAAACCAATTTATCCCCTTGCCAATAGACATTTTTGCAGTGTCTATCACAAGAACCAATCATACGGTCAAAAACTGCACCCTTCACAATTTCTTGCCAACGATCATTGTAAGCACCCTTTTCAGCATCATTCTCGTCCAATCTTTTAAGATTTTTTTTAAATTCTTGAACAGAACCGATACCATGATTTGGTATTTCCTTAAAAACTGTATTTGGAACAAGATCAACACCCAATACTTTATCAACTTCACTTGCTAAAACTTCTCTTTCCGTTTGTGAACATTTTTGAAAATCAGTACCAGTATACTTTTTTACGTCTCTAGCAAATCCCCGTACATTTTCTTGTTGTTCATCATCTGTTGCTTTAGCAATCCCACTACCGTCACCTTCTATGTCAACTTTATATGTTTGATTAACATGCCCCCCTTCATCAAAGCTATGATGAGTTTGGGTTATTTGACCAGTTTCAAAAGCAACATCTCTTACCGGAACGGTTACATCAACTTTTCCACCGCCGCCCCTTCTTGGTTTTCTTTCGCCTTCACCTTCAGGTGCACCCCCACCACCATGTCCGGGTGCGCTACCACCTATCTGTCCGGGCCTGCCCGCATGACCGTGGTTGCCAGAGCCAGAACCACCTTTAAAGAATCTTTGTAAACCGTAATTGTCTGAACTTTTTGTCAATTCTTTAATTTTTTCTTTTACATCTAATGATGGCATTCCCGTTTTTTTTCTATATAAAATTTCTTCCATCAAAACCGTAACAAGAAGATCATCATCCACTTCTATTGTTTCATCATTATCAAGATATAATATACTCATTGATTTCTCCTTTCCCATACTTCTACGGCTTCTGAATATTTATAAGGTACTGCTTTCCGGGAACCAGCAGCTTTCCACAAGTGCTGTTCATAGTACCAAACAATGGCTTGCACTTCTTGTGCTTTCATCCCACTTTTCTTTGCAACACCATTTACCCATTTAGTCATTGCTTGTCGTTCAGGTATTGTTTCGGGAGCTCCACGAATTTCACCTCGACTATTGATAAGTGTCCCAAACTGTCGATGGAAGGCACGTGTCATCCACACATCTAAAGTCAATCCTTCCTTACCCATGATGTTATTGTGGAACTGCCCAACCTTCGGTCCAAAAATAGCAATGCCATTATAAGCTCCGCCCTTGTTTATATTGCTAGATGGTTTCAAATTAACGGACTGCCGCACCTCATTTATTTCTTTCCCCGTATGACCTTGATGTAACCAATACATCATTTGTTGTTCGCCACCATTGATTTTTATCAATTTATTGATCATATCAAACGCTGGACTTGAATTTGTACCTGACCAATTCATTCCATTCTCAGGATTCTTCAATGGAAGCAATCCGGTTTCCCGATAGACTTTATATGCATCACAAGCAACCCGCATATTCATCTTTGGGTCTTGGTTCGGACTTGATACAGCTAAAAGTGTCGCAAAGAAATCCTGTTTTCCCGCTTCTTTCAGTTCAGGAAAATGTTTACTTAATTTATCAAATGAATCTGCAATGTCTTTTGAATACCAATCACGGGCATTCGGTGTAGATTTTATTTGAAATTGGACTTCTTTTAATGTCTGAGCAATAGCCGTTTCTAAATGTTTTGAATTTGTATAATCAGAAACACCACCTCCATGATGCATCTGAGAATGCCTCTCCGTGAACAACTGGGCAATCTCCATATTCTCTCTTGGTTTTCGTTCTTCACCTTCAGCAGATGGAACCCAATTAAATCGTGGGTCGCCGGGGCCATTCCAATTTCCACTTCCGGGGCCACCCTTCTTATGTGCTTTCAAATATTTTTTATTCACAACAGGGATAAGACAACAACGACAATTAGGGTGAAGTGGTGGATATTGAATATCCTCATAGTCATCATCAATAAAAATATCATCAAGCGGTAGAATTTTACCGTTCATCGGAGCACATCTATTACAAAGTCTATCATCTTGTGCAACCAACCATTCTTTAGCAATGACCACACCAGATTGTTTGTATGCTTCTTCCTGCCCTGCATTACTTGCTCTAATAGCTTCTGTTCTAGCAATCAGCATTGATCGAAAAGATGTCATCCCATCAAATGCTTCTCTTACTTTTTGAGAAATCCCCTCCATACCAAGGCCGGAGGCCATACCTTCTTTCATCACTCCTCGCAAAGTTTCTGCCGCAGTTGCATTGATACTTGTTGCAAACTTAAATTTATAATTATCAATGAATGCCAAAACAGCCTCTTCAGAAATATTAAATGCACCAGTAATGAATTCAGCACCAACCATAAGTTTTAAATCGTCAAAAACTTCTCGACCCATTTCAGAATACATTTCTTTAATAAATTTTCCACCTTCACTTGCTAGTTTCTCATTCCAATATTCTTCACTGAATAACCAATCATTATAACTAAATGATGCCTTTTGTGATTTTGGAGGTTTTTGATTTATTTTAGATAAAACATCTTGCTCCATATCTCTAAAATACTTACGCATTGTTTTGGTAAATCGTCTTTCACCTTTAAGCAAAACCTGATTGAATCTTTTCTCCCACCTTCTGCGTTGAATATAATTAAGTCTTTTCCCCGATGCTTTGACAATTATATCAAGCATAGAGGCTATAAAATTTTTATTTTCTATCAACGCAGAAAACATTAATCTTCCTTCTCTTCCATCATATCCATAAATGCATCATCAGCTTGTTCGAATGTAATATTATCTTCTTTCATTCGTTCAATCATTTCCCTACGTTTCTTGTCTTTCAATTCTTCCAAACTTTTAAACATCTTGCCCTCCTTTCGTTGCATATAAACAACATCCGGGCCACCGGGTGTCCAATTTTTTTCCCGCTTATATTCTTTAAAACCGAACTCGCTATAAAATTTCGGAAGTTTGCCGTCAAAGCAATCGAGTTTTTTTGCACCATTTTTTATAGCAAATTCAACAACATCCCTGCCGTGGTGGTTTAAAGAAAAAACATTTCCCATATCACCATCAGGAGCTATCATAACCCCACTTTGTTTATCTTCAGATAAATAAGGTTTAAGCCCATGCTCTTTAATTTCCTTTGCAGTGTAATCTGTTAAGTATGCTTTTTTTACAACATCCAATTTGTTCCTTTGGTTGATAAATTCTTGTGGGTTAGCTTCAAACACTTTCTGTTTAGTTCGAATAATGTTTGCATCAATTTCATGCATTCCTTTATGATCACCAGAACCAGCCTGTTCTTTAGTTGTAATAGTATGCCCATTAAAATCTTGCCAAGTATCCTTACGATTATGAAGAACTACGCTTCCTTCAGATTTTTTATTTCTAAATCCACTTGCCATTAAACCATATTCCATATCTTGATATGGATGTTTGGTGTAACCTCTTATTTCATAATTCTTTTTGCCTTCCTTTACTTTAGTAAAGATTACATCAGTCAAATTAAGAGTATCTGCTACGAATGAAGTTGCTTTTTGTTTACTTCCAATGTGATTGCCATTAATACTTCTATTGCTATCACTATTCTCATTTGCACCTCCGCCGCCATGACCGGGCATACTCCCTCCCACCTGTCCGGGTCTGCCTGCATGTCCGTGATTACCGCTACCGGAACCACCTTTATAAAATCTTTGTAGACCAAGCATTTCTGTCCTCCACCTTTAAAATTCCAAATGCCGTTTTACAGCACCTACCAATTTCTTGGCAAACACTTCAATTTCTTCATCTGAAGGCATCTTCGCCGTATTTTTATCTGGTGGCGCATTTGGTGGTTTCGCCGGAGGTTTAGGTTTATTCGGCCCTGCGGCAGGTTGTGCTTCTCTTCCCGGTTGACCCGGAGCCGACTGTGGATTCTGCCCTCCCGGTTGCATTGGAGGAGCCTCACCAAGAGGAACAATTGTAGCTGGAACTAACGGTTTGTCACCCCACTCAACTGGTTCCATACCCATCTTTTCACGCTCTTCATTAATTGTCGTAACATACGAACCCAAATGTGTCCGCTGTTCTGTCAATTCAAATGTTTCATCCTCTGGTACTGGGGTATCATAAGCAAAGAAAAGTTGTGCATCGAAGAATGGAATAAATTTCTCGTTGAGTTTTTCTTCAATTCTGCGAAGCCGTGGTTCGAGTGTATCTTTTTTGTATTGCCATTCACCTACACGTGCGTTTGCAAGGTTAACTGATTCGGTAGTAAGTTTGGAAAGCGGAATACCATAAGCAGCCGCTATTTCGTCTCTCGCCGTTCTGCGCCCCTCTACATAACCAATATCTTTATTAGTAAGTGTAATTGGCTTATAAGTTAAACCTTTTTCTAAAATGATTGTGCGCCCAACCTTCATTGGTCCGCCATAGTTTTGTTTCCACTGTTCCTTCAGCCTCTCATACTCGCGCTCGCCCACGACATTCTCAGTTTCCAAAATTGCTTCCGGTCTTGCATTATTCTTCATCAATGTATCTTCGTAACGTCTGGTATTCTTGTCAAAAGACACGGCAGTTTGTATTGCAACTAGTGGGCTCATACCGTATAGCTGAGATGTTGGGGAAGGAAATTTAAAGTGTATAATTTCTTCAGGTTCAAAAGGAACTTCTATAGTTCCAACCTTATAAACATACCCTTTTATGAGATTATTTTTCCCCGGCACTATTCTCATGTTCTGTACAGGAATGGGCCATATCTCCGCAGGAGTTCCTAACCTGTTTTTCGGTAAATACCAGTAAGCGTTCCCTGTCAGTTCCAAATATATCTCTGTAAGCTCCCAAAGATCGAATCTATTGATTAATGGGTTAACTTCATCTAATAAATCCAAAGAGGGATGTTCGATAACTTCTTCAATACCCGCATCCTGTTTAAAATATTTTTGTAAACCGGGGTTTTTCTGCAAACCCATTAGCCGTGCTTTTGTAACTTCTCTGGTTGGCACAAGCAATTTTTGTTTTGGATTTTTCTTCTTTACATACAATCGAAGTGTAGAATTCGCCACAGAAGTAGCATTCTTCGATGCACAAATGTAAACCCATGATCTGAATTCATCTACTTGCGCTTTAAAATCATCCGGTGGCGAAATATAAATTTGCTGGTGTTCCCACGGCATCATATAAACATTGGAGACTGTCCTTTCTCCCGCAGTAACTTTTTTTATTTCAAATCCGAAGAATTTCATTCTTCCCAATCCTCCCCAAAAAACCTCTCCCAATTGTTCCATTTATGGTCTTCATGTTGTGTGGTGGCCCAATCGAGAATTTTCATAGTTGGGGTTTGCCCTATCACATCAATCCAATGCGTAAAAAGACCACTTCGTACTGCATCCATCGCATGATCATTGTGTTTGACAGGTTCATCCAAAACCCGCTCAGTTTTCTTATCCTTACGCCAAGAATAAGATTTTCTCTCTTTATTTACATGGGGAGAATTTTCGAGAACACCAACATGAAAACGCTTCACAAAGTCAATACCGTCTTTCACAGAATTTTTGCCTTTGTGTGTCGGCACAACCCAAATCCCATGATCTTCGATTTCTTTAATTCGATCAGGTTCGGCACAATCAGCATAGAGCGGAATACGTGTCCAATCCTTTTCTGGAATCAAATCTTTACATAATTTGATAAATTGATTGTTAGTTAATTCTTTCTCATAAAACATTTCTTCAACAGTTGCCTCAAAGCGAGTATCATCAAATGTAACTTTACACAGAGTTGATGGTGCATTGTACCCAAAATCTGAACAATAGATATATTCGCCATCAATGTGATCTTTTGCATCGTACCAGTTGTCGAAGATTAATGTATCAAGTTGACCCCATTCGCCTAAAGTGTATATGCGATAATAGTTGTAATTCTGTTTTTCAAGAGGAATCAACGTATTATAAATATAATCCAATGGAAGGAAGGGATTGTCCTTCCATGAGGAAACAATCTCAGTTGTATCTTCGTGTGGGTTATCAATGACATATTCTTTAATCCAACAGTAAATATCTTCCGGGTTAAATGAAAGAAATAGCTGATTGCGGGGTGGGTCGGTTTTCATACCTTTGATCTTTTTAGATGGCTGGCCGCTCATACGAGTTTTCAAAACGATAAAGTCTTGATATTCAAATTCAGTAGCTTCTTCCATCCAGATATCATTCCATTCTGAAGACTTGATTTTTTCCGGGTCATCCAAAGAACCAAAGTGAATCCAACTATTCCCGTAGTGCCAATCAAGTGATTGTTTTTCCTCTTTTACAAAATGCCACATATTGATGTGCTGAAGATATTCCTTCATCATTTTATATGTGGTCAATCTCAGGGACGGAAGTGTTTTTCTCATAACAAGAATCTTTCTCCCATCATATGTAAAAAATCGTTCGCATATCTCTTGGGTTAAAGAAAAAGATTTTGATGAACGGGCTCCACCCCTGTGAGCAACAACACGTGTTGTTGCTTCTTTATTTTTTACAAAAACAGGTGTCACCAAAAGAGGCATAGTCTGTAACGTCTGCACAGCCGTTAAGTCGGCTTTCGTTTTCTTCGTGCCTACAGGTCTACCTCTTTTTTTCTTTTTTTCAACCATCGTCTCTCGTAACCTTTATACTTCTTGATATAAAACTACCACTTTCTATTTCGCTTGCTAATTTTTTATGTTCGTCACAAAAAAACCATCCGGTCTTCTTTCTTTTACATTTTACATTTTTCTGTTTTGTATAATCCCAATATTCCCATGTGCATGTGCCTTCACGCTTATGTGGAATATCAATTCTACTTTTCTGTCCAGTCATAAAAAAAATCCTTTCACATAGAAACACATAGTATGTCTATTTTTAGTAGACATACTATGTGTCTTTTGTCATGGTTCCTTTGATTGATCAGGTAGCGGTTCGGGGTCCTTCGCCACCTTTCTAGCATCTGCTGCCAAGAAGCCACCAATTGCAGTGGCAAGTGCTGCTATTGCTTTAAGAATTTCGGAAAAGCCCGCTAACTGTGGAATTGTTGCCAGATAACCACATAAAGCTGCTACGAAGAAACACACACTTGTTTTCCAGTCCAATTTTAAACTATTCATGCCTGCCTCCTTCAGATATAAACTATATATCTGAGCTATTTCCCAATTACTAAAACCCATCGTGCGTAAAACACGATATGACATTGTTATTTCATTCATGTTGACTCCTTCACTGGGAAATCTTCAGACAAGCAGAAGACACGCCTCTGCATATACCAACACCAAGTGCCTTTGCACTTGTGGTTCTGCTCATGGAGTTTAGACATGTAACACACAACGGAACGGTCATGCTTACATTTGTCTCCCATTATGCAACGGTACAGTTTGCGTGTCGTCACTCATCTTATGCCTTTTACTTCTTTCCCAGTTTACTTTTCAGTGCCTCAAGTCGTGTAACTTCAACACCCTTCTCATCTTTTATTTTATCTCTTTCTTCGTCAATCAGTTGAATTCCTTTCCAAAGACCGACAATCATCAAAACTCCTATAACTGCTCCGATAATCATTTTCCTTACCTCCTTACTTTTCTTTTTTTATACAGAGCATAAATTTTATAAAAACCGCCAATTAATGCTCCTGCAACTATTGCTATTAAACCTTCAATTAGCATTTTACTTTTTCGGTTTACGTTTTGGGGGCTTGCTCGTCATGGGCTTGCCATCATTACATTTGTCCTTAGCCATTTTGCCATACTCCTTTTTTTTAATTTTTTATCCAACCTTTTACAATATGGTATGCCGTTAATGACCCGCACACCAGAATTCCAGAACATAGAACCCAAACTATTGCTGTCTCCATTTAATCACCCCTTCGGCGGGAATATACCAATCGGCCCAAGATAAACTTTTTTTCCATACTCACAGGCAATTGCCTTCACTAAAGAAGTAAATCTCCCATTTTTATAAAGTCTAAAAAAACTGTACCAAAAACCAATTCTCATCTCGCCATCTTTTCCTTTCTGAAGCGACCCCGAATAGGGAATGGTCGCAACGCTTTCTGGTGGATTGGAGCCGATGAGAGGATTCGAACCCCCAACCCTGTGCTTACAAAACACCTGCTCTGCCGTTAAGAGCTACATCGGCTTATACTTCTTAATCATCCTCTAAATTAAAATCGCCATAATGCACACCCAACTGGTCACAATATTTATCGACTTCAGCCCGGAGCTTTTCTTCTCTTTTCTTCAGGAGTTTTTCTTTCTCTTCCTGAAAATTATAAACCTTACAATCACTCACGGCTCTTTTGTCCCCTTGTCGAAATTGCATTCCCCGGCCAGTGAATCCAAATATTCGCAAAGCTCAAATGGTGCGCCCATCGCTATATGAAAACAGGCTTTACCCTTCTGAGGGCAATCCTTATAACAAGCCTTTTGCATCATTGGGTTGACATCAAATATTTTAAATTTATTTTCATCAAGTTTCACAATTCTTCCTCAATTATCTCGATTGCGTGATGGAGTATACTGTGAAACAACTCTTCAGCGGTATCCATACCGTTGAGTTCCGCCAAATCCATACATGCTTTATATTGTTCTTCGCTTATAACAAACTCCACATGCACAGTATGTTTCATGTCATTCTCCATTTATAACCGTGGTAATGGCATAGATAATCTATAGCTCCCCATAACTTAATGCCGATACTGCCCGAACTGACCAGAATCATCTTGGGGTCATTCTCATCTTGTTTTACATGACCACGTAACTTATCAATCGCGGTCTGTTCATCAGCATACACTTCTTTTGTTTTTGCTGGTAAATCCCTTGTCTGGTTTGCCATCTTTTTTATCCTTTCTTTACAACCCTCCATGTTCGGGAGGTTTCCATTTTTCCTTACTCTCAGGGGAGGCGAACATATCCCATATAAAGCACACGGCTACTATAATTAGTACGATTAGCAATAATTGTTCGATAGTACCCGTGTCCATACCCCCTCTTAATAAATCCTTCCATTGCTATTAAAATCCCCTGATAATGTATTGTGGGCGAATACATAGCTTTTATTCCTTTCGCACTCGAAACGGACATTCTCTAATGTAGCCCCGATCACTATCACATCAGCCCCCAGTATCTTCCTTGCCAGCCATATTCTGAAACTGGCGATTGTCTTTCTTATATAAAATTTAATGTCTATTTTACTCGGTATCATTTATTTGTTTCCTTTCTAAAAAGTTCTCTTATTTTTAACCTCCACCAAGGGACCTCCCACAGATCGTTTAATGCATCATACAGAACTGCAATCAGCCAATGCCCATATTCATGGACTCTCAGAGCCCAACAGTCTTGTTCCTTCCAAATTACAATACGGTTAGCACTGTAATTATAATAAGCCCATGCCTTAGGATGGTTCTTTAAATACCAGTCATCTTCCCGGTTCTCTATAATTATAAGTTCTGGTTTTTTCATAATATCTCTACTTTCAGATTTTCCTCTTTCATCCAGTCATCCACTTTACGTTCAATATCCACAATTCCCGCAAGTGCTGCTGCCGTCCTCATTTTATGCCAAGCCTTAAATTCCTTGGTTTCCAACAATCGCTTAAATGCCGCCTTTTTATTAGCAGGCTGATCACGGAACTGTCGGGATTCGGCAACAGCCCCTGAAGCCCTGTGAATTATCCTCACTCCGCTTTCCACTTTATTCTGATTCTGGCCACCATTGCCCCCGGCTCTGAAGGTCTGTATCTCAAAATCCTTCTTATTTAAACTGAACAATAGCTGTTTCATTTATATTCCTTTCTTACCATACTTTACTACCAACTAACTCTGGTACTCCTTACGGGTATACCCGCCTCCTTTCTCACAATCCTGAACA
>Ga0209593_10001045_pt1 | contig 12034 bp, 8 predicted proteins | sample PPLLaktember2015_3_FD_187260 | JGI IMG/M metagenome (GOLD analysis project Ga0209593, IMG submission 187260) | Freshwater sediment microbial communities from Prairie Pothole Lake near Jamestown, North Dakota, USA - PPLs Lake P7 Core (6) Depth... | ecosystem: Environmental > Aquatic > Freshwater...
TAGGAAGGCCTGCTTTGTGATGTTGTGGTGCTGGGCCTTGTATATACAGGACGATCCTGTGTATTATATGTGCTTCGGGTTGAATTGTTTACAGAAGATCCGCTGCGGGAAGTGCCGGTATATGTTTTCCTAGTGCCACCCGAATTGCTGTAACTGTTCCGTGAAGTTGTACCGTAAGGCTTACGTTCTGAATAACCGGTGCCGGTGCGGGTTGATTTCGTCATATTGGTACCTGTTGTGGATCTCCCTGCGGTGGTTCCGGAATAAGTTCTTCGTCCGTAAGTGGAGGATGTTCCGGTTCCCGAGCGCGATGATGTGGCTGTGGTGCCGGTACGCCTTCCGTTAACCGATGTGGCCCTGTTGGCCGAAGCAATGCGATTGGTCTCTATGGCCCGGCGAGGTCCATAATAGACCGGCTTGTGGTTGTGACGGTACAGATCATTTCCGTAATAGCCGTAATAACCATAATAACCGTAATACCCGGGGTAATATCCGCCATAGTATCCGTAGTATGGGTAACCCCATGAATCATAGAAGGGATAGTATCCATGGTTCCAGTAACTGTATCTTGGCCAGCCATACGAAAGACCGAAACCCATATAAGGATATCCAAAGGACATTCCAAATCCCGAACCATAAAAATAAGGATCATAATACCAGGGATCATAATACCCTGCAGAATAGAAAGGATCGTAAAATCTCCGGATACGGCTGGCATAATAATAATCGTCGGTGTTATAGTAATTGTTGGTAACATAGGTGCTGCCGTCCTTTTCCGAATACTCGCTTCCTACATAGTTTGGGTCCTCGGCATATTCCAGTGAATCCTCGGAGTAAACCGGCTGGATCTGTTTCTGATTACGGTTTTCCAGACTGTTTATATATCTTTCATAATTTGAAGGTTCCTGTTTTTTGATTACAGGTTTTGATACTTCCTGCTGTTCGGTGGACTCAACAGACTTATCGCCCGACGGTATGTAGTACATATCATCATATTCCTTTGTTGTTTTTTGCCCAAGGACGCCCGTAAATGTGCAGAATCCAAGAACCAAAACCATAAATGATGTATACAATGTTTTCATGACCTACCTCCGCTAATTTTGTGTGAATATATAATTTTATTTCTTTATTTTGCTGCAAAATCAATTCGTAAAGTTAAATACAAATACCATACCAAATTCCAATTATGGCCAAAGATTTAGTAAGCAGGCAGGAGAACTACGCCCAATGGTATAATGACCTGGTAATTAAAGCCGACCTGGCAGAAAACTCAGCTGTCAGGGGATGTATGGTCATCAAACCATATGGATATGCAATCTGGGAAAAAATCCAGGGGGAACTGGACAGAATGTTCAAGGAAACAGGGCATGTCAATGCATATTTTCCCTTGTTTATTCCCAAGTCGTTCTTTAGCCGCGAAGCTGAACATGTAGAGGGTTTTGCAAAGGAATGTGCCGTGGTGACTCACTACAGACTCAAGAAAGATGAATCCGGAAAAGGCCTGGTGGTTGATGAATCTGCCAAACTGGAAGAGGAGCTGATAGTTCGTCCCACATCCGAAACCATAATCTGGAATACCTACAAAGGATGGATCCAATCGTACCGTGACCTGCCGATCCTGATAAACCAATGGGCCAACGTAGTTCGCTGGGAAATGCGCACACGCCTGTTTCTGCGGACCACCGAGTTTCTCTGGCAGGAAGGGCATACAGCACATGCCACCAGGGAGGAAGCTCTTGAAGAAACCATAAAAATGCTGGACGTTTATGCGACTTTTGCTGAGAAATATATGGCTTTGCCCGTCATTAAAGGGGTTAAGACAGAAAGTGAAAAGTTTGCAGGCGCTATTGATACATACACGATCGAAACCCTGATGCAGGATGGAAAGGCATTGCAGGGCGGGACTTCGCATTTTCTCGGACAGAATTTCGCCAGGGCTTTTGATGTGAAATTCTCAAACAGGGAACAAAAGCTTGACTACGTATGGGCTACCTCATGGGGCGTCACCACCCGGCTTATCGGTGCTGTGATCATGGCCCATTCCGATGACAATGGCCTCGTCCTGCCACCACGGCTGGCCCCCATTCACGTTGTGATCGTTCCCATTCATAAAAACGAAGAGGAATTGGCCTTTATCAGTATTAAAGCGGAAGAAATCAGGAAACGGCTGACAGCCATAGGTATTACGGTAAAATATGATAACCGTGAAACCCATAAGCCGGGATTTAAATTTGCAGAGTACGAACTTAAAGGTGTACCGGTGCGACTGGCCATCGGACCCAGGGATATTCAGAATGGCACGGTGGAACTGGCGCGGCGGGATACCCTTGAGAAAAGTGTTTTGCCGGCGGAAGGAATAGAAATCGTGATCCGGGACCTCCTGGAAGCGATTCAGGAGAATATCTATAATAAGGCCTTTGCCTTCCGGGAGAAAAATACCTTCCGGGTAAACACCTGGGATGAATTCAGGGAAGTGATCTCCGGTACAGGCGGATTTGTAAGCGCACATTGGGATGGGACTGCAGAAACAGAGGCCAGGATCAAGGAGGAGACCAAGGCTACCATACGGTGCATTCCGTTCAACAATCCGGCTGAGTATGGAAAATGCATTTATTCCGGAAAGCCCTCGGTGCAAAGGGTGATATTCGCCGTGGCGTATTAAAAATTATCGTACCAGCTTCTCGATTTATTGTACTTCACATCGCGCAGGATCGCTGATTTTGCATTGATTGTGAAGGAATAACTCCTGCGATCACCGAACGGAACTACGCTGAACCGCATTTCCCAGCAATGCAGGTCACGGTTGATGCTGAAATTTGTGGTTGTGACTTCTTTGGCCACCATGTCATACCCGGTATTCAGTCCGATTTTCCATTTCGGGGTGATGCTGATGTCACCATTTATACGAACGGTGTGTGTATAATCGGCTTTGAATCTCTCTTTTCTATATTCCCATGAATAATCAACATTAAAACTCCAGGGTATATCGAAATCCACATAAGCCCCGGAATGATATCCCGAAGCCTCATCATACATTTCATCGGGCGGATAGGACTCGTTGACAAGATCTTCCGTCTGATCCTCGCTTTCATCTTTGCTTTTATCCCCGGCCGCGGATTTCAGATTAAAACCCAACCTGATATAAGCAGATGTTGTCCGAAAGAGCTTCCCGTTTTCCTTAAAAAGAAATCTGTCGATCCTGTTTCCGACTGAATCCAGGGCATAAGGATTGAAAGTGGTTCCGAACGATACATCCATTTGTTTGTTGAAAAACTTCGTAGATCCTTTCATATTAACCGGATTCCAGTGAAAATTTTCGGCAAAGGGACTATAGGATGTGCTGAAGTTAAAATTGTCAAGTATGCTCACCTTTTTTTCTTCCACGGTAGAGTCATTTCTCTCCCTCACTTTCATTTCCACATTGTTATTAAGGCTTAGCGACAGGGACCCGCTGCGGCCATTCACAGTCGGGGTACCGTAAATGTAACCGTTATAAATTGAGTACTCCTCTTTCCGGGTAGGCAATGATATTGAACTGGGATATACGATATTACGATAGTACTCGGGCATAATTCCCGACAAATCGGGTGAAAAGCTGAACGATGCACTGGGTGTCATCACATGGCGTACCGCTATAATTTTGGAATCCGGATTTTTTGACACGTACATCCCGTATATTTTCGGGCTTGCCGAAAAACCCAGGGCAGTTGATAACGAATGGGCATAGGTCACCTTTTGAATGGTATCGGTAACTACTTCGGGACTGAATAATCCGGTATCGGATACCGGACGAAGGCGCTTCTCAAGATAACTCGTATACATTACCCCGTTATAGCTCACAGAGGGTGAAATATTGATAATTTTCAACAGCTTGATGTTGTCCAGTGAAATGGGAATCGTATGGGCGAAACCGTTTCTCATGTTATTCAGGGTCCTTTTTGAAAAAAAGCCGGAATCCTTTGCATTGATCTGGTTTTGTAATTTTGCATTATAGCTGACCTGGATATTTTCAAGCCAATTCGGCTTGCCTGCCAGGTTCTTTTTCCGGAAAGGATATACCCGGTTCATGTTGAAAGCCATGTTGGGAAGCGTAAGATTGATCATATTGGTTTTGCTGCTCTGGGATTGCTGCAGGTTAACCGTAAGGTTGAAAGGACTTCCCGGCCAGGATTTCTGATACGATATGCTGGAGTTTTTGGTATTTGTCAGATATTCATTGATATTGTAGCTCTGCCGCTTTTCATACGCATTGGTGGAGAAGTTGACATTTGCCGAAATTTTACGGTTCGGATTGGCCTTCGGATCCTGCGTATGGGTCCACATGACCTTGAAATCCTTTGAACCGGTGAAACCGGGATCATCATTTACCCGGTTGATCATGAAGTCGACATTGAACTTACCGTTGTATTTATACCTTTTTTTGTATACCGAAGAAGCTGACAATCCCCAGCTGCCCCTGGAATACAATGTCCCGAGAACGGTAAGGTCCACACGTTCTCCCAGTACAAAATACCATCCGCCACCCCGCAAATAAAATCCACGGTTTTGCTCTTCACCGTATGTAGGGATCAGCAATCCCGACGATCGGGTGGTTGTATTCGGAAAAAAACCAAAAGGAAGGGCGAGCGGAAGGGGAATATCCTCCAGAACCATGTATGCCGGACCGCTCACTATTTTTTCATCCGGTATGATGATGGCTTTCGTCAGACGGATATAAAAATGCGGATGCGGCGCATCACAGGTGGTGTATTTTCCTTTGCTTACGTCGATGTCTCCATCCTCAAGCCGCTTTGTACGGTCACTGTGTAAATATCCTTCCCCCTGTTTCGTAACAATATATTTGATCAACCCCTTGCGGCTATCAAAATTATATTGCATGGTATCAGAATCAAATGTTTCACTTCCCTGCGTAAAAACCGGTTTTCCTGCCACTACGCCTGCCGTATCCACCACCCCGTTCGCTGCAACAATTTTGGTATTCAGGTTAAATTCAAGATAGTCCGCTTTCAGATTGATATTCTGGTAATCCACGGCTGCGTTTTTATACAGATAGATCTTTTGCTCACTGAGTGATATGCTGATCGAATCGTCGGAGGAATATCTGATTTCAGCTTCGAGAAAGTTTTTCTTCTTTCCGTTGTTCCCGTTCAGGGTATCCACGATAATGCTGTCGCGTGCCGGTCCTGCCGAATCTGATATAAACGCCGGATTTTGTACAGCAGGTTGCTGCTGGGAATAAGATATTGCCAGGTGAAAAGTTAGAAGCAAACTGATGAAAAGCGCCTTGAAATAGATATATGTTGAAAAATGATAATTAATATGTTGGGTATTTAAAGAAAACATACAAACTTTGATTCCGGGAATTTGCTTCCTATTGAAATCAAAACAGAAATGCTATTTTTGCAAATCTTTTGATCGGTCACAGGCAGCAAAGCTAATAAAATAACGTGTTGAAATGAATAAAAAATATATGGGCCCGGTTTTTGTGGTGGCGGCGATCCGGTTATTCATTTTTTTATTAGCAATTCCGGGAGTAGCTGCGCAACAGGCCGATAACGGCTACAGACTCAAAACAATCATCATTGATGCGGGACATGGCGGCAAAGATCCGGGTTGCCTGGGAAAACTGACCACAGAAAAGGAGGTGGTGCTTAACATTGCATTGAAATTGGGGAAACTGATTGAGAACCAGATCCCTGATGTGCAGGTGATCTATACACGAAAAACCGACGAATTCATTCCTTTGCACCAGAGGTCTGAAATTGCCAATTCAAACAAGGCAAATCTTTTCATATCCATTCATGCCAATGCAAGTCCCAATATAAGGGCCAGCGGCACTGAATCCCTCGTATTGGGACTCCACCGGTCTGGTGAGAATTTTGAAGTGGCCAAAAAGGAGAATTCAGTGATTTTTCTTGAAGATGATTATCATACAAAATATGAGGGATTTGATCCCAATTCTCCTGAATCCTATATCGTATTCTCGCTGATGCAGAATTTGTACTTTGATCAGAGCATCAACATGGCTGCCATGGTGCAGGATGAGTTAAGGGAAAGAGCCCGTAGAAAAGACAGGGGGGTAAAGCAGCAGGGTTTGTTGGTGCTGGCCAGATCGTCAATGCCCTCGCTTATGGTGGAAGCCGGCTTTGTCACGAATCCTGAAGAGGAGAAATACCTGATGTCGGATGAAGGCCAGGATTACATTGCTTCAGCCATATTCAGGGCATTCAGGAACTATAAGAAAATCATTGAATCAAAATCTTCGTTCGCAATGTCTTCCAGGATCAGTAAACCGGTCATTGAAGAAATGGCAGAAATTAAACCGGATTCTATTGTTCCTGAAGGTTTTGCTGATGTGAAACTCACACCTCCTCCTGTTAATAATCCATTGCCCCGCGTTGAATTCAAGGTTCAGATCGCGGCATCGTCACGGCCCATCGCACCGGGTTCCCATGCTTTCAAGGGACTTACCGGAATTTCAGAATACCATGTCGGAGACGTTTATAAATATGCTATAGGAAGCAGTCCTACCTTTCAGGAAATCATAACATACAGCAAGCAGGTTAAGGAGCGCTTTCCCGACGCCTTTATTATCGCTGTAAAGGATTCCGGTATTATTCCCCTGGATCAGGCATTGCAGGAGACTCAGCAAAATAAATCAAATTAAGGAAAATGAAAATATCCCGTGAATTCAAGATTGGTCTTGTGGCACTTATTGCAGTAATTCTCGCCGTTTGGGGAATCAATTTTTTAAAGGGGATCAACATCCTGAAGCCCACGGACAAATACTATGCTGTTTACGGTAATGTCAGGGGATTGATAGAATCAGCCGTGGTAAACCTTAACGGATATAAAGTCGGAAATGTGACAAGCATAGAATTCGAACCTCAGAATCTCAAGAAGATCGTCGTTGAAATATCATTGGAAAAGAAACTTAAACTTCCGCGTAATACCAGCATTGTTATCCGGAGCGGGAGCCTGATATCAGGGGCCAAAGACATTGACCTGGTACTGGGCAGCGGACCCGGTTATTATGAACCCGGCGATACACTTCCCTCATCCATCCAGGTGGAATTATCGGACTATATCGATCCGGTGCGCAAACAGATCGAATCCCTGCTTACCTCGGTGGACACGGTAATGATGGCCATTAACGGTTTGATGAACAGGGAAACCAGGAAAAACCTGCAGGGTGCAATTGCAAATCTGAACGGTGCCACCAATTCCCTCAAATTATCACTGCAAAGCTCCGGTGCTTTGTCACAATCCTTTACCAATCTGGAATCGGTTACAGAGAACCTTAAAAAAAGCAATGAGGAAATCTCTGCTGTGCTCCATAATTTTGCCGCCGTTTCCGATTCCCTGAAGCAATCTGATCTGAAGGCATTGATACAACATGCAGGTGAAACTTTTGCCAAAACATCCGAACTGTTTGGAAAAATAAATAAAGGTGAGGGTACTGCAGGTAAGCTGGTTGTTAATGATTCCCTATACAATTCACTCAATAGTGCCCTTGTGAGCCTGGATTCCCTGCTTACCGATCTCAGGGAACATCCCAAACGTTATGTACATCTTTCTGTATTTGGAAAAAAAGACAGGTAGACTCCCTTACATTTTTTAACGCCCCTGCAACATTTTCTTAACCTGCTATCGGAAAAAATAACTTTGAGTTATTAACAATCGGAAAAAATCAACAAAAACATTATTTGGATTGTTTCTAAAAAAGATCACCATTTCATTCACTGAAATGTTTACTTCAACTGAAATTCCATAAGCTTCTAACTGCCAAAAGTATATTTACATATGTGACAATATGCAGAATACCAGCTATTTAATTTATATGAAAAAAAGTTTATTTTTTAACAGGCTGACATCAAAATCAATAAGAAGTTTTATTATTAATCAAGCAAAATATGATTTTTTTTTTACCTTTTTTTTCACAATCTTGCTGAGACAATTGATTACGCCCTGAAATTTTCTAGTGACCTATAATTTAACCAACTAGACGTATGCACAAAGAAGTGTGGGATAATTGCCTTAAAATCATCAAAGACAATGTTCCTTCCATCAGTTTTCGGACATGGTTCGATCCGATAATTCCATTAAGACTTGAAAATAAAGTGCTTACCATTCAGGTTCCAAGCCCCTTCTTTTATGAATATCTTGAAGAAAAGTACATTGACATAATCTCCAAAACACTAAGAAAGGAGCTGGGCTATGATGCCAAGCTTGAATACAGCATCGTTATGGAAAATCCGGGTCAGTCGAGTTCAAAATTCTATACTATTAAACTTCCTGCCAGGAACCAGGCTGAGATCAGGAACAACCCGGTGAATGTTCCCCTGAATGTGGATGAGAATGCCATAAAGAATCCTTTCATTATTCCCGGGATCAAAAAGATGAATATTGATCCCCGTCTCAATGCCGAGTATTCCTTTGATAATTTTGTGGAAGGAGAGTGTAACAGACTTGCCCGTTCGGCAGGATTTGCCGTTTCGAATAATCCAGGCGGCACTGCCTTCAATCCGCTGCTTGTTTATGGTGATTCGGGACTGGGTAAAACGCACCTGGCCCAGGCAATCGGCATAGAGATTAAGGACAAGTTCCAGGATAAGACCGTGCTGTATGTTCCCGCAAACCGTTTTCAGACACAGTTCGTCGAGGCCATACGGAACAACACAAAGAATGACTTCCTTCATTTTTACCAGATGATTGATGTTCTCATAATCGATGACGTGCATGAATTTGCAGGCAAGGAAAAAACGCAGGACATATTCTTTCACATTTTTAACCACCTTCATCAATCGGGGAAGCAGTTGATACTAACCTGCGATAAACCGCCGGTGGAGCTGCAGGGGCTTGAGCAAAGATTATTGTCGCGGTTCAAATGGGGCCTGTCAGCTGACTTGCAGATCCCTGATTATGAAACCCGCGTGGCTATCCTCAGACAAAAAACATACAAGGACGGCATCCTCTTACCGGATGAAGTGGTGGAATACATTGCGACCCACATTACCGATAACGTCCGGGAGCTTGAAGGAGCCCTTATTTCACTTCTGGCCCAGAGCACCCTGAACAGGAAGGAGATCACCCTTCACCTGGCCAAGGAAATGATCGATAAGCTTATCAAGAATACCAAGCGCGAGGTATCTATCGATTACATCCAGAAGGTGGTTTGTAATTACTTTGATGTACAGGTTGATTCCCTGCAGTCCAAAACCCGGAAAAGGGAAATCGTTCAGGCGCGGCAGGTTGCGATGTACTTTTCAAAAACCCTGACCAAATCGTCCCTGGCCACAATTGGTTCGCAAATCGGGGGCAAGGATCACGCAACCGTGTTGCATGCATGCAAAACAGTCAACAATCTTGTGGAAACGGACAAACAATTTAAAACACAAATAGAAGAAATAGAAAAGAAACTCAAATTCTGAAAAAAAACAGGTTCAATCCATGAGCCTGTTTTTTTTTGCCTGTTCAGCATGGATGACTTTTACAAGACCATAGAAAAGCCTGCCGAAGGTTTTTACCGGGAAAAAGGAAGCCGTTTCCTGGCATTTGGATTTCCTGTTGAAAATGAAGATCAAATCAAGGAAATAATTGCCACAATCCGCAGGAAATACCATGATGCCCGGCACCATTGCTATGCATACAGGCTTGGCATAAAGAAAGACATTTACAGGATGAATGATGACGGAGAACCTTCGGGAACAGCCGGCAAACCTATATTCGGACAGTTGCTGTCAGGCAATCTTACCAATATCCTTGTGATCGTGGTCCGGTATTTCGGGGGGATACTGCTGGGTACCGGCGGGCTTGTTTCGGCATACCGGGCAGCCACAGCCGACATGCTTTCAGGCGCTGTTATCATTACACGACATGAAATGGTTAGAATGAGGATCACATTTCCTTATGAAGCCCTGAACATTGTTATGAAGATCATCAAGGATGAGGATCTGGTACCGGAAAAACCGGAATTCGGCATGATATGTTCGGTGAATTTGTCGGTGAGGGAAAATTCCAGGGAAAGACTGGCAGGCAGGTTTGCATGCATTCCGGAGGTGACGGTGAATTCTTTGTAATTTAACGATGAAAATCATTGCCCGATATTTTAAATTGCCATAACTTGAATGAAAAATCAGACAAATTTTAGCATGGATGAAAAATAAAAGTTTAGTTTCCATTACCGATTACAGCAAGGAAGATTACCTTAGAATCATCGCACTTGCCGAAGAATTTGAAGCCAGGCCGGACCCGGCGATCCTGAAGGATAAAGTGGTTGCCACGCTGTTTTTCGAACCTTCAACAAGAACAAGGTTAAGTTTTGAAAGTGCGGTTTTGAAAATGGGAGGCAATGTTATTGGATTCAGCGATTCCAATTCATCCAGCGTAGCCAAGGGCGAAACGCTCTATGACACAATCAAGATCGTTTCCAACTACTGCGACCTGATCGTAATGCGTCATCCCATGGAAGGCGCCGCCAGATTTGCAAGTGAGCTTACTTCCGTACCGGTCATCAATGCCGGCGATGGCGCGAACCAGCATCCGACGCAGACCCTTCTTGACCTGTATTCCATAGCCAAAACACAGGGTACCCTGGAAAACCTTACCATCTTTATGGTGGGAGATCTTAAGTATGGCCGTACCGTGCATTCACTGCTCATGGCCATGTCGCAGTTTCAGGCCACCTTTTATTTCATTTCGCCGGATGAGCTAAAAATGCCGGAGGAATACAAATATTATCTGAACTGCCTGGGACTGAAATATACTGAGCAAAAGGAAATTGGCCCTAATATTGAAACTGCGGATATTATATACATGACAAGGGTCCAGAAGGAAAGATTTTCAGATCCCATAGAATATGAACGGACGAAAAACGCCTATGTCCTGAAAAGCAAAATGCTGGAGGGTACCCGGGATAACATGAAAGTCCTGCACCCACTGCCCAGGGTAAATGAGATTGACCAGGATGTCGATAGGAATCCGAAGGCCTATTACTTTACCCAGGCCCTTAACGGAATATTTATCCGCCAGGCGATCATTGCTTCCATTCTCGGTTTAAAATAGATTTTAATAATGATCCTGCAATGCATATGAAAAATAAAAAGCTGGAAGTCAGCGCCATTGAGAATGGTACAGTGATAGATCATATACCGGCCAAAGCGCTGTTCAAGGTTATTTCAATCCTGAATCTTGAAAAGGTTGACAGGCAGATAACATTTGGAACCAATCTGGATAGCAAGAAGCTTGGGAAAAAAGCAATTGTTAAATTATCCGATACCTTTTTCATTGACAATGAAATAAACAAGATAGCACTGGTAGCTCCCCAGGCAAAGCTGAATATTATCAGAGACTATATTGTCATTGAGAAAAAAGTGGTGGAAGTCCCGGAAGAAATTATGGGTATTGCAAAATGCATGAATCCCAAATGCATTACCAACAATGAGAAAATTGCCACACGGTTCAGGGTAGTTTCAAGGCGTGACGTAAAGCTGAAATGCCACTACTGTGAAAAGATCACTGACCAGGAGCATTTGGAGATAATTTAGAAGAAAGCTGGAAGTCAGAAGTCGGAAGTCGGAAGACGGAAGCTGGAAGACTGCAAGACCGCACGACCGCGAGACCGCACGACTGCAAAAAAATACTGAATACTGAACACTGAATACTGAATACTGAATACTGAACACTCTATCTCAGGCGGTTATAGGACTTCACCAGTATCTCATCCTGCTGAATTGCCCTGTAGGCAAGAAAATCCAAAATTATGCCGATTATGGGAAATACACCGGACAGCCTAATCGTATGGTGTATATCCGCCAAACCATTCATGGCCCTGTTATAGTAGAAGTACATGATACCGAGCATGGCAAGAAGCATCAGGCAGCTGACAATGCATAGCCGGATCTGCATTATTCGTTTTGTGTAAAAAAATATATTGGCAAAGTTGAGCATTCCGGTCAGAACAATAAGGAAGGCAAGCAGTATGGTACCGCGGTATCTGACCGCATCTCCCGTTGCCGGATGCATGCTGACGGAA
>Ga0209593_10001053_pt1 | contig 11986 bp, 11 predicted proteins | sample PPLLaktember2015_3_FD_187260 | JGI IMG/M metagenome (GOLD analysis project Ga0209593, IMG submission 187260) | Freshwater sediment microbial communities from Prairie Pothole Lake near Jamestown, North Dakota, USA - PPLs Lake P7 Core (6) Depth... | ecosystem: Environmental > Aquatic > Freshwater...
CATGCGTATCGATCATATTCTGGTGAGTGATGCGCTCAAGGCGTCCTGCGCCGAGGCTTATATAGATAAGGCGCCACGTAAGCTTGAGCGCCCATCTGACCATACGCCTGTGGTACTGCAACTAACTTGCTAATGCACGTTCAATAATTTCTCGGCAGTATTTTCCGTATTTTTCGAGGGTGGCTCCGCTATTTTTGTATTGGTAGTTTTCGGAGTCAATACAATGTCAGGCTGTAATAACTTTTGTGGTTGATTTGGAGGCGGTTCTGCAGAACCTTCGTTACCATTAAACAAACCGTCAAACAAAGAGGGCAGTGAAAACTCGGCTTCGGGAGGCAGATTTTCGTGATAAAAATATTCGTAAATCCCATCTTCATCGTTGTCTGCACGCACTCCTGTGGTTGGGTCAATTCTGAGTGCCAGTACGCCATCAGGTATAGCAATCTCTTCTTCAGGCATGCCTCTTAGTGCTGCTGCCATGTATTTGATCCAAATTGGAAGCGCCGCAGCGCCACCGGTTTCGCTGCCGCCCAGCGGGCGCGGTTTGTCATAGCCTATCCAGGCAATCGCGACTTGTTTGGGGTTGTATCCCGCAAACCAGGCATCAAAATGGTCGTTGGTAGTACCAGTTTTTCCGGCAAGATCGCCTCGGCCCAATTGAAGTGCTCTCGTCGCCGTACCGTGTCTAACCACGTCTTGCATCATTGAATTCATTATGAACGCATTGCGCGCGTCAATCACTCGTGGTGCCCCCTGTTTTGCTCGCATAAACTTGGTTTCGGCAATTACTTTGCCATGCTGGTCTACAATTTTAGCAATCAAATTTGGCTTGATGCGATAGCCGCCGTTAGCAAATACCGCATATGCGGTTGCCATCTGCCATGGTGTCACGGAGCCGGCGCCAAGCGCCATGGTCAGGTAGGCTGGGTGGTCTTTGGCTGAAAATCCAAAGCGGGTAATGTAGTCTTGAGCGTAGCTTGGCCCTATTGACTGTAAAACGCGTATGGATACCAAATTTTTGGATTTTACCAATGCTTGCCTTAGGCGTATGGGACCTTCAAACGTATTGTCAAAGTTATGCGGTGTCCAGGCTTTATCTCCGGTTTCCTCTGCAGAAAAGCTTAAAGGATCATCCTCAACAATAGTGGCAGGCGTAAAGCCTTTTTCTAGAGCTGCTGAGTAAATGAACGGTTTAAAACTTGAACCTGGTTGACGCCATGCCTGTGTTGCATGATTGAACTTATTGCGATTAAAATCAAAGCCGCCGACTAAAGCCCGAACCGCACCAGTATCGGGGTCCAGTGCAATTAAAGCAGATTCTACTTGTGGCAATTGCACAACTCGCCAATCCTTGTTGTCTTTCGATCCAGAGATTTTTGATACTCTAATCACAGCGCCGGCGTTTAGTAAGCGTTTGGCTGGATTTTTTTCATTCAATGTTTTTGTGACCAATGCCAAACCTTTACCGGTGATTTCTATGTCTTCGCCAGTTTTTGTGTGTGCATGAATAGATTTGGGTGACAGGCTGGTAACAATTGCAGGTATAAAGCCATTAGACTCTTCAAAGGCATCTAGCGCTTCATTCAAACCATCGGCTTGGTTGCTGGATAAAAGTTTATCAATATCCAGTACTTTTTCAGGTCCACGAAAGCCGTGGCGAGAGTCATAGTCTAGAACTCCTTCTCTAACCGCAGCGTTTGCTGCCTCCTGATTTATTTTTCGTATGGTGGTGTAAACTTTTAGACCGCTACTGTAAATATCTTCCTGGTATTTTGCATATAAGCTTTCGCGCACTATTTCAGCAACGTAATCTGCTGCTAAATCGCGAGCCTGTTTGGATGCCTTGAAACGTAACGGCTGCTTTAACGCAGCTTGATAGACAGGTTCTTTAATAAAACCAAAACGGTACATATCATGCAGAACTTCATTTTGGCGAACAATTGCACGTTTAGGGTTGACAAAAGGGTTATATCCGGACGGCGCCTTGGGTAAGCCTGCTAGCAGTGCGGCTTCGGCTAAATTAAGTTTTTCCAATGGTTTGCCATAATACACTTGAGAGGCAGCAGCAAAACCATAAGCACGCTGCCCTAAATAAATCTGGTTAATGTAAAGTTCGAGTATTTTATCTTTGCTTAAAGTGTGCTCGATTTTCAAGGCAAGCATGGCTTCATTTATTTTGGTAATGAGGGTGCGTTTCCCATTCGGGGTGGTAAAAAAGTTTTTGGCAACTTGCATCGTAATGGTGCTTGCGCCTTCATGACTTCTGCCTGTAATGTTGTTTTTAATGGCGCGCAAAATACCCTTGATATCTACGCCGCTATGCTGGTAAAAGCGTCTATCTTCAATGGCTAGTACGGCATCTTTCAAGTTTTGCGGCACATGCTCAATGCTAATGTAGGCGCGGCGCTCTTCACCAAACTCATCAATTAAATAGCCATCCTCAGAGTAAACTCTTAAAGGTAGTTTTGGCTGGTAGTCGGTAAGTGCATCCAGTGAAGGTAAGGTTGGATATATCAGTGCTGCGGCAACACCTATTAGCGCCAGCACTGATAGGCCGCCAATTACCAAAGCCATTAAAAAATATTGCCACCATTTACTTAGTATCATGGGGAGTCTGTTTTCTTTTCAAATAAACACAGCTTTACATTATAAATTGCTCTGACCATCCATGCGAATTAAAGTGGGCGATATGTGCAATAAAAGCGTTAATAAATGAATAAATAAAAAATTGCTTTACAGGGTTTAAAGTTGTTGCTAGGATTTAATGTAAATTATTAGAAATGTTCGTAACTAACGAAATTAGAAAAGGAATTTCAATTTGAAATTCAGCCTTTTTACAGAATCAACACCCCCGCTTATTGGTATTGATGTCAGCTCAACATCCGTGAAGATGGTTGAGCTGACTAATGATGGCCGTGGCAGCTATAAGCTTGAAGGTTATTCGATATCACCGCTTGCTAAAGATGCGATGACTGATGGCAATGTGGGAGATCTTGAAAAAGTAGCAGATGCGATCAAACTTACATGGAAATTGCTAGGCTCACGTGAGAAGCACGCGGCGCTTGCTTTGCCTTCCTCTGCTGTAATTACTAAAAAAGTTATTATGGCAGCAGATTTACGCGAAGAGGACATGGAAGTGCAAGTCGAGGCTGAGGCAAATCAATATATTCCGTTCTCGTTAGATGAAGTTAATATTGACTTTCAAGTCATTGGTCCCGCCCCAAGTAGCCCCGACGAAGTAGAAGTCCTGATTGTTGCTGCACGTAAGGAAAAAATCGAAGATCGCGTTGCAGCCGCAGAGGGTGCCGGCCTTAAAGTTATCGTCATGGATGTGGAGTCTTATGCAACTGAGGCTGCATATACTTTAGTTGCCGGACAATTGCCCAATGCCGGTCGTGAGCAAACGGTGATGATTGTAGACATTGGCGCAACTATGATGCATATCAATGTGTTGCATGACAATAAGCCGGTGTATGCCAGAGAACAGAGCTTTGGCGGTGGACAGCTTACGCAAGAAATTCAGCGCCGTTTTGGCTTGTCAGTTGAAGAGGCGGAAATTGCCAAACGTAAAGGTGGCCTGCCGGAAAGCTACGAAAATGAAGTGTTACAACCTTTTGTGCAGTTGCTTGCCATGGAAGTGGCTAGAGCATTGCAGTTTTTTACCAGCTCAACCCAATATCATCGTGTCGACCATATTGTATTAGCTGGCGGCTGCGCTTCAATCCCAGAGATTGATGTTACAGTGCAAGACCGCACCCAAGTGAATACCATCATCGCAAACCCATTCCATAGCATGGGGGTGGGTGCCAGAGTCCGGCAGCAGCAGGCAACCATTGATGCTCCAGCCTTGTTAATAGCCTGTGGGCTTGCAATGCGAGGTTTAACGATATGATACGTGTCAATTTACTCCCGCACCGTCAAATCAAGCGAGAAGCCAGACAGCGTGAATTTGGTTTAATGACGCTTTTTTCTGCGGTAGCTGCAGGCGCGGTTATATTCTTGGGCTACACCATCATTGATGCCAAGGTTGAATCACAGTTGGATCGTAACCAACGTCTGGACACTGCGATCATTAAGCTAGATAAAGAAATTGCTGACATTAAGGATTTGAAAGATCAAATCAGTGCCATGCTAGAACGCAAGCAAGTAGTTGAAAACTTGCAAAGTAATCGAAGTCAGGCTGTTGTTGTGTTTGATGAATTAAGTCGTCAGTTGCCAGAAGGGATGTACTTAAAAAACATTAAACAAGAAGGTAATGTCATTACACTTGATGGTGTTGCTGATACCAATGCAAGGGTTGCAACACTAGTGCGCAACTTCAATGCTTCTAACTGGATGGATTCTCCTACTTTGGTTGAAATTAAAGCAGTAACAGCAAATAATCAAAAACAAAATGCATTTACCTTAAAAGTCAATTTAAAGGTGCCTCAGGCGGAAACTGAGGATAGCGCATCTAAGGCTAAGCATAAAAATGAGAGTAAATCATGAAGCTAGATGATTTTAATAATATTGATATCAATAATGCGGGTAATTTGCCAACCCCAGTTAAAGCTGTATTGTTAGCGGTCATCTTTGTCGTGCTGGTAGGAATTGGATATTATTTTTTATTAAGTCCATCACTCGAAACGCTGGATACAGAAAAAGCCAAAGAACAGGAATTAAAAAAAGTGTTCTTTGAGAAAAAGAGTCAGGCAATTAATCTAGAAGCTTATCAAGCACAAATGGTTGAAATCGAGAAAACTTTTGGAGCATTGTTACGGCAATTGCCAGATAAATCTCAAATAGATGGATTACTTACTGATATTAACCAGGCCGGTCTAAGTAGGGGGCTGGAATTCGAGTTGTTTAAACCAGGGCAAGAAACTCAGGCAGAATTTTATGCAGAGATGCCTATAGCAATTAAAATTTTGGGCACATATCATGATCTAGGTGCATTTGCGACCGACATCTCTAAATTGTCCCGTATCGTCACATTAGGAAATGTGTCTGTTCAAAATCAGAATAAAGATGCAAAACCCGCCACTACTGACAGTGTATTAGTGATGGAAGCCATTGCAAAAACCTACCGCTATCTAGATGCAGATGAGCTTTCTGCAAAGCGTAAAGCTGAAAAAGAAGCTAAAGTGAAATCTGGCGGGAAAGGTTGATCAAGTGAGAGAGTGCTTAAATCTAAAGTTAACACAGGCGCTAAGCTTAAAGTTAATTTCTATTTTCGTGTTAGGTGTTACCTTGGTAGCATGCGGCGACAGTGATGGTGATGACCTTGATCAATACATGCGTGATGCAACTAAGGATGTGAAACCTAGGGTCAAGCCGTTACCTGAGGTGAAACCTTATTTAGCATTGCAATATAACGCAGATGGTATTTTGACGGATCCATTTCGAGCTCGAAAGGCCATAAATAAATCAAGTGTGCTTCAGCCGAATTTGAACAGACCTAAGGATCCTATGGAGGCTTATCCACTGGAAAGTCTCAAATATGTAGGCATGTTATCAAAAAACAAGCTAACTTATGCACTGCTGAAGACTCCAGATAATGCTGTTCAGCAAGTAAAATTGGGTAACTACGTCGGCCAAAACTATGGCAAGGTAACTCAAATCACAGATAATGAAGTCGTATTGAATGAAATAGTACAAGATGAACTTTCGGGTGATTGGGTGGCACGAGTTTCAAGTTTAACTTTACAGGAATAGGTCGACATAACTGGAGTGAGGTTGTTATTAGCGTTTTAGTTACTCCAGTTGACTTGGATTAATAAAGTAGAATTTTAAAAAGTTTAGAGTATTTGAGCCCTGCAGATATATGTGGTCCTAAGGAAAAATAGATTTAAGGTGAAATAATGAAAACGAATATGTTGATATCAAAATTCTTACAAGCAACCTTGTTACTTGTTCTGACTATGTTTTCAGGCCTATTACTGGCTGAGGATCAATCGGCTTTAGGAAACAAAATCGAGAGTGTGAATTTTTCTTCACTGCCGGGCGGTAGGGTCAGTATCCGTATTAAAACAACGCAACCATTGGCAAATCCGCCTGCTGGTTTTACTTTGAACAATCCGGCACGAATTGCGCTTGATTTTCCGCAAGTTGCCAATGGTCTGGGAAAAAGTAATATTGCTGCGGATCAGGGGTCATTAAAAAGTATTACGTTGGCTCAGGGTAAAGAGCGTACTCGTATGGTACTAAATCTGTCTCAAAATGTGGGTTATAACGCTACTGTAAGTGGTAATGAAGTCACTATAACGCTTCAGGTCAAAGATGTAACTGCAAATGCAACTGTTGAAACCAAATTTTCTGAACCAAAGCTAGGTAGTCAATCAGTTACTATTAATAATGTAGATTTTGCACGAGGAAAAAATGGCGAAGGCAGAATCATTGTCGATTTGTCAGACCCATCCGCCGGTATTAATATCAAACAAAAAGGTAAAACCATCATAGTGGATTTTATTAATACTGAAGTGCCAGCAAACTTGCAACGCCGCCTTAATGTCACTAATTTTAATACGCCTGTGATCTATGTTGACACGATGAAGCAAGGGAAGAACGGTCGCATGGTGATTGAACCTAAAGGTAACTGGGAGCAATCAGCGTATCAGGCAGACAAAAAATTTATTATTGATGTGCGCCAAATTGTTGAGGATCCTAACAAGTTAGTGCGGGGCTCTAAACCAGGGTATGCGGGTGAAAAACTGTCATTAAACTTCCAAAATATTGAAGTACGTGCAGTGTTGCAAGTAATCGCTGACTTTACCGGGCTAAACATCATTACCAGTGATACAGTTACAGGTAATTTAACTTTGCGTTTAAAAGATGTGCCTTGGGATCAGGCACTGGAAATCATTATGCAAAGTAAAGGTTTGGATAAACGCAAAAATGGTAATGTGATTTTGGTGGCCCCAGCAGATGAGCTGGCTGCTAAGGAAAAGCAAGCGTTTGAAAGCCAGCAGCAAATTGATGATGTAGAACCATTGCGTACTGAAGTCTTTACCTTGAATTATATGAAGGCAGAATCACTTAAAGATATTTTAAGTGACCCAAAACAAAAGATTTTGTCAAAACGCGGGAGTGCAGTATTGGATCCACGCACTAATACAGTGTTTGTGCAAGACATTCCAAAATATCTGGAACAAGTGCAGGCGATTATTAATAAAACAGATATTCCTGTAAAACAGGTCATGATTGAATCACGCTTGGTAATTGCTGATGAAAAGTTTGGTAAAGAACTAGGCGCGCGTTTTGGAGTAACACAAACTGGTAGGCCAGGTAATAATGTTGCAACTATCGGGAGTACGATTGGTAATAGACCAACCGCAGTATCAACTACAGGTACGATTACGCAGGGTACGCATAACGGCACAGTGCAAACGGCCCTAACTGATACAATATTTAGAGATAATCAAGCTAACATTAATAGCACGTTAACCAGTAGTGATGGGTTACCTGATTTGATGTCTAATTTACCGGTTGCGAATGCGGCAGGTAGCTTTGCCTTCACTTTATTTAGATTATCTGCTGGATTGTTATTGAATTTAGAATTGTCAGCGCTTGAGAGTGATAAGCGAGGTAAAGTTGTTTCGAGTCCACGGGTGACTACAGCAAATCAACACAAGGCTAAAATTTCTGCGGGTACGGAAATTCCTTATTTACAAAGTTCAAGTAGTGGTGCAGCAAACATTGCATTTAAAGAGGCAGTGCTAAGCTTGGAGGTGACACCACAAATTACTCCGGATGAGAAAATCATTATGGAGCTTGAAGTTAAAAAAGACCGAATAGGCCAGACAGTGCGTACAGGGTTAGGGGAAGCTGTCGCGATTGATACACAAAAAATCAATACGCAAATTCTTGTAGGTAATGGAGAGACAGCTGTGCTTGGTGGTATTTATGAGCAAACAGACCGTAATGAAGTTGATAAAGTGCCTTTCTTTGGCGATTTGCCTGTGATGGGTAATCTGTTTAAACGTAAAGTATTAAAATCAGATAAAACTGAACTGCTGATTTTTATTACGCCTAAAATCATGAATGAAAATTTAAATTTGCAATAAATAATAAATAGCAAAAACTGACAGAAATACTGGATTGTCATAAAATGCCCATCAATATTATGATGGGCATTTTGTTTTATACATTACTATGTATAAAAATTAAGGATGATTTTTCAATTGAACAATATCTATTTTATAGGCCTTATGGGCGCAGGGAAAACGACTATCGGCCGTTTACTGGCCAAGCAAATGGGTAGGGAGTTTTATGATTCTGACGTTGAAATCGAACGTAAAACTGGTGTCAAAATCCCGCTTATTTTTGAGTTGGAAGGCGAAGAGGGCTTTCGTAAACGAGAAACTGCAATCATTGAAGAATTAAGCCAATTAGACAAGGTTGTGGTAGCTACAGGTGGGGGCGCGGTTCTGCTACCTGAGAATCGTGCGTTTTTAAAGAATAATGGCAAAATAATTTATTTGCGTGCAAAGGTAAGCGATTTATATCAACGGACGCGTAATGATAAAAGCCGTCCCTTACTGCAAGGATGTAACATTAAGCAAAAGCTTGAACAGTTATACGTTGCGCGCGATCCTATTTACATGAGCTTGGCAGATTATATTGTTGATACTGGAGCACAATCAGCGACTGAGATTACCAATTACATAGAGCAATTGGTAAAGCGGCAAGATAAGCCCGACGAAATAAACTAAAATTATATAGACAATAAAATCAAGATAGATAATACAACTGAAAATTGACATGCAAACACTAACAGTAGAATTAGCGAATAGAAGTTACCCAATTCACATTGGCCGTAATTTAATCTCGGACGCCAATTTAATATTACCGCATTTAAAACGTAAGCATGTGGCGATTGTAACTAATACAACTGTTGCGCCGTTATATTTAGATAGGTTGCGTCAAGCGTTACAAACAGCGGGTGTGACGGTCATTCCAATCGTGCTGCCAGATGGCGAAGCCTATAAGAATTCAGAAACACTCAATACCATTTATGATGTGTTGCTGCAGAACCGTTGCGAACGCAGCACGACGCTAATTGCGCTGGGGGGCGGCGTGATTGGCGATTTAACAGGTTATGCGGCGGCAACTTATTTACGTGGTGTGCCTTTTATTCAGGTTCCAACAACACTGTTATCTCAAGTGGATTCTTCTGTTGGCGGTAAAACCGGCATTAATCATCCATTAGGTAAAAATATGATTGGCGCTTTTTACCAACCCCAGGTAGTGCTGGCAGATATCGATACCTTACAAACTTTGCCAGCACGTGAATTCTCCGCCGGTATGGCAGAAGTCATCAAATACGGCTTAATCCGTGATATAAATTTCTTTAACTGGTTAGAAGTGCATATTGATCAATTAATGGCATTAGAAGAAAGCGCTATCAGCGAGGCGATTTATCGCTCATGCCAGAATAAAGCTGAGGTAGTGGCGCGTGATGAGCATGAAAGCGGCGAGCGTGCCTTGTTGAATCTTGGTCATACTTTTGGACATGCCATCGAAAATGCAATGGGTTATGGCGTGTGGCTGCATGGTGAGGCGGTTGCCGCAGGTACTATGCTCGCGGCAGATTTATCGCAACGCATGGGGTGGCTGAGCAGCTCAGATGTGTCCCGCATACATGCGCTATTGAGCAAGGCAAATTTACCTCTGGTAGCGCCAAAACTTGGTCTGGAAAAATACCTTGATTTAATGCAAATGGATAAAAAAGTAGCCGATGGGAAAATCAGACTGGTACTGCAACAGGGTATAGGCAAATCTGTGATTACCAGTGATTATGATGTGGGAAAATTAAAAGAGACATTGGCATTATGCTAACCCAATTTAACCCAAGTACGCCGGTATGAGTGCGCCAAATAAGTTTCTTCCCCCTTGCAGGGGGAAGGTTAGAGCCTGTCCCGTATTCGATACGGGGATGTGGGTAGGGTGGTTAATCAGCACGGTTTTTACCCCCACACTATCCCTTCACGCCAGCATTAGGTGCTTTAGCACCAATGCTGGCGTGAAGCCAAATACTGGCTCCCCCTAAAAAGGGGAGGGTATTTTATAGTTGATGAATGAAAGTGCTACCCATGAACAACCTTGCCCCTTATGCAGCAAACCCCGCACAAAGTATCGGTCGTATCTTTGATGAACCCTCTTCATCCACACGCAATGCATTCCAGCGTGACCGCGACCGCATCATTCACTCGACTGCATTTCGTCGCTTGGAGTATAAAACCCAGGTTTTTGTAAATCATGAGGGTGATTTGTTCCGCACCCGTTTAACTCACAGTTTGGAAGTTGCCCAATTGGCGCGAGGTATTGCGCGCACATTAAATTTACATGAAGACCTCACAGAGGCAATTGCCCTGGCGCATGATTTGGGGCACACGCCGTTTGGCCATGCCGGGCAAGATGCGCTCAATGAATGCATGCGTGATTACGGCGGCTTTGAACATAATCTACAATCTTTGCGCGTAGTAGAGCAACTGGAGCTGCGTTACGCAGACTTTGATGGACTCAATCTCACGTTTGAAGTGCGTGAAGGCATTCTTAAGCATTGCTCAATTAAAAACGCAAAGCAGTTGGGCGATGTCGGCCAACGCTTTTTGGATAAAACCAGCCCGAGCCTGGAAGCGCAGCTTACTAACTATGCAGATGAAATCGCTTATAACAATCATGATATTGATGATGGCCTACGTTCGGGTTTAATAACGATCGATCAACTATCAAAAGTAGAACTGTTTGCGCAAAATTTAAGTCAGGTTAAAGCGTTATACCCAAAGCTTGAGCAAAAAAGACTGATTCATGAAACGGTACGACGCATGATTAACACCTTGGTTGTGGATCTGTGCACACAAAGCGCACAAAACATAGCCCAGCATCAACCTAAAAGCATTACAGATATACGCCAATTGCCACAGCTCATCAATTTTAGTAGCGATATTGCGGCGCAAAACTTAAAACTTAAGCAATTTTTGCGCAAAAATTTGTACCATCATTACAAAGTAAATCGCATGAGCGCAAAAGCAACGCGCATCGTGCGCGAATTGTTTACGGCTTTTTTCGAGAATACCGGTTTATTGCCTGAAGAATTCCAAATCTATGCAGAAACAGACAAAGCGCGAGCGGTGGCAGATTACATAGCCGGCATGACAGATCGCTTTGCAATTCGTGAACATCGCAAGCTCTTTACGGTGGAAGAGTATTTGTAGGAGAGTTCTGTCTTGAAAGTATTATTCGTGGTCACAGACCGCCCCTACCAAAAATACCTCCTAATGTAGGAGCGGTCTGTGACCGCGAGAAGTGGTTGGAAACTAAATATAATAAAACATGCTAACCAAACACCAAAAAGATTTGCGTAAAGGTCGTTACTCGTTAGCGAATCAAATTTATCACATCACAACTAGCACCAAAAATAGAACACTAATTTTTAGTAAATTTGTTAACGCTAGATTGCTCATAAGTACTATGCGTCAAGCTGACGCGTTAAATTATACAAAAACACTGGCATTTATAGTTATGCCAGATCACGTGCACTGGCTTTTGCAACTTACAGAAGGCGTGTCATTATCCAAAGTAATTAAAAGCGTGAAATCAGAAAGCGCCAAAGCGATAGGGCAGCCAATATGGCAAGCTGGCTTTTATGACCATGCGGTGCGAAAAGATGAAGATATACAAACCATTGCGCGTTATATCGTAGCTAATCCAATACGTGCAGGCTTGGTAACTAAAGTGGGAGATTACTCTCACTGGGATGCAGTATGGTTGTAAGGATTTTGTGTCACCAGCACTTCGATTTGTTAATGGCTAAAGCCACTGCAAAGCCGTATGTAGGAACGGTCTGTGACCGCGAAAGATGTCATCTAATTATTCACTGTCGTCATTTGCGGGCACAGACCGTTCCTACATATTGCCCACAAAACCCAGATTGTTGCAAAATTACAACAAATGTAAAGAATTGTGACAAAAATGCAAATTTTAAGTTGTATGCGCTAAAACGATT
>Ga0209593_10001056_pt1 | contig 11967 bp, 4 predicted proteins | sample PPLLaktember2015_3_FD_187260 | JGI IMG/M metagenome (GOLD analysis project Ga0209593, IMG submission 187260) | Freshwater sediment microbial communities from Prairie Pothole Lake near Jamestown, North Dakota, USA - PPLs Lake P7 Core (6) Depth... | ecosystem: Environmental > Aquatic > Freshwater...
AGAACATGAAAACAAAAGCAGCTTCCCGGATTACTGTCGCCGGCCTTCTCCTCTTTTCCGCCTGTAGCAGCGAGCCCACGGAGACAGCCGCGCCAAAGCAGGAACCAGCCGCTTCGCAGCCTTCAAGAGCCCCAGCTGAAGAGACGGCGAACTCGGCTCTTTTTGATCCGACGCGGGCGGACGAAAAGGCGCCTGCCACCTACAACGTCAAGTTCGAGACGACCAAAGGGGACGTCCTGATCAAGGTGACGCGGAGCTGGGCGCCAAACGGCGCGGATCGCTTCTATAACCTGGTCAAAATCGGGTACTTCGATGACACCGCCTTCTTCCGCGTACTCCCTGGTTTTATGGCTCAGTTCGGGATTAGCGGCAACCCGGAGGTCAACCGCATCTGGAAAAACTCGCAGGTTCCCGACGACCCCGTCAAGGAATCGAACCGTCGCGGATACCTGACTTTCGCGACTGCGGGGCCTGATACGCGGACGACGCAGCTCTTCATCAACTTTGCCGATAATTCCCGGCTCGACGGCCAGGGGTTCGCGCCGATCGGGAGAGTCGTTGAAGGCATGGAGGTGGTCGATTCCATTTACTCAGGCTACGGGGAGGGAGCGCCGCAGGGGAAGGGGCCAAAACAGGAATTTATCCAAGCAGGCGGCAATGAGTACCTGAAGAAGTTCTTCCCGAAGGTCGATTACATCAAGAAGGCGAGCGTCGTGGAATAGCGGGCAGGTCACGGACGAAAAGGTTATGTCCGTGCCAGTCCGTGTTCGTCCGTGAGCCAACACCTGAGACGCACGGTTTCCCGTATAATTGGGGCAGAGGAAATCAACCATGAAAAAGGCGATATTTTTGCCCTTGATTGTCTTAGCCTTCCTGTTGACGCCGGTCGCAGCGCAGGACCCGGATCCTGCCGCGACCCCTCCGCCTCAGGAGCAGCCCCAGGCGGCGGTCGCAGCGCCGGCTGATGAAAACCTGAAAAAAGGCACGGAGCTAAACGCAGCCAAGCAGTACAGCCAGGCCGAATCAACCCTTCGTGCGGCTGTCGCTGCGCAGCCTGACAATCCGAATGCCCATCTCCAGCTGGCTGTCGCTCTTTTTGAGCAAAACAAGGTGACGGAAGCCGCGACAGAGCTGGATGCGGCCGCGCCTCTGGCGCAGGGTACTCCTCAAGAACAGGCCGAGTATTACCGGTATCGCGGAGCGGTCGCCGCCAAGCAGGAGAAATGGCCCGAAGCCGTTCAGGCTCTGGAGAAAGCGATTACGCTCGATCCGAAGCAGCCTTACAACCACTATTACATCGGGGTGGCGTACAGCAAGACAAAAAGGCCCGACAAGATGGTGGAACATCTGCAGATGTTCCTGAAGCTCGCCCCGAATGCACCAGAAGCGCCGAAATGCAAGGCCCTGTTGCGCGCTGTCGAGTAACTGGCCCAGGGGCCGGCTGCCTGGGGACGTTGGAATGCTCAAGTCCAAGTTGCGTCTGGCAGGGGTGATTGTCGCCGCAGTCCTGCTTGTCGCGATTCTGCTCGTAATACTGGTCCATACCCCTCCCGTACGGCGATATGCGCTCCGGCAGGTTCAGAACCAGTTGGCCGCGCAGGATATCAAGCTGGATGCAGCCGGAATCAGTTACAACCTGGTTGATGGCTCCGCGACTCTCCAAGGGGTCCGCCTGAGCTCAGTCGGGAAGCCCGATCTCCCGCCTTTCGTCGAAGCCGGTGAGATGGACCTCGAAGTCGGTGTCTTCTCGCTGGTTCGGGGCATGATCCACATCGAGCGGGCGCGCCTCGACCGCGTAGCTCTCCGCTGGATTACCACCGAGAGCGGCCGGACCAATCTGCCCGACATTCCCCCGGCACAGGTCAAGGAAAAGGAAGGAGGCCTCCCCGAATTCCTCATCTCAGACCTCCAGGTGGACCGTCTCTCCGTCCTGGTAGAGGACCGCCAGCAGCAGATACGAGTCGAGTTGCCCGAGTCACGCCTGAGAATCGCCGGTCGCATGCCGGGTTTCAACCACCGGATAGAGATGGCGCTTTCGAGGCCCGGTCAGGTGCGCCTCGAGAATCGGTCCATCCCGGTTGACCGGCTGAGCCTGAGCGGTGAACTGCCGGGAAATCTGGGCGGTGCAACGATCAGTGAATTCGCTCTCCAGAGCGCTTCGTCCTCAGTCCGGTTGTCCGGAAAGCTGGACGGTCTCGCCGATCCTCAACTCGAGTTTTCCACTGAAGCTCACCTGAACGTTCCAGAAGTAGCGCGTCTCGCCGAACTGGCAGAACCAGTTGGCGGGACGGTAACTGTCAGGGCCGATCTCAAAGGCGCACTCAACAAAATGACGGTGGATGGCCGGCTTCAGGGCGAAAAGCTGGCTTTCCGGCGATTCTCCGACCTGGCCTTGGATGCGGGTTTCCGATGGGATCAAAGCGCCGAACGTCTCAACATTGATTCACTCAACGTGCGATCACCTTTTGGGTCTGCCACGGGTCAGGCTGATGTGGGTCTCACGGAGACCGCTGGAACTTCATCAGCGGAACTCGAGCTGAACGGACTCGATCTTCGTCGCCTGCTTGCGACTGTCGGTTCTTCCTTCTCGCTTTCCAGCCGCGCTGCGGGAGACGTGCAGGCCCGCTGGCAGGGGCTCGAGATCGAAAATGCGACAGGAGAGGCGCATTTGAATCTGGCGGCAACGGCCAGGCAAGCCTCCCGAAACGCCCTTCCCTTGTCCGGGCGCCTGTCGGTCGCGCTTCAACGCGGGGCACCCCTTGAGCAGGACGGGCAGCGGCTTAGGGAGGGGGTCGTCAATTTAGACGGCATTCGTCTGCCGGGTCTCGATACGTCAGGACGGCTCACGCTAGCCTCGCTTCGCGATCTGACCACTGAACCGAAAGCGGACTTGCGTGGTCAGATATCCGCGACCGTTACGGATCTTGGCGTCCTTTTAAAGAATCTGGAGGCGTTCAACGGCACACCTCCGACGAGCAGCCTGGAAGAACTGCGCCTTCGGGGAACCGCCGGGCTGGTTGGTTCGCTTGCAGGCACTCTTGATCGCCCGGTCCTGTCTGTGAACCTCGACGCGCCTTCTGTCGGCGTCGCCGATTTTGACGGAATCCGATTGTCGGCAGAAGCCGAAATCACTCCACAAGTTGTCCGGACTTCGAAGACTGTCGGCAGTTGGAAAGGCCAATCAGCGGTTGTAGAGGGCACGGTGAATCTTGCGTCTGCCAGCCCAGTGCTGGACTTGCGCAGCACGGTCACTGCCGGCGACTTTGCCGAAATCTTGACTGCCCTTGGCCAAAGCGTACCCATCAGAGGTCACGGCCAGGTGGTTGCGGCTGTCCAGGGAACGGTAGCGAACCCCGAGGCCCGGTTCTCCGTGGAAGTCTCTGGTCTCGAGGCCTACGAGGAAAGCCTGGGGACGCTGACAGTCGAAGGCAGTCTGGCGGACAACGTTGTCTCCATCAAAGAAATGGTCTTGAAGAAACCGGCCACTGGTGAGGCTCCGGCTGGAACCCTAACGGCCACGGGGTCGTACCAGTTGGAATCCGGCGCCTACCAGGTCCGCCTCGCGTCCCAAAACCTGCGAATCTCCGACTTGAGTCTTCCCGGGTCGATCCCTGTGTCCGGTGAGCTGAACCTGGCAGCCGACGGCGCCGGGACAATTGCCGATCCGCGACTCAACTTCACGCTCGAGGGGGCCGATCTGAAGGTCCGGGACCGGTTGATAGGCCTGGCGAAAGTCGCGGGGCAGGTTCAGAACCGCCAAGCCCAGGTCAACCTGGAGGCGCCGAGCCTCAACCTGATCGGCAATGCCCGCGTGGCTATCGATCCGCCATATCGGGCAGAGGTGGAAATCCGGACGGATCGTCTGGACCTGTCGAAGCTGCCCGTTGCTTTCGAGGGAAAGCCTCTGGACGGGAGCTTCACTGCTCAGCTCACCGCTAGAGGGGATGCCCAGGCGCCGATGGATGGACAGGCAAGCCTCAGAGTGGCTGACGTTTCTCTGCGCCTGTCCGGACAGCTGATCGACAATCAAGAGCCGTTTCAGATCGACTATGCCAGCCGTCGGCTCAGAACTTCACCGATCACGCTCGCCAGCGGCGCCTCGTACCTGACCATCGAAGGGGAACTACCGGTAGCTGCAAATGGACAGAGCCTGCCGTCGCAGCCGGCCTCGCCGGCTCCTGGGTTTTCTGTAAAAGCGACTGTCGATCTCAGCCAGGTGGCCAACATTTTCCTTCCTTCGTCCGGGTATTCAGCGGCCGGGAGCTTGAGACTCGACGGGCTGGTCACGGGCGATATTCCGAATATCAATCCCACCTTGCGCCTCTCCCTCGTGGACGGAACGTTTCGCGTCCCCCAGTTAGCGGCGCCAGTCGAGCAAACCGCGTTGAACGTCTCGCTGGCGAACGGGAGCGTCGTAGTCGAACGCCTGGCTGCCCGGCTCGGCCCTGGCACTCTCGAGTTGAGCGGCAGCGTGCCCTTAGGCATCCTGCCGGTGAGCCTCCCCGCCTCGATTCCCCGATCGCAGGGACCAGCCGATCTGCGCGGAACGCTCTCGGGATTCTCCCTGCAGTCGATCTCCGGCTTGCCGGAAGACGTGGCAGGAACTCTGACAGCCGGGCTTCAAGCGCAGTCTTCGGGCACGGACCTCGAATCGATAACAGCGTCCGTCCGGCTGGAGCAGCTCAATCTCACGGTCGCAGGGATCGCGCTCGAACAGGAGATTCCCGGCCTGCTCACGCTGCAGAACGGGCAAGCGCGAGTGGAACGTTTTGCACTAGTCGGCCCGGAAACCCGAATCGAAGCCGGTGGAACGGCGCGTCTCCTGGAACCTCAAATCCTGGACTTGCGCGCCAGCGGGCGGATGGACCTTTCTCTTCTGACCGTTTTTGCTCAGGACGTCGCGGCGGCAGGAGCCTCCGAGTTCCAGGTCAGTCTCGGGGGTACACCCACCGACGTTCATGCCGCCGGTTTCTGGAGTCTCGAAAAAGGGCAGTTGACCGTCCAAGAGCCGGGACTCCAATTAACCGACCTCAGTGTCCGCCTGGACCTGCTTGGAAATCGCGTAGTGGTCAGCAGATTCGACGGCAACCTCAACGGCGGCTCGGTGAAGCTGGGCGGCGAGGCGGGTTTTGCCAAAGGCCAGCTGGAGTCCATTGACCTGCGCCTCACAGGCCGGAGCGTCTTCCTCGAGTTCCCGGAAGGGCTTCAAACCGCGTCCAACGCCGACTTGCGCGTGGCGTCTCAGGGCGGCGGCCCAATCGATCTTTCAGGGCGAATAGAGGTTCTGGAAGGCTCCTACACCGATCCGGTGAACCTGGAAGAGGAACTACTGGGCCTGGCAGCGGCGCCGTCGGAATCGGGAGTTTCCGAGGAGCGGGACCCATTCCTGTCCCGAATCCGGTTTAACGTCAACGTCTCGAGTCGAGACCCGATCGTGATGGACAACAACCTCGCCAAACTCGCCGGCGACCTCGATCTCCGGCTGGTCGGCGACTTCTACCGGCCGAGCCTTCTCGGACGGCTGGCACTCGAAGAAGGCGGCGAGCTGTACCTGCGGGAGCGCACGTACTACCTGGAACGTGGGCTGATTTCTTTCTACAACCCGGCACAGATAGAGCCCGTGCTCGACCTCGCGGCGAAGACCCAGGTGGGTGAATACGACGTCACCCTGCGGATCAGCGGAGAAGCGGACGACCTGGAAACCAGCCTGACGTCCGAAGATCCCCTTCCCGAGCCGGACATCATCGCTCTGCTCGTCACCGGAAGGAAGCTCGAAGAAGCCCGAGGTGAGGCAACCACCGTCCTTCGCGAGCAAACGCTTTCTCTGCTCACGGGGACCGTCACGGGCAGGCTGGAACGGGGGCTTGAGCAGGCGACCGGGCTGTCGAAGGTACGCATTGAACCGAGCCTGATCGCGGCTGAGTCCGATCCGACCGCGCGCCTGACTATTGGCCAGGACCTGACTCGTCAGTTGGGTCTCATCTATTCCATGGATCTGACGAACGGTGGCGACCAGATCTACATTGGGGAATACGATGTATTCCGCGGTTTCACCGCGCGTGTCTTTCATGAAACAGCGTCGGATAGCGAGGTCGATGCAGGCGCCAAGTTCCGCTTCGAGGTGCGCCACGATCTCCGGATCGGTGGGGCGTCGGCTGCGGGGAGCGGGAAACAGGAGGAACGAAGAGTTTCGGCGGTGAAACTGGAAGGCGGCTCTCCTTTTTCGGAAGCCGAGCTGCTGAAGCAGTTCGACGTTCAGGCGGGCGACCGGTACGATTTTTTTAAAGTGCGCCGTGGCCTCACTCGCCTGACCGTTTTCCTCCAGAAAGAGGGTTACCTGGAAGCGCGTGTGAGGCTCAGCCGCGAGGAGTCCACGATCCAGGCGGTGGGAATGTCGCTTCAGGTTGAGCCGGGCCCAAAAGTCGAGCTCGTTTACGAGGGAGACGAGCCCGGCAATCAAGTTCAGGATCGCGTCCGCGAGGTTTGGGCGGCGGGAGTGTTTGACGGGCAGCGGGCAGCATCGGCGAAGGAAGTGATCCGGAACCAGCTCGTGCAGGACGGTTTCCTGGAGCCACAAGTGGCTCACCAGATCAAAGTAGAAAGCGGAATCAAGCAGGTTGTCTTCACGACAGAGCCGGGGGTCCGGTACACGAACGTCCACGTCGGTTTCGAGGGAGCCGAGGCGTTTCCCGAGGACCTGCTCCGTGATCAGTTGCGCAGTGCCGGTCTGCTCGGGAGGGTGGCGGCCGCCTCGCCTGAAGTGAAGGATCTCTTGAAGCGCGTTTACCGGCAGGAGGGTTATCTTCAGGCCGAAGTCGGTGAGCCGGTCAGGGAGCTGCATCCGGACACCGGAGAGGCCCGAATTGTCTTGGCAGTCAATGAAGGCCCGCGTGCGGTAGTAGCTGAAATTGGATTTGAGGGCAATTCGGTCTTGTCCGAGGAACAGCTGCTCTCGGGGACCGGGCTGCAACCCGGTCAGGTCTACCAGCCGCGTTTGCGCGACGAGGCGATCGGCCGGCTGCAAGACCTGTACTCCGGCAGGGGCTACAACGATGCGACCATTGAAGCGACTCTGGATGCCGCACCGGAGACCGGGCACGCCCGTCTGACCTTCGAGATCGAGGAGAATCGCCGGGAAGTCGTCCGGGAAGTCCGGATTGAGGGGAATGACAAGACCAGCGAGGGTTTTATCCGAGATCAGCTGGCCTTGGCGCCCGGGGACGTTCTCATTCCCGAACGGGTGGCTCGTTCCCGGCGAAGCCTGTACGATACCGGTGCCTACACGGTCGTTGAGATCGATCCACAAGAAATAGAGGCCGCCGATGCGCCGGCGGGCGAGAAATCGGTGCGGGCGGTCATTCGGGTGCAGGAAGTCAGGCCTTACCGCCTGCAGTACGGAGGGTTCTACGATACTGAACGGGGGCTCGGCCTCATTGCCGATCTGATCAACCGGAATACGATCGCAAATGCGGCGACGCTGGGTCTGCGCGGGCGTTTCGACGACGAATTCAGAGAAATACGGGCCTATTACAGCCAGCCGCAGCTCGGCGGCCTGCCTTTCGACACCAACATCACAACGTTCCTTAGCCGGGACATCCGGCGTAACGCGAATTTCGTGGTTGACCGCGCGGGCGTCTCACTGGAGCAGCAGAAGGAGTTCCGCAACCAGTTCGTCCTCTCGTATGGCTATCGATTCGAGCGGGACCACAGTTACGACATCGGCCCCGATCCCTTCTTTGACCTGACGCTGAAGGTCGGGCGCCTGCTCCTCAGCGGGGTCCGCGATGTGCGGGACGATATTCTGGACGCTTCCCGCGGGTCGTTCATTTCGCAGAGCTTTGAGTTCGCGCCCAAATGGGTCGGATCCGATCTGACGTTCGGCCGCTATTTCGGCCAATACTTTCATTACATCCCGCTCAGCGAGCCTTCCGAGATTCCGTGGAGCGGCGGAGTCCGAAAGTCGCGCCTCGTCTACGCTGGCGGTGTCCGGGTCGGGTTGGCCAATGCTTTCGGAGAGCAGGTGGTGGTTCCAAGCGAGAGGTTTTTCGCGGGAGGCGGCAGCAGCATCCGTGGATTCGAACAGGACACGATCGGACCTCGCAACGTGATTGGCGACCCTGCGGGAGGCGAGGCTGTCTTTATACTCAACAACGAACTGCGCTTCCCGCTTTACAGCATTTTTGACGGCGTCGGCTTCGTCGATGTCGGTAATGTGTATCGGAAAATCAATGACTTCGATCCGTTCGACGTTCGCAGCTCGGCGGGCTTCGGCCTGCGGATCCGAACTCCCTACTTCCTGCTCCGTGCCGATTACGGTCTGAAACTGGATCGCCAGACGGACGAAAGCCGCGGCGCCTTCTTCTTCAGCATCGGCCAGGCATTTTGAACCGCGCCCGCGGATACCCTGGGGGCGGGGTGTCCCGCCAATGCCCTTTACTTTTTCGGCGGGAGCCACGTGTCAGTCCTACGGTCAGGCAAGCTGGAGTCGCGTTACAGAGCCGCGCACGCAGTGGAGGGCTGCGAAGCGTTTTGTGCGGAGCAGCCTGGAGCGGAGTAAGCGGGACCACCCATCGAACCTTGAAGTCGCGTTGGGTGGTCCCGCTTACTCCGCTCCAGACTGCTGCGCAAACAACGCTTCGCAGTCCTCCACTGCGTGCGCGGCTCTGTAGCGCGACTCCAGTCCCCCCCATCACCACCCCGGCAACACTTGCACTTTGGCGGGTATCAAGACCGTCAGCTTGCTCCGGATGCCCGGCGTCACCCACAGCTCGGCCGGTTGCTTGTCCGGGATGAATACCGCCTCCGCTCCCGTTTTCTTGACGATGGGGATGCTCCTTTTCGGCCCGAGCACGAAGAGCCCCGTGGATAAGGCATCGGCCATGGTCGCGTTCGGGGCGAGGATAGTGACCCCAGCGAGACCGGCAGCTGGATATCCGGTCCGGGGGTCCACGATGTGGCCGTAGCGACGGCCTTCGATTTCAATGAATCGCTCATATTGGCCGGATGTGGCTACCGCCCAGTCATCGGGCATTTCGATCCTCGCCAGTGTCGCGGACCTGTCAAAAGGATTCCGAATCGCGATCGACCAAGCCAGGCCGGATTCTGACTCACCCGAGACACGGACGTTGCCGCCCAAATCGAACATGAAGTTCCGAACCGCGAGATTGCGGCACTCCCGCCAGGCGAGGTCGACTGCATAGCCCTTGCCGATTCCCCCAAGATCCACTCGCATTCCGCGGCGCGCCAGGAAAGCTGCTCCATCCATCAACTGAATCTGGCGAAAATCGACGCGAGCAAGTGCTTCTGTCAGAGCGTCGTCGGTCGGAAGCGAGGGCGTTTGGCCCTTCACCGGTCGCCAGAGATCGACGACCGGCCCGATGGTCACGTCAAACGCGCCGCTCGTCAGCTCTCCGTAGACCTTCGACAGCTCGAACAGCCGGCGGGTGTGCTCGGGAACTTCGAGCGGTCGGACGCCCGCGACGGCGTTCAGGCGGGAGACGGCGCTATCGGCGCGGTAAACGCTCAGCTCGGCGTTCAGGTCCTGCATGAGTTGCTTAGTCTTATCCGCTGCGCCCGACAGCTTGCTGCTTTCCTTGCCGGCTAACGTGAGTGTCGCCCTCGTCCCCATGGTTTCAAACGAGCTGCTGACGGGTTCAGGGCTGAAGAGGCTGCAGGCGGGGAGGAGCAGAACTAAAAACGTGCAAATCGGAATACTCTTTCGGAGTGCGGTGGCCTTGACCTGATCTTTATACGTATCTTGCCACCCAAGGGCAGTTACAGAGCCGCGCACGCAGCGGAGGGCCGCGAAGCGCTTTGTGCGGAGCGAGTCCCGGAGCGAAGTAAGCGGGACCACCCAACGTGCCGTTACGGTTCGTTGGGTGGTCTCGCTTACTCCGCTCCAGGCTGCTTCGCGGGAAGACGCTCCGCAGCCCTCCACTCCGTGCGCGGCTCTGTAACTGCCGTTCGGCGGCAAGATACGTGTAAGGATCAGGGACCTCACGACAACCAGTTTCGTTGTCTGTGGACGGCTTTGAGGGTGTCGATCGTAATGTTCACATCCTCCACGATCTGAAAATCGAACATGCCGACACAAATGAAGTCAGCTCCGTTCTCAAAGGCGTACTTGAAACCATCTTTCGGATGGATCGCACCGCCGGCCAGCACCTTAAAGGCGACCCACGGAACGTTGACCGCCTTCATGAACTCGATAGTCCGTTCCGGGAACAGATCGAACATGTTGTCGTGGAATTTGTTGTGGTCGAGGTTCTGAGTACCATCGACCGTCCACTCTTCACGGAACTCGCGGGGATGTGCGGACCAGTAACGATCATGATGAAGCGTTTTCACGTAGTAATCCGGCTTCATCCCGGCCTTCTCGCAGGCAATCGGTACCTCAATGGAATGTGCGCCGATCCCTGCCACGTAGCCCTGACTCTTCATGTAGTCGAGCGCTTTACCGAGCAGGTCCGTTCTTCCGTTTTTCACGAATTTGTCCGCATACCCGCCTTGGACATACAGGGTCGTGCACCCGGCGTCGATGGCCTTGTCGATGTCGGTCTTCATATCCTCGACGGTCGGGTAGACCTGACACATAGTCTGCATCTTGCCGCCAATGATCTCGACGTACTTCTGAAAGAGGGGCATCTGAGCCGTCACCACCTGCATCATCGTGATTCCGGCACGCTCGGCCAACTCGATTGTCTCAAAGACCTTTCGATCCGTGTTGTAAGCCTTAAAGAGCGAGGAAGCGTAGATCAGGTCTCTGGCATGGGCCCAGCCGCCGATCAGGTTGCAGCCGAGGATCAGCCGGGTCGCTTCCAGTTTGCCCAGCTTGCCCTTAGGCAGCTCGCCTTTAAGCTCTTCCAGCTTCACTTCCTGGAGTTTGATCGTTGCTCCGGTGATGGCATGAGCTTTCTCCCACTTGTATTTCCTGGCAGCGCCGTAGGAAAAGACGCCGAGCAGCGGGATCGAGGCCAGATTCGCAACCAGGCTCCGGCGAGTGATCGGCCCGGCCACTAGCGGCTGAACGGCAGCCGCTTCCTCTGCCACGGATTCCACTCCCGTGGCCTTCGCTTTCCTGCCACTGAACAAGCGGTCCAAGCCGGGCAGCAGTTTCGTAGGAAAGAACAGCAGTATGCCCAGGGCGAGGAGCTCGACGAGGTTCTTGTCTACAAAAAGGTAGTGACCTTCGGTCGGCATCCTGAGATCGGTTCCGATCAGCGGCGGATGAGCCACGTAATAGAGGACGAGGAAGCAGATGCCGGCAATCGCGGCAACTCGGGTAAGACCTCCCAGCACGAGAGCCAGACCAATCAGGATCAAACCCCAAATGTTGATCTGATCGACCGCCTTGAGCAGTCCCGGGCTGGCCCCGATGGTGTGGAAAATGCCGGCAAAAAGGCCTCGCGCCGTTTGCAGGTAGGGCGCGGAAGTCCAACCGGGAATCAGAAGTTTAGCAATGCCTTCATATAAGAAATGCCAGCCAATGGCGATCCTCAGAACGAGGAGAATGATCGTCTGTGTACGCGATAAGCGGGAGAGAATCATCGTGACTCCTTTCAACGGCGGCCGTGGAGCGCCCGCACGTTGTTCTTATACCTTTCCCGCATGCCTGGTCAACCTTGATTTGTTCGGTGCTTTAGCGGAAAGCCAGCCGTAGTAGAATAACCGGATCTATGTCGAAGAAGACGCTTCTGGGACTTTCCTTACTCGGTTTCTCTTGCCTGCTGCAGGCGCAAAGCCAGGAAGATTTGAAGGACTACTTTGAAGGCAAGCAGGTGATTGTGGAGATTGACATGCCCGGGGACAAGAGCGGGATCGACCTCCGGCTGGACGACGCTCGGGTCATTGATTTCTCGGAAGTCGGGCGAAGAACCAAGCGTTACGGGGTCAGCATCCGCCGGGGTGATGAAGTCATGATCACCCTGGTGAAAGTGAACAAGAAGAACATCGAATTCCAGCTGGGGG
>Ga0209593_10001057_pt1 | contig 11962 bp, 7 predicted proteins | sample PPLLaktember2015_3_FD_187260 | JGI IMG/M metagenome (GOLD analysis project Ga0209593, IMG submission 187260) | Freshwater sediment microbial communities from Prairie Pothole Lake near Jamestown, North Dakota, USA - PPLs Lake P7 Core (6) Depth... | ecosystem: Environmental > Aquatic > Freshwater...
TTCCGACATCACGCAGAGAAAACGCGCTGAACAAATCCAAACCGTTTTGGCGCGGATTTCCGATGCCGCCGTCACATCCGACAATCTGGAAGACTTGCTGAGTGCCGTGCGCGAGCATTTAGGCTTGCTGCTGGATACGACCAACTTTTACATTGCCCTTTACGATCCGGAGAAGAGCGTTTATTCTTTTCCCGTCTTCGCGGATCAGCACGACACTTTCGGATTATCGCGGCGGCCGCTGCCGCGGAGCATGACGGACTACGTCCGCCGCACCGGACAACCGCTGCTGGCGGATGAGGCCGTATGTCGAAGGCTTGAAGAAGAAGGCGAAGTCGAACTCATCGGCACCAACTCCCATATTTGGATGGGGGCTCCGCTTCGCACCGCGCAAGGCGTCATCGGCGTTGTCGCGGTGCAGAGTTATACCGACGACGTCAACTTTGCCGCGGAAGACATGGATATATTGTCGCTGGTCTCGAGCCATCTCGCGATGGCCATTGAGCGAAAGCGAGCCGTGGATGCGCTCTTTGAAAGTGAAGAACAACTGCGGCAAGCGCAGAAAATGGAAGCGGTGGGACGGCTGGCGGGCGGCATTGCTCACGATTTCAATAATCTTTTAACGAGCATTTTAGGGCACAGTGAACTGACGCTTTACAAGCTTCACGAAGACGATCCGCTGCGCGAGGGAGTCGAGCAAATTATGAAGTCCGCCGAGCGCGCCGCCGCGCTTACGCGGCAGCTCCTGGCCTTCAGCCGCAAGCAGGTATTGCAGCCGCGCGTGTTCGCCTTAAACGACATCGTTTCCGAAATGGAAAAGATGCTGCGACGGCTTATCGGCGAGGACGTGCTGTTGGTAACAAAGCTTGGTTCCGATTTGGGTTCGGTGAAAGCGGATCCCGGTCAGGTCGAACAAGTTATCATGAATCTGGCTGTCAACGCCCGCGATGCCATGCCCGGCGGCGGCAAACTGATTATTGAAACCTCGAACGTCGAATTGGATGAGCTTTACGCTTGGCAGCACGGCGACATCAATCCCGGTCATTACATTATGCTGGCGGTATCCGACAACGGCCACGGAATGGACAGTGACACGCTGTCGCATATCTTCGAGCCGTTCTTTACAACCAAAGAGCACGGTAAAGGCACGGGACTGGGTCTCTCCACCGTCTATGGAATCGTCAAGCAGAGCGGCGGCCACATTTATGTCTACAGCGAAGTGGGACGGGGAACCACTTTTAAAATTTACCTGCCGCGCGTTGAGGGTGCCGCCGAATTGCTCGCGATTCCCGCCAGTAACGAACCGCTGTTGGGCAAGGAAACCGTATTGCTGGTTGAGGATGAGGACGGCGTGCGAGATTTGGTACGTAAAATTCTCGAGAAGAAAGGCTATCGCGTATTGTCTGCGCGGGCGGCCAGCGAAGCTTTGCAGGTTATCGAATTAAATCGCGAGCCGATCCACTTGCTGGTGACGGATGTGATTATGCCGGAACTCAGCGGGGACGAGCTGGCGCGGAGAATTACGAGTCTTCGGCCGGAAATCCGCGTGCTCTATATGTCGGGCTATACGGACGATTCCATCGGCCAGCACGGAGTACTTGATCCGGGTACGGCCTTTCTGGAAAAACCGTTTACCGCTGATGCACTGGCACGCAAGGTCCGACAAGTGCTGGACACACCCGCTCCGGTTTCCTGACCGCATCCACAAATTCAAAATGGGCCGCCCACCGCGGCCTTTTTGTTGTGATATTCCCCGCAGTTCCAAGAAGTTAGGCTCTAAATCAAAAAGGGATAAAAAACGGAACGGCCGTTGACTTTGGCATCTATTCACAATATCTTGTCTACATCAGATACGCTAAAATACCGCCTCAACGGGCGTTTTGAGTGGAGAAACCGTGTATGAAGAGATTCGTTTTATCCTTCAGTCTTTCCGTTCTCGTGCTGATGAGCATTTTCGTGGCGGCCTGCTATGTCAATCCGCAGACGCATCGCCGCGCGCTGGTGCTGTTCACGCCGCAGGAAGAGAGCACATTAGGCCTCCAGACTTTCACGCAAATCAAGAGTGAGACTCCCATTTCAACCGATCCCGCGCATACCGAATTAGTGCAGCGGGTCGGGCAGAAGATTTCCACGGTAGTGGAACTGCCTTATGCGCAATGGGAGTTCGTAATGTTCCGCGAGGATCAAACGGCCAACGCTTTTTGCTTGCCGGGCGGCAAGGTGGGAGTGTACACGGGGATTCTTTCTCTCACGCAGAGCGATGCCGGTCTGGCGGTGGTGGTTGGGCACGAAGTGGCTCACGCGGTAGCCCGGCACGGCGGGGAGCGGATGAGCGAGCAGTTGCTTCTGAATCTCGGCGGCATTGCTTTGAGTGCGGCCTTGCAGCAGAAGCCGGCGCAAACGCAGGAGCTGGCCATGCTGGCTTACGGTGTCGGAAGCGCGGTTGGAGTCTCATTGCCGCACAGCCGCAAGCAGGAACTCGAAGCGGATTACATGGGACTGATTTACATGGCGAAGGCGGGATACGATCCGCGCGAAGCCGTGAATTTTTGGACGCGGTTTAAAGCCTATGCGGATCAGCAGGGGAGCCGGATGCCGGAATTCCTGTCCACGCATCCCATGGATAACCGCCGCATCAATGAACTCCAGAAGCACATGCCGGAGGCTTTGGCGATTTATCAGGGGCAGCGTCCGTAGCAGGCGATGATATTTTAGGTTTGCCGCCATCTCCGGCAAATGTACATTACATGCCTCACTTTTCCATCCTGATCGTGATTCATGACTCCTCCCTTTCCGCATTTCGGTGAAACTCTTGCCCTGACCACAGCCGTTGTCTGGGGGCTGTCGGTCATTCTTTTTAAGAAAAGCGGAGAGACCGTCCACCCCATCGCGCTCAATTTTTTCAAGAATCTTTTAGCGGCGGGATTGATTATTCCCACCATGTGGATTGCGGGCGGAACGCTGATGTACGATGCGCCCGTGCGCGATTACATGCTGCTTCTGCTGAGCGGCGTTTTAGGCATCGGTCTTTCGGACACGTTTTTCTTTATGAGTTTGAATCTTTTGGGCGCGAGTCTTTCGGCGATTGTGGATTGCCTGTATGCGCCGTTTGTGATCGGACTTTCGCTGATCTTTCTCGGCGAGAGTCTTTCTCTGCTGCAGATTATCGGCGTGCTCATGATTATTTCGGCGGTGCTCGGTGTGACCAATCCCCGCTGGGCGGGCGGAATTTCCCGCCGCAATCTGCTGCTCGGCATTTCGTGGGGCGTTTTGTCCATGGTGTTGATCGCTTTCGGCGTGGTAATTGCCAAATCGGTGATCGAAAGATCGCCGCTCTTGTGGACGACGGAGTGGCGGTTGTTCGGAGGCATCGGTACGCTGATTATCATTCTGCTCTTTCATCGCGACCGGCGCGCGATTATGAAAACGCTGATCACGACCAAGCACTTCGGCTACACGGTTTCCAGTTCGTGGCTGGGCGCGTATCTTTCTACGGTGCTCTGGCTGGGCGGAATGAAATTTACGCAGGCATCCACGGCGGCGGCGTTGAATCAGACCAGCAACATTTTTGTATTTATCTTTGCGTGGCTTGTGCTGCGCGAGCCGATCAACCGGGTGCGCACGATCGGAATTATTATTGCCGTGGCCGGAGTTTATCTGGTGATGTTCGGATGATCTAATTTTATCTCGCGGGGCAGGTCCGCGGAGCGAGATCTCGTCTTCGACGGACAAGATGCCTGCCGCCGCGACGTACTCGGCTTCAGCCGCGCCGGGGAGGGTCTGTGACCCCGCCGGAATCTTTTCTTCCGCTTTCCGCTTATGACTCTTCTCGAAATCTTCATTCTTGCTTTGGCTCTTTCCGCCGATGCGTTTTCGGTGGGAGCGGCCGTGGGACTCCGCCATCCCGGTGCGCGGCAGGTCTTTCGGCTCTCGTTTCACTTCGGCTTGTTTCAGAGCCTGATGTCGCTCGCGGGAGCATTAGCCGGAGCGTTTTTACTGAGCTTCGTGGAAAGCAGCGATCACTGGATTGTGATGGCTTTGCTGGTGGCCATCGGTGCGCGGATGATTTACGCGGCATGGAAAGGAGACGCGGAGAAATATGCCGACACGGATCTCACGCGCGGATTTTCCTTGATCGGGCTTTCGCTTGCCGTGAGTATTGACGCATTGGGTGCGGGAGTGAGTCTGCCCGCATCGAATGCGAATATTCCCGTTGCAGTGGCAGTCATCGGTTTGGTTTCGGCGGCGGCGACGTTCTGCGCGATGCGTTTGGCCGATAAAGTGCGGGCATGGATGGGCCGACGCTGCGAGATCATCGCGGGAATCGTGCTGATTCTTTTGGGTATCTGGACGCCGATTAATCATTTAGGGCTTTTGTGAAGTAAAAATATTTTTGACCAAACGAACTCGGGTATATCCATGTGAATAATGGGATAAGATGCGGATTTAGAGGCGTAAAAATGAGCGAAATGGCGAAAATGTGCATGATTGCTGCGGATTCCGGTCCGGGTTGCGACCAACACCCAGGAGGGTGTTGGGTAGTTATTACACGGCTCGGCGATTGAAAGGCTATTTTTTGAAACTATGTTCAAAAAGATACTCTGAGATTGGCCGGATGTCAAGACGATCTTTTATTGCAGTTGCAGTTTTGGTGTTGATATTGTGGGGGTTCGTAAGGTAGTGTTCTTTGGAGGAGGAGGAATGGCCCCCCCATTTTCCCCCTCCTCACAGAAAGGACGAGGGATGAAGCAGAAATGATGAACGATGAATGATGAATGATGAACGGCGAACTATCTGAGGGCTGTTATCCTGAACGTCGTCTTCGACGTGAAGGATCACTAAAAGTTGGCTTCAATTCGCCGTTGTGACTCTCCTGAGTCGCAATGGCGCCATTGTCCGCCTCCAGCGAGATCTCGCTACGCGGACCGGTCGGGAGACCGACAACGGCGAGACAAATTTCCGCTTTTCTAAACTTTCGGGGTTATAATCATGCCTGAATCCGAACCTACCGCCCATTGCAGCTATCAAGGCTGTTCCCGCGACGTGCATGGCGATACCGGCCTGTGCATCTTTCATGCTCCGGCGGACAAGAAGGACCCGCAGGAGTTCCGCAATGCGCTTGCCAAGCAGATTATTGATTGGCGGAATGCGAAGGCGACGACGTGGAATTTCAGAGGGTGGGTGTTCGTAGATGGGAAAAACCTCAAAACCACAAGCCTTTATCGTATAAACAGAAATACGATATGTTCTGCAAGGCTGTGTTTCCGGTTGAAGTAGACTTTTGCGAGGTAAGATTTGAGACATCTGTCTTTTTCATTTCTTCAATGTTCATAGGGTGCGCGGATTTCCTCTCCGCGCAGTTTACGGAAAACGCGTGGTTCGAATCCACGCAGTTCAAGTGTGGCGCAGCGTTCAGTTCCGCGCAATTCATGGGGGCTGCGGATTTCAACTCCACTCTATGTACGGGGATTATGGATTTCATGTTCGCGCAGTTTAAGGAGTACGCGTCTTTCCGCTCCGCGCAGTTCACGGGAGACGTATATTTTCATTCCGCGCAGTTCATGAAGAACGCATATTTCAGCTCCGTGCAGTTCACGGAGGACGCGGATTTTAGTTTCGCCCTATTCGGAGGGGACGTAGACTTCAAGAGCGTGATGTTTTCAAATAGAGTGTCATTCCAGAATGCAGCGTTTCAGTGGCATGCATACTTCAAAAAGGCAACATTTCAATCAGAATTGAGATTATATGGCACATCATTTACAGTTCAAGGAGATTTTCAAGATGTTCACATTAATGGGCGTGTGAGGTTGCTGTGGCCAGGCGATGGCACCAGGCGTGAACAACTCAGGGACACTGATATAAAGAGAGGTAAAATTCAGGGCATAGAGATTAAACGAGGCAGGTTGCTTCTTAAGCATATTCAATTTAATAAGATGGGCATCCTCGATATACGCGACAACTTTCTGGCTCCCGACAGTGAATTGGTGATAGATGATTGCGACATGAGCCGCGTTCTTCTTGAAGGCACGGATTGTACAAAGATTCATTTTTATAATTGCGGATGGTTGGCTACGTTTGTTTTAGGCCGCCAGATTGTCGGAGACGAATGGCTGGCAAGACCATACTTAAAGCGCCGATTTTATGATCGTTTCAAACGCGGCTGCCGTGCGATGTTCCACAAACGCCAATCAACACTGAATGCATTTCGCAATTGGCCCAAATGGAAATTGATCGAACTCACGTATCAACAGCTTGCCAAGCGATATAGGGAAGACTTCAATCATCCCACGGCAAACAATTTCGATTGCGGCACATTTGAAATGCGGCGATTATCTGGAGTGCAAAAAGCAGCGTGCAAGAAGAAGTTCGTTCAGCTGCGAAGAATACAGAAACAGTGGTTCAGCCTGATCGCAATCTATCAGTACCTCTCCAACTACAGCGCGAGTATCTGGCGACCCATTATCATTCTTGCGAGCAGCTTGCTGGTATTTGCGGGATGGTATCGCGGATCAACGTACACAAGTGCCCACAAGAACGGTCTATGGGGTTACTCTGATTATCTCGGACTGAGCCTGCAAGTCAGCTATTTGAACCGCGCGGGTTTGGAGTTCGCAAGGGGGAACAGTATTGGCGTGAACATTATTATGGCATTTCAGGTTGTGCTGACGGCGACGTTGGTGGCGCTGTTTGTGTTTGCCGTGCGGAGAAGGTTCAGGCATGGATGAGAAGAAAGGATGAAAAGGAAATGATGAACGAGGAATGATGAATGATGAACGAAAGAAAATGAGAAGGCACCCCCCTTGTGTCCCCCCGTGAATGGAGGGAGAGAAGATTCCGGAAGCCCGCAAGAACGATGTCCGGAATGACAATAAAAAACGTGCGGGGTAAGGACACCCCGCACGGCGAAAGAATTGACATGAAGAGGGGTGACTCTGGAGAGTCACCACCGGGGAAGCAATGGCGGAGAAGATTCCGGTCCGCCTTTGGCGAGATCTCGCTATGCGGACCGGGTTGCGGCCAACACCCCGGAGGGTGTTGGGTAGTTATAACCCGGCTCGGCGGCCAGATAAAAAGACGGGCACGATATATTGTGCCCCTACAATCAACGGAATCGAATATCAAAATAAACAAATATTTCCTTCTCGATATTTAGGTCATGTTTTCTGTCAATAAAATTGGCAGCCTTTCATGGGGTTGAATCAAAAGCGGTGTAGCGAGAGTACAAGAGGCGGAGACAGAGCAAAGCTGAAATCTGAAAGCGGAAAGCTGAGACATAAACACGTGCAGGCGGAGGATTCCGGGCAGATCAGGGGATACGTTCACTTCGTTCAGTACAGGTCTGCCTCGGCGAGAAGAAAACTCCCCCTTCTTGCTTCCCCCACGAAGTGGGGGAAGGGAAAGAAGATTCCGGCCGTGCGAGGACGCACGGCTCGGCGCACCTTGCGAAGAAAGACACAGCAAGCTGTGTCACTACGAATTCCATTCGAAGTTCATTGATCATCGTTTGAAGAGACCCCCCTTTCACCCCCTCCGCGGAGCGAGATCGCGTCCGCAAGGCGGACGGACCGCAAACGGAGGGAGAAAAGATTCCGGAAACTCGCTGATGCGGTCTCAAGAATGACATGAGAAGTTGAATGCGCGGGGTAAGGACACCCCGCGCAGCGAAAAAGTAATAGTGAACCCTCCCTGCTTTCCCAAGCGAGTTGGGAAAAAAATGCCAAACGATCCCACATATATCGGCCATGCCGAACCGGCGGTGATTGAAGGACTCTACGAGCAATATCTGAAGAGTCCGGAATCGCTCGATTCCGGCTGGCGGCGGTTTTTCGAAGGTTTCGAGTTCGCGCGTAAAACGTATGGCGACGACGCGCTGCACGTGCCGGAACTCTTCCGCAAGGAAGCGCCTGTTTTGAATCTGATCAACGGCTACCGCACGCGCGGCCACCTGTTTACCAAAACCAATCCCGTCCGCATCCGCCGCAAATACGATGATCCGCTCACGCTGGAAAGTTTCGGCCTTAGCGCACGCGACCTCGACACCGTTTTTCAGGCGGGAACGACCGTTGGCCTCGGGCCTTCACCTTTGCGCGAAATCGTCAAACTGCTCGACGAAACGTATTGCCATTCCGTGGCCGCGGAGTACCGCTACGTGCGCGATCCGCGCGTATTGAACTGGCTGCAAACGCGGATGGAATCGTGCCGCAACCGCGCGAATTTTTCCAGCGATGAGAAAATGCATATCCTGCGCAAGCTCACGCAGGCCGTGGTGTTCGAAAAATTCATGCACAGCCGCTTCGTGGGACAAAAACGGTTTTCCATCGAAGGTGTGGAAACACTCATTCCCGCGCTGGATGCGATTGTGGAAAAGGGCGCGGCGTTAGGGATTGAAGAATTTGTCATCGGCACGGCGCATCGCGGACGGCTGAACATTCTTGCCAATATTCTCGACAAACGGTTCGAACAAATTTTTGCGGAGTTCGAGGGAAGAGCGGCCTCCGATGCGGATTTCGCGGGAGACGTGAAATACCACCTCGGCCACTCCTGCGAAAAAACGACGGCGGGCGGGCGGAAAGTGCGGCTCAGCCTCGCGCCCAATCCTTCGCATTTGGAGAGCGTGGATCCGGTGGTGGAGGGCATTGCCCGCGCGCGGATTGATCACGCGTATGGCGGCGACCTCGACAAAATTGCGCCGATTCTCATTCACGGGGATTCGTCCATCGCCGGGCAGGGGATCGTTTACGAAGTCCTGCAGATGTCGCTGCTCGACGGCTACAAAACGGGCGGCACCGTGCACGTCGTGTTGAATAATCAGGTGGGATTTACCACTAATTATCTTGACGCGCGCTCCAGCACGTACTGCACGGACGTGGGCAAGGTCACGCTCTCGCCCGTGTTTCACGTCAACGGAGACGACGTGGAAGCGGTGACCTATGTGATCGGCCTCGCACTCGAATTCCGCAATATTTTTAAACGGGACGTGTTCATTGATATCTTAGGCTATCGCAAGTGGGGACATAACGAAGGCGACGAACCGCGCTTCACGCAGCCGATTCTGTATAAGGCGATTGCCGCGCATCCCAATCCGCTGGAAATCTATGCGAAACAGCTTGTCATAGACGGCGTGATGGATGAAGCGAAAATCAAGAATGTCGAGGACGATTTTCGCGGCTATCTGGAGGAGAAATACGCGGCCGCTTCCAAAGCGGCACTGCATCCGGATGATACATTCTTAAAAGACGCGTGGAAGTCCTATCGCCATGCCGTGCCGGAGGATTTTACGGAATCACCCGCCACTGGAGTGGATGCGGAGATTCTGAAAGAGATCGGGCAAAATATTACGCATCTGCCTTCCGGCCCGAAATTTTTTGCGAAAATTCAGCGCATCTATGACGACCGCCGCAAGATGATTGCGGACGGCAGCCGTATAGATTGGGCCATGGGCGAACTGCTGGCTTATGCTTCGCTCCTAAATGAAGGCGTTTCCGTACGGCTCTCCGGTCAGGATTCGGAGCGCGGCACGTTTTCACACCGGCATGCGGTTGTCACAGTGGAGGATTCCGAAGAAGAATTTATGCCGCTTGCGCACGTCGGCGAAAAGCAAGGCAAATTTTCCATCTACAACTCGCCGCTGTCGGAATATGGAGTGCTCGGATTCGAATACGGCTATGCGCAGGCTCATCCCGAAAGTTTGACCGTTTGGGAGGCGCAATACGGTGACTTCGCCAACGTGGCGCAAGTGGTCATGGATCAGTTTTTAAGCAGCGCGGAAAGCAAATGGGGACTCATGAACGGCTTGGTTTTGCTGCTGCCGCATGGTTTTGAAGGGCAGGGGCCGGAGCACTCTTCCGCACGACTCGAACGATATCTGAGTCTTTGCGCGGACAATAATATGCAGGTAGTCAATTGTACGAGCCCGGCCAACTTTTTCCACGCGCTGCGCAGGCAGGTACATTGGCCGTTCCGCAAGCCGATGGTTGTAATGACCCCGAAGAGCCTGCTCCGGCATTCAGCATGCATCAGCACGCTCGCGGAATTTTCTGCGGGAACATGTTTTCGCGAAGTGATGGACGATCCTTCCGCCGATGCAAAAAATGTAGAGCGAATTATATTCTGTTCCGGCAAAATATATTACGATTTGCTCGAACGCAAGCAGAGAGACAATCGCAAAGACTCCGCCGTCATCCGGATCGAGCAGCTCTATCCGTTTCCCGTGAAACAAGTCGAAAGCGTTATCGCGAAATATTCATCGGCCAAGCGGCTGCTGTGGGTGCAGGAGGAGCCGGCAAATATGGGGGCCTGCACTTACATCCGAATGCAGCCGCTTTTTTCATCATGTGAATACGTTACGCGCCCCGCATCGGCGACGACGGCCACCGGTTTTCCCGCCCGACATCAGGCGGAGCAAGCGGCGATTCTCGAACGAGCTTTTCAATAGACATTATTGCGGCGGACCCAATCATGGTTGCAGAAGTTCTCATTCCCAGTCCCGGAGAATCCGTTTCGGAAGTGACGTTAGCCGCATGGCTGAAAGCGGACGGCGATTACGTTCGCAAGGACGAAGAGCTGTTCGAGATCGAATCCGAGAAAGCCACGCTGGCGGTGTCCGCGAACTTTTCCGGAGCGGTTTCCATTAAGATTAAAGAAGGGGAGACCGCGCGCGTGGGAGCGGTTGCCTGCACGATTGATACGGAGGCCGCGCCGCCCGTTACGATTTCCGCCGCCGAACCTCGCGCCGAATCCGCTTCGGGAGAACCGATGCAGGAAGAAACATCCGCCGCTATCGCTTCACCCGCCGCGCAAAAGATGATGGACGAGCGAGGCATCACCGCCGAACAGATCGTAGGGACAGGAAAGGACGGACGAATCACGAAGACTGACGTACTGACACACCAACAGCCTGTGGCTCCGAATCCCGAGCCTGCTCCAATTGCGGAAGCTCCGACTCTTATGGCAAACGCACGCTCGACGCGCCGTTTTAAAATGTCCGCGTTGCGTTTGAAGGTTTCCGAGCGGCTCGTCGCTTCGAAAAACCGAACGGCTATGCTTACGACGTTCAATGAAGTGGATATGAGCGCGATCATCGCCGCGCGCGCGAAGTATAAGGAACTTTTCAAGGAAACGCATTCCGCTTCTCTGGGATTCATGTCGTTTTTCGTGAAGGCCGTGGTGGAGGGAGTTCGACTATTTCCGGCGGTAAACGCGGTGATTGAAGGCGATGAAATTGTGTATCACGACTACGTGGACATGGGAATCGCGGTCAGCGCACCGAAGGGGCTTGTGGTTCCCGTAATTCGCAACGCGGAATCGCTTTCTTTCGACCGGATCGAGGCGGAGATCGAGCGGTTAGCGGCGCGAGCCCGCGGCAATCAGCTCACACTCGACGAAATGAGCGGCGGCACATTCACGATTTCCAACGGCGGAGTGTTCGGTTCGCTGTTGTCCACGCCGATTTTGAATCCGCCGCAGAGCGGAATCCTCGGCATGCACAACATTGTCAAGCGGCCTATAGCGGTGGGTGATGAAGTGCAGATTCGTCCGATGATGTATCTGGCTTTTTCGTACGACCATCGTATCATTGACGGCCGCGAGTCGGTGGGATTTTTAGTGCGGGTGAAAGAGTGTCTTGAAGATCCGATGCGGCTTTTGTTGAAGGTCTGATTGGCGCGACAGCACGTGACTTTAACAACCCGGAGGTATCATGTACAATCTGAAGTCTTTCAGCATGTTTCCGTATTTGCTGCTCGTGGCCTTGCTGCCGCTGTCATTCGCATTCGCGCAAGTTCCCAAGACGGTATTTGTTGGCGCCGATTCCATACAAATGATGTTGATTCCGGCCGGAGAATTTATGATGGGTGATACCAGTCAAGGCGATCACTATCCCGCTCACAAAGTAGCGTTGGATTCCTTCTATATGTGCTCTTATGAAATCACGTGCAGCCAGTATCAGCGATTCTGCGAGGAAACT
>Ga0209593_10001060_pt1 | contig 11954 bp, 10 predicted proteins | sample PPLLaktember2015_3_FD_187260 | JGI IMG/M metagenome (GOLD analysis project Ga0209593, IMG submission 187260) | Freshwater sediment microbial communities from Prairie Pothole Lake near Jamestown, North Dakota, USA - PPLs Lake P7 Core (6) Depth... | ecosystem: Environmental > Aquatic > Freshwater...
GTATTGGAAGATACAGATGTTACACACGGCACACGACACCCCATGCCATATAAACCAGTTGTTACAAGGAATCATTTACCGGACTCAATCGGAAACCTGATAGTGATGACGGTACCCGGCTTGCCCAGATTACTGGAATTAGCAATATTAAAACTGCCATTAAGCGCAGCCACGCGCTCCTGCATTCCACGCAAACCGAATGAATTGACCTTCAGCATATCGCTGGACTTAATACCTACGCCATTATCGCTGATCATCATCTCTATTTCATGGGCGCTAGCGCTCAAATTAACACTGACAACCGTGGCTTTTGCATGTTTTGCAATATTGGATATGGACTCCTGATAAATACGAAACAGTGCAATCGCCTGATCTGCCGTCACAGGGATCTCTACTTGGGAGCATGAGAACCGAAAAGCAATGTCTAATTGCTTCTCGAACTCCTTTGATTGCCACTCCAGAGCCGCCACTATACCCAAGTCCAGGATATTCGGCCTTAAGTCACGGGAAATCCTGTGTACCGCCTCAAAAGTATTATCCACGATGGACTCCAGGTTCCGTGCCTGTTCCACCAAGATCTTTTGGCCCGTGCCGAGCTGGTTAATGATAGATGATAAGCCAATTTTAATCGCTGTTAAATTACCACCCAAATCATCATGTATCTCACGCGAGATCCTGCTACGCTCTTGCTCTTTAATCTGGTCCATGTGTGCCGATAGTTCTGCCAAGTCACGGTGCGATTGTTCAATTTCATGTTTCTCATTTTTGCTTTGAGTAATATTGGTCATGATACCTTCCCACTGAATCACGCCATTATTGAGCACCCTTGGAATAGAGCGCACATTGATCCACTTGGTATCCTGCCAGTCATCAATCCACACCATTCCCTCCCAATTCAACATGCTAAGCTCGATAGTGGATAACTCCAGATGCTTTCGCAACGAGATACAGTCACTTGCATTCATCATCGCATAAAACAGATTAGAATCCTGTTTCAGTGCTTCGGAACTCAACCCCAATAAAGCTTTGCATCCCTCGCTAAGGTAAACAAAAGTCATTTCACCTTCACGATTAAGCTGGAACTGAAAAACCAGGCCTGGGGTATTGGAAACGATGGCTTGAAAACGCGACTCGCTCTCGCTCAACGCCCGCATGACCTCTTCTTTAAAGGAGAAGTCTTTCTTGATGACCAGAATAAACTCCTGCTGACCAGATTGTATGAGCATGACACGCAGCTGGTCATTATTAATATTGCCGCTGGACAGCGCCGGATCCAGCAGCAACTCGACGAAGTGCGTCTGATGACGATGGCAGCTCACGTGCTCGTATAATGTTTGCTGACTAACCCCTAGCAGACTATCCAAGCTCAGTTGCTTAAGACCCTGCAGATCACAACACCAATTTTTCAGAACACTCTCGCTTGCACACACGAGTTGCATGGATGACGCATCAATAAGATACACCTCGTCCGACACCCCCCGCTTCAGAGCATTCAATAATAATCGGCTATCGGATATTAGAGACAATTCTAGCTACCTTTTTATATTGGGCTGTATATTGGGCATAGTTCGGCCCTTGGCATAAAACGCGACGCATTTTCCATACGTTTGCATTCGGTAATTTCCACCAGGGACATGCAGCAAGCTTGCTCTGGCTTGTCGGCAATCGTCTCAATATGTACAAACCTACATATGTCTACTGCGCGACGCGTAAGTTGATAAGCAAAATAGATTAATTGGCGAGGGCTATACAGCATTAAATGATGATGAATTAATTGATTTAGCAGGTTAATTATACATTAGGTAAAGAAATCTAAAGTTTTGAATAAAACCAAGATTATGAATAAAACTTTAGTGCCAAAATTCATTATCCAACACGAAGAGATTCGAACGCCTCACTCTTGAGTCGTATCCGGCAAGATAAATATATTACAAACTTTAGAATAGCTGCTGGGCCTTAATTAAGTGGGATTTCATCTGTAGTTTAATTAATTTAGTTTGAACTAAGTACTTAAAGTGGATGAAACTGAGCAAAAAGCCATGCAATCCAAATGTGAGCGTCGCCATAAGCATAAGTAACGAAATTAAAACCATGAATACCATCGCTAATGGCTTTCGCTAATTAACACGGGTTAGAGGGTATATGGAAATTTGCATTACGGTCGCTCATCACTGCTAATGAAACCATAACACCCTCTCCTCTAAAACACGTAACACTTAGTCCCCGCGCGCTTTAAAGGGTGCGCGTTCTTCCAGTTCACTGGCGTAATCAGCAATGCCTTGCGATTCCTCATTAACAAATTCCTTTATCGCCTTTGCAAATTCAGGATGTGCAATTTGATGGAATGAGCAGGTTGGTCTTGGCTTAAAACCACGTGCAAGTTTATGCTCCCCCTGCGCTCCACCTTCAAAATATTCAATCTTTTCAGTGATGCAAAACTCTTGTGCCTGATAATAACAAAGCTCAAAGTGTAAATTAGGGATATATTGCACCGCACCCCAATAGCGGCCGTATAAGGTGGCCTGATGGTAGATATTCAAAGCTGCCGCCACAGGGGTGTCTGCACTATATGCCAAAATCAATAAAATATTTTGCGGCATGCTCCGCCCAATGTGCTGGAAAAATAAAGGTGTCAGATACGGCGATGACCTGTGCTCAAAGTAGGTATTTTCATAACACCGGTAAAAAAATTCCCATTGTTCCGGCGTAATATCAGCACCTTTAATATGCTGACAAGTGATTCCGGCAGCGGCAACTTTTTTGCGTTCCTGGCGGATTCGTTTACGCTTATCGTGACTTAACGTATTTAAAAAATCATCAAAGTGCCGAAAGTTTCCGTTCTGCCATCTGAATTGCACGCCCGCACGTTGCAGCCAGCCAGCTTGCCTGAAAGCATTGGCTGAGTAATCATCAGGAAACAGGACATGCGTAGATGACAGCTTATGCCGGTGCATGGTCTGTGTCAGCGCCTCTATCATGAGCGCTTGAACCTCCGGCTGCCCGGTCAATAATCTTTGGCTGGTAATTGGCGTAAACGGAATAGCAGACACCAATTTTGGGTAATAACGCAAACCATTGCTTGTGTAAGCGTCTGCCCACGCCCAATCAAATACATATTCGCCGTAAGAATGACTTTTTACATAGAGGGGCATTGCACCCACTAACTGCTCCGCATCAAACACCAGCATTGGATTCGGCTGCCAGCCAGTTCCTTCACCAACAGAGCCGGATGTTTCAAGCGCACTTAAAAATGCATGGCTTAATAATGGCATATCACCGGCAAGTGCATCCCAGCTATCGGCATCCACTTGCTCAATACTATCTGTGATTTCCAGCTTTAAGCGCACAAATACCTTAAAGGCTAATGATTGTTAGATGACTTTAACACCATTTTTAGATAATTTTGAACTAAAAAACGGAATAAATTTAAAGTGTGTGAAGTAATGAAAGAAGGGAGTTTATGAATTAAAACTAGAGCGATTTACAATGATTTCTTTACAGTGATTTCTTTTTTGAACCATTGATAGCCTGTTTATTTTTAGGCTTGGCCGTGGCAAGCGCTTCTGTTTCCAATAGTTTTTGTTGCTTTTCCTGCTCAAGTACCGCCTCAACAGCTTTTCTGCGCTCTAAAATACGGGCTTGTGCTTCCACAAGTTCGCCTAAGGAAATAAGGTTGTCTTGATTGGTGTCCACAGAGTTAAAGTGTCGGGCAATCTGAGGGAGTTTTTCAGTAGCTTCCTGTCTATCCAGCGTACTGTCACCATCTGAGTCGGCTTCAAAGAAACGCGTCTCTACACTATCCTGCATAGCGCGACGGCGCTCTTCTATTTGATCATGACTGGGGTCAATTGAACGCGCATAGTCATCTAGTGCTTTTCGCAGTTTTTCTCGATGCTCTGGGCTAAAGTTAAGGTTGAGAGTTTGTTGCAGACCATCATTTTTAGCATCTTCATCTGCATGCCGTTCTTCATCTGCAATACGTTTAGGCTTATCGGCTGGAGCAAGTACATTATTCCTTCCACCTGCTGTCACGCTGAAGGATAGTCCCAAACCAAAACACAAAGCTAAACAAGTGCATTTAGTGATTGATATACTGTTTTGCAAAATTAAATTCAAAGAATCAACTTCCCAATATTTGCTATTTCAGTTTAAGACGCATAATCATGAAGTAGGATTGTTAACTGAATGTTTCAACAAACTGCCAAATTGTAAATAATTGTAAATACAATGCCAACCCAACAGACCTAAAAAAGACTGTTAGTTTATTGGCGGAACATTTAATATTAGCAAAAATTAGCATACACTTCACATCTGTTGAAATTTTAATTGCATGACCTAACTTTTCAATACAATTCTATTAGAAATTAGGATTCCAATTAATCATGACCGATCCAAACAAAAAGATATTAGTGGTAGATGACGATGTTCGCTTACGTGAATTATTGCAACGCTACCTAACCGAACAAGGATTTACCGTCAAAGCAGTTGCCGATGCCAAAGAAATGGACGCAATGCTGGCGAATGAATCGATTGATTTGCTCGTACTGGACTTGATGCTGCCAGGCGAAGACGGCTTGTCAATTTGCCGCAGGATTCGCGGCAGTGGCACCATGCTCCCCATTGTGATGCTGACAGCGCGCGGCGATGAAGTTGACCGCATTATCGGGCTGGAAATGGGTGCGGATGACTATCTGCCCAAACCATTTAATCCGCGTGAGTTATTAGCGCGCATTAATGCCGTGCTGCGCAGACACGAGCGTCTGGTACCAAGCGCTCCTGCCAGCAATAACGAAAACGTCACCATCGGTGAATTTGTATTCAATGCATCTACTCGCTCGCTTAGCCATCATGGCAGCACTATCGCCATTACCAGCGGTGAATTTGCCTTGCTCAAAGTGTTTGTTGATCATCCACGTCAGCCATTGTCGAGAGACAGACTCATGCAGCTCGCACGCGGGCGTGAACTGGATGTATTTGATCGCAGCATTGATGTACAAGTATCGCGTTTACGTAAACTCATAGAACCTGACCCCGCGCACCCGCGTTACTTACAAACCATGTGGGGATTTGGTTATGTTTTCATTCCTGATGGTGAAACAGATCATTAAAACCAAACTTTAACATTCAACTTTAATCTGTATTACATAGTGTTGATGTTTGTTTTTTATCCATAACCAAACGTTTTTAGGTTAATCATTGCGACTCTTACCCAAGACCCTACTTGCTAGAATCATGCTGCTTATCGCCGTGTTATTGGCGATTGGGCAATTTGCCTCTTTGCAGATTTTTGAGTATTTTGAACGTGAACCGCGTGCGGAAGCAACTGCATTGCAAGCGGTTACTGTAGTAAATTACACCCGCGCCTCACTCATTGCTTCCCAAGAAAACCTGCGACTCGCGCTACTCTCCGAACTCACAGGTAAAGAAGGTGTGCGAATTTATTACGCAGACTTTATGGAAGAAATAGAACCTCTACCAAATGACCCCTTCATCCAAATGGTTGCAGAAAAAATCCGCGAGCGGCTAGGCGCGCAAACCATTATTGCGGTAAAACACTATGGTATCGAGGGGCTCTGGGTAAGCTTTGGTATTGATCAGGATGATTTTTGGGTGGTCATTCCACGCGTACATGTAGAGCGCCCCTTCCCTTGGCAGTGGCTGGGCTGGGGTGCTTTGGTGCTTGTACTATCGCTCGCCGGGGGCTATTTACTTGCTGCACGTATTAATAGACCGCTCAATTTACTTGTTAATGCTGCGGATAGACTACGGAATGGTGAGCGCCCTGAAAAATTACCTGAAGACAGCGTCACGGAACTGCGTGAGGTAAGCAGCACCTTTAACAAAATGGCAGAATCATTGGCAGAACTCGATGCCGAAAGAACTCTGATTTTAGCAGGGGTTTCACACGACATTCGCACCCCTTTAGCCAGATTACGCCTGTCGGTAGAAATGCTGCCAGATAACGATAGTGGTAGCTTAAAACCCGGCATGATTGAAGATATCGCGGATATGGATAACATCATCAATCAGTTTCTGGATTTTGTGCGTGGGGCAGAAGGCGAACCCACTCAGATGATAGACATCAACACGATTTTACAAGCATTGCATGACCGCCAAGCGCGTGCAGGGCGCGACCTGGTGATCCAACTCTCCCCTTCTTACACTGTACCTATTAAACCGCTTGCCATGCAGCGCCTGCTGGATAACTTAGTGGGCAATGCCTACGCATATGGTCGCGGTCACGTCCGCGTGGCAAGCCAGATTCTTGCAGATTCAATTGTGATCAGCGTTTTTGATAATGGTCCTGGCATCCCCAAAACACATGTAGAAAAATTACTGCGGCCATTTGAACGTCTGGATACCGCCCGCAGCAATGCAGGCGGCAGTGGCTTAGGATTGGCAATTGCAGACCGCATTGCAAAATTACATCGCGGTAAGCTTGAACTGATTAACCGGCCTGAAGGCGGGCTAGAGGCAAGGCTCACCATCCCGATTAAAAACTAGTTTCGATTAACCTATAAAAAGCAGTTCATCCACGAAAAATACGAAATAAAACAACATGTTAAATTTACTTGCCAGATCAATCATTAGGTTTTACTCAAAATAACTACGTTATTTGAATTTGTTCGTGTTTTTGGTGTTTTTGCGAGCTTTCACCATTAGGTGAAATGCCTGCTTAAACCATTTCGTGGACAGCAGCCGTTTTAAGGATTAAGAACTACTGCTTGATATCAAACTTCTTGATATAAAACTTCAAGTGGCGTTTGGTTCAAACCAGCTTAATTTCTCACGCAAGTGCACCACTTCACCAACAATCGTTAGACATGGCGGCTTCAAGCCGGCAGCAGCTACTTTTTCTGCCAAATCCTGCAATGTTGCTGTTACTACTCTTTGCCTTTGCGTTGTGCCTTGCTGTACCACAGCCACTGGCATAGTGGCCGGCACGCCATGTTCAATCAACTTCTCACATATTTGCGCCAAACCAACCAAGCCCATGTAAATCACAACGGTTTGCCTTGGACGCGCCATGGACTCCCAATCCAGATCCAAGGTACCGTCTTTAAGATGCCCAGTGATAAATAAACAGGCCTGCGCATAATCACGGTGCGTCAGCGGAATACCTGCATAACTGGAAACACCGTTTGCGGCAGTAATACCCGGCACTACCTGGAACGGCACCCCATATTGCATTAGAGTTTCAATCTCTTCGCCACCGCGGCCAAAAATAAACGGGTCACCGCCTTTCAACCTCAGCACTCGCTTACCTTGTAAGGCTAATTTGGCTAATAACGCATTAATTTCTTCCTGCGGCAGAGTATGCTGATCACGCTCCTTACCGACATAAATGAGCTCGGCATCGCGGCGCACCAGCTCCATTACCTCAGGGCTAACAAGTTTGTCGTAAACGCAAACATCACACTGCTGCATAAGTCGCAAGGCTCGAAATGTGAGCAGGTCCGGATCACCCGGCCCACCGCCCACCAGGAACACCTCACCTTTATTGGCTACAACGTCCTTGTTATCGATTAATTCTTGCAACAGCTCACGCGCGGCCTGCTCTTGACCCGACAATACACGCTCGACCATCGGGCCTTGAAAAGCATCCTCCCAAAAACGGCGGCGCTCTTGTGTAGTCGCGAACCTGGCTTTTACTTTATCTCTGAACTCTCCGGCAATACCGGCAATGCGCCCATAACCGGCCGGCAGCATCGTCTCAATTTTTGTGCGTATGTAGCGTGCCAGTACGGGGGCGTTGCCCTCGCTGGATACCGCAATCACCACCGGACTACGATCAATAATCGACCCCATCGTAAACGTACATAAATCAGGGGCATCTACTACATTCACCGGAATATTCAGGCCTTTAGCATCACGGGAAACTGCCCCATTTACCGCTTTATCATCGGTGGCGGCAACCACCAGGCAAGCACCTTTAAGTTGAGCCGCAAGATAAGTAGCCTGAACAAATTTGATTACATTGGTTTCGGCCAACGCTTGCAACTCATGACAGATGTCTGGTGAAATCACTGTCACTGCCGCACTAGCCTTAAGCAGCACATTTACTTTACGCGCGGCAACATCACCACCGCCAATAACGATACATAAGCGGTTGGTAATATTGAAAAAAATGGGTAATGCCTGCATGGTATTTGTCTTACAATAAGTATTTGAGCTATTTTACCTTGCGCCAAGCAACTTTGCGTGAGGCAAATCTCCAAATAGGCTAAAATTAGGTTTTACATATTGACTATAGACTTTGAACACTCCAAAAAAATCTGCTCCTAAAAAAGTATTCATTAAAACATTTGGCTGCCAAATGAATGAATATGATTCTTCACGCATGGCGGATATGCTTTCCTCTTCTGATGGTATGGTAGAGACACTAACACCGGAAGACGCTGATGTGATTCTTTTGAACACATGCTCAGTGCGCGAAAAAGCCGAAGACAAGGTGTATAGCCACCTGGGCCGATTCATCCCGCTTAAGGAAAAAAATCCGAATCTAGTCATAGGCGTGGGCGGCTGTGTTGCTTCTCAAGAAGGTGACAACATTATTAAACGTGCACCTTACGTAGATATTGTATTTGGGCCGCAAACCCTGCATAGACTACCGGAGATGATTAAGAACACCCAAGCCGGTGGCACATCTCAAGTGGACATCAGCTTCCCTGAAATTGAGAAATTCGACCATTTACCGCCACCGCGCGTAGAAGGTGCCTCTGCATTCTTGAGTATTATGGAAGGTTGCAGTAAATACTGCAGCTTTTGCGTGGTGCCTTACACCCGCGGTGAAGAAGTCTCACGGCCATTCGCCGACATTTTGACCGAGGCCGTACAGCTTGCAGAGCAAGGAATCAAGGAAATCACCCTGCTCGGACAGAATGTAAATGCTTATCGCACCCAATATGAGGGTGTAGAGGCAGATTTGGCCATGCTGATCGAAACGATTGCTGAAATCCCGCAGATTGAACGCATCCGCTTCACTACCAGCCACCCCAATGAAATGAATGAGCGGCTGATTGCGTGTTTTGCCAACGTACCTAAATTAGCAGCACAGCTACACCTGCCGGTGCAGGCTGGCAGCGACCGCGTATTAATGGCGATGAAGCGCAATTACACCACGCTGCAATTTAAATCGATTATTCGTAAACTGCGTACTGCTAACCCCTACCTTACATTTACCTCAGACTTCATCATTGGCTTCCCGGGTGAAACGGAGGCTGATTTTGAAGCCACCATAAAACTGATGACGGACGTAGGTTTTGATGCAAGCTTCAGTTTCCTGTATAGCCCACGCCCCGGCACGCCTGCCTCATTCCTTAATGATGACACCTCTGAGAAAACCAAGCTCGACCGGTTAACCAAGCTGCAGGCGATGAATGAAGCGCAGGCCAAAGCCATTTCTGAAGCCATGCTCGGCACTGTGCAACGAGTACTTATTGAAGGCGCATCCTGGAAAGATAGTACGCTATTGGCAGGTAAAACCGATAACAACCGCGTTGTGGATCTTGTTGGTGATGCCAGCCTTATTCACCAGTTTGTGAATGTAAAAATTACTGATACATCCAATCCAAGACGTTTAACCGGCGAAATAATCTAGGGTCTTATTTGATATGGAAATAACGCTACAACCAGAAGACAACGCCCGCCTTGCCAACCTCTGCGGCCCACTGGACGAAAACATCAAACAGATTGAAACCGCACTGGAAGTCAACATTAACCGTCGCGGCAGCGCTTTTAACATCAGCGGCAAGCTGGACAATACCAGGTTAGCGGCACAATTGATTGAAAACTTCTATGTCCGTGCCAAAAAACCGATTGAGCTTGAAGATATCCAATTAGGCCTGGTGGAAATTGATAAATTAAAACCTGAAGATGTAACAACATCCGCCATGCCGGTATTAATGACGCGGCGTGGCGACCTGCATGGGCGCACGCCAAGACAGGTAGCCTATTTGCAACAGATTCAAGACCATGACATCACATTTGGCATTGGTCCGGCGGGTACCGGTAAAACCTATCTGGCAGTAGCCAGCGCAGTAGATGCCATGACGCGCGACCGCGTAAAGCGTATTGTACTGGTGCGGCCTGCGGTTGAGGCCGGTGAGCGCCTGGGCTTTTTACCCGGGGATCTAAACCAGAAAGTAGACCCATACTTACGCCCTTTGTATGACGCACTGTATGATCTGGCAGGCTACGATACCGTGAATAAAATGTTCGAGCGCGGAGCCATTGAAGTCGCCCCGCTGGCCTACATGCGCGGCCGCACATTAAACCAGAGTTTCATTATTCTGGATGAAGCGCAAAATACTACGCCTGAGCAGATGAAAATGTTTTTAACACGGATTGGCTTTGGCACAAAGGCCGTTATTACAGGCGATGTCACACAAATTGACCTGCAACGTCATCAAAAGAGCGGTTTGGTAGAGGCGCAAAAAGTCTTAAAAGATATCAAGGGTATCGCCATGACGCACTTCCTGTCTGGCGATGTGGTACGGCACCCGCTGGTGCAAAAAATCGTGAATGCTTATGAAGACTATGAGCTTAATCACAGAGATTAAAGTAAATCAAAGTACTTAATTTCAGGATAAAAAATGACGCCTAATAGATTCAAGTTCACCAAAATAGCGCAGCGCATCCTGGCTGTAGTTGAGCAAGCCGTGCTTATCATCATCGCATTGGCTACAATTTTTGCCGTATTTCAGGCAGTCGGGCATATCTGGGAAGCGCGCACGATTACCGTAGGCGACATTCTATTGCTATTTTTGTATCTCGAAGTGATGACCATGCTCAATCACTACCTCAGCGCAGGCACGCTGCCGGTAAGATATCCGCTATACATCGGCATCATTGCATTGGCACGCTTTCTGGTACTGGATATCAAAGAACTTGATGCCATGACGATGTTTGCGCTATCAGGCTCAATCTTGCTGATTTCACTATCAATTCTAATTGTACGTTTCGGGCATGTGCGCTTTCCCTACACTGACGGTTCGGACTTACAGTCTAAACAATGACAAATACTTACCATGCCTAAACTACACGCCAGCATTCAATACGCCACTGATGATATAAACCTTCCAACTGCCAGCCAATTTCGCAAATGGGCGAAAGCGGCACTGCGGGTAGACACCGAAGTAACAATCCGCATGGTGGATGAAGCTGAGGGACGCATGCTCAACCGCACTTATCGTAACAAAGATTATGCAACCAATGTACTGACATTCCCGCTGACTGAAGAACCGCATCTGATGGGGGACATCATTATTTGCGCGCCGGTAGTCGCCACAGAAGCCAAAGCACAGAACAAGAACCTGCATGCGCATTATGCCCATTTAACGGTGCATGGGATTCTGCATTTACACGGTTATGACCACGAAACCGAGGCGCAGGCGGAGTTAATGGAAGGTTTAGAGACTGCAATTGTCACCAAATTAGGGTATGCTTCACCTTATCTCATTACATAGGATGCCAAAAAAAGGCATACAGCATGGCGGCCGAGTCGGAAAAACCCAGTTTATTAGAACGTTTAAGTCACTTTTTACTTCGCGAACCTGAAGATCGCGAACAGCTTGTAGGGCTGCTGCACAGCGCCTACGAAAACAATTTGATGGACGCAGACTCACTCGCCATGATTGAAGGCGTGCTGCAAGTAAGTGAAATGCAAGTACGCGACATCATGATTCCGCGCTCGCAAATGGATGTTATCGACATCACTGACCCGCCTGAAGTATTTATCCCGCATGTAATTGAAACCGCACACTCCCGCTTTCCCGTCATCGAAGATAATAAAAACGACATCATTGGCATTTTGCTTGCCAAGGATTTACTGCGTTATTACGCTGGAGAAGACTTTGAAGTACGCGACATGTTGCGTCCGGCAGTGTTCATCCCCGAGGCTAAACGCCTAAACGTGTTACTCAAAGAGTTCCGCAGCAACCGCAACCACATTG
>Ga0209593_10001061_pt1 | contig 11950 bp, 12 predicted proteins | sample PPLLaktember2015_3_FD_187260 | JGI IMG/M metagenome (GOLD analysis project Ga0209593, IMG submission 187260) | Freshwater sediment microbial communities from Prairie Pothole Lake near Jamestown, North Dakota, USA - PPLs Lake P7 Core (6) Depth... | ecosystem: Environmental > Aquatic > Freshwater...
CGTACCGCTTGAATGAATTGGTAGCCTTAGCTAGGACATCTTGGAAACCTTTCCAAGGGCAGCAAAAATAACAACACCTGAAATCAATTAGGCTAAGTTTCTATTAGATTAGGGTGGCTCACTGAAATTAGCAAGTAACAAATCCAAATGAAACGACTCATTAACGTGTATGAAAAATGGCGCCATCTAGGCGCCATGAGTTACGTATTTATTCTGTAGAAATAATCTGGTAATTAAGCAAAGTTAGCTGAGGCAAAATCCCAGTTAGCTAATGAAGCCAGAAATACTTCAACGAATTTAGCACGCGCATTGCGGTAATCGATGTAATAAGCGTGTTCCCATACGTCAATAGTGAGTAATGCTTTGTCGCCTGTTGTTAGCGGTGTTCCGGCGGGGCCCATGTTAACAATATCAACTGAACCGTCCGCTTTTTTCACTAACCATGTCCAGCCTGAACCAAAGTTGCCAACGGCCGATGCCTGGAATGCTTTTTTGAATTCATCAAATGAACCCCATTTAGCGTTGATAGCGTTTGCTAATGCGCCGGTTGGAGCACCGCCACCATTTGGTTTTAAGCAACTCCAGAAGAAAGTATGGTTCCATACTTGTGCAGAGTTGTTATACAGGCCGCCAGAAGATTTTTTAACGATATCTTCTAAACTTGCGTTTTCAAACTCGGTACCTTTGATCAGGTTGTTTAAGTTAGTTACGTAAGTCTGATGATGTTTACCGTAGTGGTACTCGAATGTTTCTTCAGAAATGTGTGGTACAAGTGCGTTTTTTGCATAAGGTAATGCAGGTAATTGGTGTTCCATGATTGGTCCTTTATTTGTGAAATAAGTCTGAACGGTTATTGTGCCATAATAGCAGCGTAATTTAGTAGGGTATTATTACAAATTCAGCTATTTTTTCTTAGCCCTCGGATGTGCCGCATCATAAATTTTTGCTAAATGCTGAAAATCCAAATGCGTATACACTTGCGTAGTGCTGATATTGGCATGGCCTAACATTTCCTGAACAGCACGCAGGTCCTGGCTGGATTGCAAGACATGAGTAGCAAAGCTATGGCGCAGCAGGTGCGGGTGCATATCGGTATTGATACCTTGTTTGATTGCCCATGTTTTGACGCGATACTGTACGGCACGCGGGGTGATTCTGCGCCCCTGCTGTGTTACGAAAACTGCCTTCATGTGCTTTTCGTCAATAGCAATATCGGCACGTTGCTGTAGCCAGATTTGCAGTGCATTTGCAGCATGGCTACCCAAAGGGATGATGCGGGTTTTGTTGCCTTTACCCGTCACGGTGACGGTGCCTTCAGAGAAGTCCAGCATATCGATATCTAAATTCACCAGTTCGGCTAAACGTAGGCCTGATGAATAAAATAACTCCAAAATGGCATGGTCACGCAGTTCTAGTACGCCATCGCCCTGAATATCGACAAACTTGACCGCTTGGTCAACAGAAAGTGCCTGCGGCAAAGTTTTGGCAGATTTTGGTGCACGTAATCCAGTCACAGGGTTTTGTGTGTAGCCTTTATGGTGAATCAGATAGTCATAGAAGCCTCTCCAAGCAGAGAGCGCACGCGCGATACTGTTACTGCTTAAACCGCGGCTGTGCATGGTGGCGATAAAACGCCTCACCTGCTGGGTTTTGATTAGCTCCAGGTTGGCGTTGTCTGCAAGAGATTCCAAAAGCTGAATATCCCGTGCATAGCTTTTGCAGGTAAGGGTGCTGAGCCCGCGCTCAAAGGTAAGATGCTGAATATAGTCGTTTAGATAAAGCATTACTTACCCCATGGGCTAAGTCGTGTATTTCATGAGCCGTATATTTCAAAGATGTAATGCAAATAAATGATTAAGCAGCGCTGCCGTTACGAGCTCACCGATGCGTTGCAGATACTGCGTGCCCATATCGGCCTTAAAGCGCAGCTGATCTTCTGCGCCTAGAATCAGCACACCCAATGTATGTTGATCGGCCAATTTTTTACTTAAAGGAATAAATGCAAATGACTGTAAATTACCATTGAGTAAGTCGCCAGCAACTTGCGGTTTTGCGCCGCAGCATGGCTGATTCAACGATATTACCCAGTCACTGAACTCTTCATTTACGGGTGTGAAAATTGCATCACCGGCAATTGCATTATTACTGGGTTTTACCCAAACGCGGATGAGTGATTGCGTAACGGCAAAATCAGATTGCAAGGTTTCGGTAATGAGCTTTTGTAATGCGCTAAAGCTTTGTTGGCTGAGTAAATTCAGGCTAAATTGATGCACTTTTGCACTCGTTGCATCATTCTCTTCAGCATGGCTGATCATCTGCTCCATCATTGCTTCCAGTACGCGAATTTTGTCGCGTTGGGCCAGTTGCTGACGTTCAGCTAGTGATATGACGCCACTACCATGTGGGCTAGGCAGCGTGAATTCTGTAAGTAAGCTTGCGTGCTGTTCAAAAAAATCTGGATGGCTGCGCAAGTAATCTTTAACTTGTTCGGGTGAAATTGCACTAAGCTCAGTTTGATTATCTTGTTGGTTGGTTGTCATTGTGGAATGCCTTTGTTTAACTAATTAACTGATGCTAAATTTATTTCACCGGTAAATACGGTGACTGCCGGCCCTGTCATCATGACGGGTGTATTGCCGCCTTGCCATGCAATATGCAATTCTCCGCCGCGTGCGCTGACGCAGACAGGGGATTCCAGACGTCCGAGCTGGATGCCGGATACAACTGCCGCGCAGGCGCCGGTGCCGTAAGCAAGGGTTTCTCCAGTACCGCGTTCAAATACTCTTAATTTGATGTGATGCGCATCTATGATTTGCATAAAACCGGCATTCACGCGCTCAGGAAAACGCGGGTGCAACTCAATCTGGCTGCCGAGTGCCGCTACGGGTGCTGTTTCAACATCATCTACAATTAGCACGGCATGGGGATTGCCCATGGAGACTGCAGAAATATTTATCTGTTGGTTTCCTATTTCCAGTTTGTAGGTGTTAGCGTCTGCGTCAGCTACAAATGGAATTTGGTCAGGAGCAAATCTGGGTGCACCCATATTTACTGTAACCAAGCCATTGTCTTCCAATTTTGGCGTGATAATACCGCTTGCAGTCTCAACGCTGATCTCGCGTTTGTCAGTTAAATGCTGATCAACCACAAAGCGTACAAAGCAACGTGCGCCATTGCCGCATTGGGCAACTTCGCTGCCATCAGCGTTAAATATCCGATATTTAAAATCGGCGATAGCGGAAGTTTCAACCAGCAATAACTGGTCAAATCCTACGCCGAATTGGCGGTGCGCCAGCGCCTTGATCTGCCCAGCAGTTAACTGAATGGACTGGCTAATACCGTCAATGACCATAAAGTCGTTGCCGGCACCCTGCATTTTGGTAAATTGTATAGTGTCTGTCATTTGATTATTGTATGAGAAAGTGCAATTACTTGGTAAATATCCTTATGATTTAACGCGTTTTTCACGTGCCAGCTGCGGTTTTTTAAAGCGCCGGTAACTCCAGAGATACTGCTCGGGTTTTTTCCGGACCAAGTGCTCAATGGCATTGTTAATGTCTTGCGCTGTGGTTCCGGTGTCAAGCGGCTCAATATGGATAGTAAAACCTTTACCCCATGGTAAACGTTCGCCATAGGCAAGCAACACGGTCGCATCGGTCGCATCGACCAGTTTTCCAACCAGATTCATGGTGTAGGCCGGTTCGCCGAAATAGGTAGCCCAAACGCCGTCACCTAAATCCGGTACCTGGTCAGGTAAGATGCCAACGGCTTCGCCGCGCTTGAGTGCCTTCAGCAAACTACGGACGCCGCTTAAGTTGGCTGGAGCGAGTGACGTGTTGCTGCGCTGGCGGCCTTGTTCCATGATATTGCTTAACCAGCTTTTCCGGGCAGGGCTGTAGAGCACGGTCATTGGGTGTCTGGCTGTGTAGTAGCGGGCAGTAATCTCGTAACAGCCCAAGTGAGGGGTGAGAAAAACAATCCCTTTTTTTGCGGCAAGTGCAGTTTCAACATGGTGCCAGCCTTCGCAATGTTTAACCCACTGTAAAACGCTGCGTTCAGATTTTGCCCAAATAGCCAGGGTTTCAATCATACCTTTACCGGTTTCGCTGACATTTAAGCGTACCAGACGGGCATGGGCCTTTAAGTTGGGGGCAAATCTGATGTTGTGCAGATTGTTGCGAATCCTGCGTGAGAACTTCTCATCACTCCAATATGAGACCCAGCCGATGACAACCCCAAGGCCATGAATGATAGGCAAGGGCAGCATTGCAAGGATTTTGAGGATGATTTTAGGCATGTACTGAAAAATGAATTTATTGTTATTTTAACAAGTTAATTTTTAGGTGTGTGGTTTACTTCTTCAAGAGGAATTACTTCAAGTAGAGCTACTTCGTGTACAATTCTTTTTCTTCAATACTTGCTTCAGCCTTTAGTAAGTATTTTTTTTAACTTTTTAATTTCAAGGCAATCAATGAGCGAATATTTATTTACGTCAGAATCCGTTTCTGAAGGTCACCCTGACAAGCTTGCAGACCAAGTATCAGACAGCATCCTGGATGCTATTTTAACCCAAGACCCTACTGCACGTGTAGCGGCAGAAACTTTAGCCAATACCGGTTTGATCGTATTGGCAGGTGAAATTACCACAACAGCCAATGTTGACTATATCAAAGTAGCGCGCGATGCGATTAAACGCATCGGCTACGACAATACTGACTATGGTATTGATTATAAAGGTTGTGCAGTTTTAGTCGCTTACGACAAACAATCTCCAGACATCGCACAAGGTGTGGATGGTGCGCATGATGACCCATTAGATCAAGGTGCGGGCGACCAAGGCCTGATGTTCGGCTATGCGGTAGATGAAACTCCACAATTAATGCCATTACCAATATGGTTGAGCCATCGCTTGATGGAGCGTCAGGCACAATTGCGTAAAGACGGTCGTTTGCCATGGCTGCGTCCGGATGCAAAATCACAGGTGACGGTGCAATATGTAGACGGCAAACCTTATAAAATCGATACAGTGGTTGTTTCTACCCAGCATGCACCGGAAATGACTTTGGAACAAGTGCGCGAAGCGACGATTGAAGAAATTATTAAACCGGTATTGCCGAAAGAACTGATTAAAGGCGATATTAAATTCCTGGTGAATCCAACAGGTCGCTTTGTAATCGGCGGTCCACAAGGCGATTGCGGTCTGACTGGCCGTAAAATCATTGTAGATACCTATGGCGGTGCAGCACCTCACGGCGGCGGCGCATTCTCTGGTAAAGACCCTTCAAAAGTTGACCGCAGTGCTGCTTATGCAGGTCGCTATGTTGCTAAAAACATCGTGGCAGCTGGCTTGGCAACACGCTGTCTGGTGCAGGTGAGCTACGCGATTGGCGTTGCAAAACCAACTTCTGTGATGGTGGAAACTTATGGTACCGGTAAGGTATCGAACGAAGTGCTGACGCAATTAGTACTTGAGCATTTTGACTTGCGTCCTAAAGGTATCGTGAAGATGCTGGATCTGTTGCGCCCGATTTATGCTAAGACAGCTGCTTATGGTCACTTTGGCCGTGATGAGCCTGAGTTTACCTGGGAAGCTACAGATAAAGCTGCAGCATTAAAAGCCGCTGCAGGTTTGTAAAGTAAGACTGGAATGAATATTTAAGGGTTGAGAAATCCTTTTATATTCATTCTGTTGCGGTGTTGGTGCTTAAAACAATATCGCGTATAATCCCCCACCTATTCTGAGGGGCGTTGCGAGAGCTGTCTTTTATGTACAGACTCCTAGGCTCAGAAAATGTTTTAAACGACGCTCACCAATATTAACCGTGCCGGGCACGGGATACGGGTGAGATAAGTTTATATCTCTGCATTCCCCATTCCCCCCGGTCACACAATTCAAGGAAATTAAAATGAATACTGTGACTGAATCTAAGGATTACGTCGTTGCCGACATCAAGTTGGCGGCTTTTGGCCGTAAAGAAATTGCAATTGCTGAAACGGAAATGCCTGGACTAATGGCAATCCGTCAGGAATATGCAAAAGCGCAACCGCTTAAAGGCGCCCGCATTACCGGTAGTTTGCACATGACAATTCAAACTGCTGTACTGATTGAAACGCTGAAAGATCTTGGTGCAGAAGTGCGCTGGGCATCATGCAACATCTACTCAACACAAGACCACGCTGCTGCTGCAATCGCTGCTGGCGGCACACCGGTATTTGCGATTAAAGGTGAAACGCTGACTGAGTATTGGGATTACACCCACCGTATTTTTGAATGGACTGATGGCCAAGATGGTAAACCAACGTTCAGCAACATGATTCTGGATGATGGCGGCGATGCTACTTTGTTGCTGCATTTGGGTACCCGTGCAGAAAAAGATCTATCAGTGATTGCAAACCCAACTTCAGAAGAAGAAACCTGTTTGTTTGCAGCAATCAAGGCCAAATTGCAACAAGATCCAAAATGGTACTCAACCCGTTTGGCGCAAATTAAAGGCGTTACGGAAGAAACCACTACTGGTGTGCATCGTTTGTACCAAATGCATAAAGAAGGCAAGCTTGCTTTCCCTGCCATTAACGTGAATGACTCAGTGACCAAGTCTAAATTTGATAATTTATATGGCTGCCGCGAATCATTAGTTGACGCAATTAAGCGTGCAACTGACGTGATGGTTGCAGGCAAAATCGCTGTGGTGGCAGGCTATGGTGATGTAGGCAAAGGCTCTGCCCAGGCATTGCGTGCGCTATCAGCTCAAGTTTGGGTAACAGAAATTGACCCAATCTGCGCATTGCAGGCAGCAATGGAAGGTTATCGTGTAGTAACGATGGAATACGCAGCTGCACATGGTGATATTTTCGTTACAGCAACCGGCAACTACCACGTGATTACGCATGACCACATGGCGAAGATGAAAGACCAGGCAATTGTGTGCAACATCGGTCACTTTGACAATGAAATCGATGTGGCTTCACTGGAAAAATATGAGTGGGATGAAATCAAGCCGCAAGTGGATCATGTGATTTTCCCAGATGGTAAGAAGATCATTCTGCTGGCAAAAGGCCGCTTGGTTAATCTAGGCTGCGGTACAGGTCACCCAAGCTATGTGATGAGTTCATCATTTGCAAATCAAACCATTGCGCAAATCGAACTATTTACGCAAACTGCTAATTACCCGGTGGGCGTTTATACTTTGCCTAAGCATCTGGATGAAAAAGTTGCTGTGCTGCAGTTGAAAAAACTCAATGCACAACTGACAACATTAACGGATGAGCAAGCGGCATATATTGGTGTGCAGAAGCAGGGTCCATTCAAGCCTGATACTTACCGTTATTAATAAGGTAGTTAGTAATTAGGTTGTTGGCGACCAATTGAAAAGGAGCAGCTACATGAAACTTTTATTTGTCTGGTTATTAAACGCACTGGCTTTGCTAGCAGTAGCGTATTTAGTGCCTAATATTCATGTGGCTGGCTTTGCTGCAGCTCTGATAGCGGCATTGGTGATTGGCTTGGTTAACATGTTGATTAAGCCAATTCTAATCCTGTTAACGTTGCCGATAACGATACTGACGTTGGGGTTGTTTATTTTCGTAATAAACGGCCTGTTGTTTTATGCGGTAGGTTCTTGGCTGCAAGGCTTTGAAGTCTATACACTTGCAGCAGGCATTATTGGTGCATTGGTCTACAGTGTGCTTTCCTGGCTACTTTCTGCGTTGCTAATTGATAACAAAAATTGAAACGAATTAAAAATGAAAATCCCCAATCAAGAATTTGAGGTCAGCTTTGAGTTTTTTCCGCCAAAAACGGTGGAAGGCATGGATAAGCTGCGTGATGCACGTAAGGAATTGGCAAAATTTAACCCAGAGTTTTTTTCTGTCACTTTTGGTGCCGGCGGTTCAACGCGTGACCGTACGATGGAGACTGTGCTGGAGATTCAGCGCGAAGGCTATCAGGCGGCGCCGCATATCTCCTGCATTTCATCGAGCAAAGCAGAGATTCGCGATTTGCTGCTTGCGTATAAAGCTCAGGGGATCAGGCGTTTGGTTGCCTTGCGCGGCGATGTGCCGTCAGGTGAAGTGAGTGTGGGTGATTTTCGTTATGCAGTCGAATTGGTGGAGTACATTCGTGCTGAAACAGGTGATCATTTTCATATCGAAGTGGCGGCTTATCCAGAGTTTCATCCTGAAGCTAAAACGCCAGCGGCGGATCTGCTTAATTTGAAACACAAAATGGATGCGGGAGCTAATTCTGCGATTACACAGTATTTTTATAATGCAGATGCCTACTTCAGGTTTGTAGATCAGTGTGATTCATTGGGCATCACTATGCCTATCGTGCCAGGCATTATGCCTATTTATAACATCACGCAATTGGCACGCTTTTCCAGTGTTTGCGGTGCGGAAATTCCACGCTGGCTGAAAATGCGGCTTGAAGAATATGGTGACGATATTGCATCGCTACGCGCTTTAGGCGTAGATGTGGTAAGTGAACTGTGCGAGATGTTAATCGCCGGGGGTGCACCAAGCCTTCATTTCTATACACTGAATCAGGCAGCTACTATCAGCACTATTATCAACAATATTAAGAAATAAGTTGTTTTAGTATTTCTAACGATTCTCTAAAGAACCGACCAGCGCCTAGAAAATATTAGTGCAGGGTCGGTTTTTGTTTGTTAAGTAATACATCCTCAATAAACAGATATTCTTTAGTTTTATCCGGACCAGTTTTGCTGGCACCCCAGGTAGTCATTAAAACTATCCAGCGCATTTCTTCAATGCTAATTTCAGCTTGAGGTAAGCTCATGGCAAGCTCCAATACCAGTTCACGCTGCGCTGAGTTGAGAATTTTTGCATCTACTAAAAACAAGATAAAGCCGATGCTTTCACCTGAGATTTTTTTGAGCTCTAGATCTGTAAAAATACGTGTATTGGCGTGTGTAGCCTGTTGGAACAATTCGGGTTTTTCTGTTGACGATTCCAATTGGTTGAACCAGTCGAACGCGCCGTTAATGTCTTCTTCATCAAATCCTGCAGCTGACAGTTCTTTTGAAAGCGTGTTGTCGTCAGGTCTGAACTGTGTGTCAATGTAGTTTTCGAACATATAAACCAGTACTTCAAACATGATGTTTATCCTTTAAATTATTTTTTAACTTAAGTGAAATGGTTTATGCAAACTTCCAGAATTAAAAACTACATAATTTTTTGAAATTGACCTCCTGTAAGGCTGGCTATTTTGCCTTCTAGTTCCAGTATCATAAGCATGGATGAAACATCACTTACCGTCAAGCGACTTAAGGCAACAAGATTTTCTAAAGTAATGGGTTCATAGCCCATTATATTGAGGATGGTGTCGTTAGGTGTGCTCTGATGCGGTGTATCCAGAGTTTTGTCTTCACAATTAAGTTCTGTAATAGATGCTAACTTTCTGTCCAGACAGAGTTCTTCAACGATATCCTGCAGGCAATCTACTAATTTGGCACCTTGTTTAATCAACTGGTGGCAGCCTTTAGACATTGGGGAGTGAATAGAGCCTGGGATGGCAAAAATCTCACGCCCCTGTTCCGCTGCCAAGCGTGCCGTGATTTGCGAGCCGCTTTGTAAATTTGCCTCAACTACCAGACAGCCCAAACTCAAGCCGCTGATGATGCGGTTCCGTTTAGGAAAATTTTGCGGTTTTGATGGAACACCTAAAGCAAATTCAGAAATAATCAGGCCACGTTCAGCAATCTGATGGGCTAACTCGCGATGCTTTGCTGGATAGACAATATCCAAACCGGTACCGACGACAGCAATAGTAGAGCCATTTGCCTTGAGTGCACCGCGATGTGCCGCACCATCGATACCTAAAGCCAGGCCGCTGACGATACATAGACCATAAGCGCAGAGATCATGGGCAAAAGCTTCAGCATTCTTTTCACCCTGTACGGAAGCGTTCCGGCTACCTACAATCGCAATGCCAGGTTGATTTAATAACGCTAAATTACCTTTTGCATATAAAAAAGGTGGCGGGTCGCTAATTTCCAGTAAAGATTTAGGGTACTCAGGGTCAGCAAGGGTAATGAGGTGATTATTAGGTTGTGATAGCCAATGCTTGGCTTCAGCTAACGCCTGGTGGTCAATTCCTTTTAGTATCTCGGTGGCAATGTTGTCATTTACCACCTCTTTCAACTGTTTGAAATTGGCGGAAAAAACATTGCTGGGACTGCCAAAGGCTTTGAGTAGTTCGCAGAAAGTCTGCGACCCGATGCCATGAATATCGCCCAAGCTAATCCACGGCAATTTTTCTACAATATCTTGGTTGTAGCTGTCTTCGCTATGGGTAGCCATAAAGCGAAATTAAGGTGTTTTTACTGAGTCTAATGTGTTGATTGGTAGAGATGCCTGCATCACTAAACCATAAGACACGCGGTCAAATACGCGAAACACCATTAACAAACCAACGCGTTCATCTGGTAGTTTAATCATGCCAGGCTCAAGAGCTGGCATGCCATTTTTCTTGGATTTTTCAGCGGAATTCAGTTCTTTCAGTTTAGCTTTTGTTTTTTTATCTGTTTCTGTATCGAGCTCAGGGTCTTTAATGATACGGCCATAACGGTTAATGGCAAGCACGTGACCGACTTCTATGCCATCTTTTGAGCCCCTGCTGATTGAGACAATACTTTCAGGCCCGGCCTCCGCTAAGCCGCCATAGATTTTGATGATGCGGCCACTGATCTCAGTTTCAGGTGCGTGCGGTACAAAGTTGGTAATGACTTCATCGCCGCTAGGTACTAATCTATCTTTGACAAAGATTTCTTCTTTGGCTTTTGTTACATTGGCAGAAGCTGGCTCACCATATTTACTGATTTTGGCATCTCCCAGATAGGTCGCTTCTACGCCTAAGACTTCTTTAGTATCAGGGTCAATCAGGTCTCCTGCTGGACGATAAACAAACCAGTTAAGGCCATCGTCTTCTTCGATTTTGTTAATATAGATACGAGTACCTGGACTCAGAACTACGCGGTCATCTTGACCTGCAATAATTCTTGGAGATCCCGCAAGCTGGTCTTTTTCAATAATAAGTGGCTGACTTAAAAAAGGCGCAATCACATTGAGTGGAATGGTGGAAATGGCAGTTTTTTCCAGGGGCTCTTCAACTGCGCCTGGCTGCAGGGTAACAGTTTCACGTAACAGTTTTAATTCAGGCTTTCCACTGCTCATGTCGAGAAAGACTACATCACCAGGGTAGATTAAATGTGGGTTTTTAATTTGTGCGCGGTTTAATTTCCAAACTTTTGGCCATAGCCATGGGTCTTTAAGAAACTTGCCTGAGATTCCCCACAAGGTGTCACCTTTGACTACTACATGGCGATCAGGATGGTTCTTTTTAAGTGCAACTTCTTGCGCATTGAGATGGAAGCTTAAGCAACAAAACATGAGCAGCGTTATAATATTGCGAAACATATGTTGATGACCTCGGTCAAAAATGCGTTAAGAAAGTATGCGGTTAAATGCGAATAATATACGCGCATATACCGTGAAATTACGTTAAATTTATCACGTAATTCATTCAACAATCAAGCTTTTATGGAAAAAGCTGTAGATTTGTGAACAATTCGAGTTTTTAAATATAAATAAATGAGTTTTTATGGCAATTTTAGATATTCTTAATTATCCAGATCCACGATTACATACGGTGGCTAGGCCTGTAAAAGAGGTTGATGCATCATTGCGCCGTTTGATTGATGATATGGCAGAAACCATGTACGCAGCGCCAGGTATAGGTTTGGCGGCGACGCAGGTTGACCGCCACATACAATTGCTGATTATTGATACTAGCGAAACCAAGGATCAGTTACAGGTCTTTATCAATCCAAAAATTCTTGAAAAAGATGGTGAACAAGACTATGAAGAGGGCTGCTTGTCGGTGCCCGGCGTTTATGAAAGTGTTACCAGAGCCGAGAAAGTTCTAGTTGAG
>Ga0209593_10001062_pt1 | contig 11938 bp, 7 predicted proteins | sample PPLLaktember2015_3_FD_187260 | JGI IMG/M metagenome (GOLD analysis project Ga0209593, IMG submission 187260) | Freshwater sediment microbial communities from Prairie Pothole Lake near Jamestown, North Dakota, USA - PPLs Lake P7 Core (6) Depth... | ecosystem: Environmental > Aquatic > Freshwater...
TATATCTCTTAATTGCATCGCTTCTGCTCACCGGATTCCTGATTTTCCTGCGTTCCATTACCGGAATCACCCTGTTCATTTCCACAATCCTGGTTTTTATCGTTGTGACTGCTTATCACAGCCCCAAACGTTTTGTCCGGTACGGATTTCTTTTCATGGTACTGGCTTTTTTAACCTTGCTTTTCTCGGTAACATTTTTTATGATTACCCGGTTTTTTAAAGCTCCTTCGGTAAACCTGTCCGGTCTTGACAGTCTCACGGCCAATGGTTCCCCATATAATCGTCCTACCGACCTTTCCATTCTCGAAAATGGGAATTATGTTGGAATCTACATTTGTGAAAAGGAATTGTCCAGGGAGTGGAACAACGTAAGCACAATTCCCTATAATAGCATAGATCACAGGGGGCAATTTATAAGCTATACCATCAAACGATACCTGACTTCCAAAGGACTCCGCAAAGACTCCGTGGGAATCCATCAACTTAAATCTGAAGATATTGCAGCCATTGAAAAGGGGTGCACCAATTACCTTTTTACAGGAGCCGGCCTGATCCAAAGATATTATGAAACACTTTGGGAAATTCATGTTTGGCATAAAACAGGTTACGTGCAGCAGCATAGCTTCAGCCAGCGCATTGTATTCCTGCAATCTGCCCTGAGTATTATCCGGCAAAATCCGTTCACCGGTATTGGCATCGGCGATGTCTACAGCAGCATGCTGCGTGTCACGCGGGATAATAACATTGGCGTTGAATACAAGTGGGAAGGCAAACCACACAACCAGTTTGCCTTTGTTTTTATGGCGACAGGTATATTTGGATTCGGGTGGTTCGTATTTGCTCTATTGTATCCGGCAATAAAAAAGAAATTATCCGGCAAGCTGCTTTTCAACCTCTTCATGATTCTTATCCTGATTTCCATGGTTATAATTGATACCCTGGAATCATATGATTCAATCGTGTTTTTCGTGTTCTTTTATTCTCTTTTTCTTACCTGTGAGGACAAAAAAAACCTGATGACCGCAATTGACCATCAGGTTAACTCTTAAGAAAACACCAAACTATTCAGCCTTGAATCTGAAGGAAGATATGATCGTATCAAAAATGGGTTTATAAGTGGGATATGTGACTACCAGCGCGCTCATGGTCACCACATAGCCATATTCATTCTTTACAAAGAAATAACTGACCTTTTTCGCAGGAAGGAATACGGTATCCTGGGTCTGAGCCCTCACGGCAACAATAGTCTGAAGGTGTATCAGTTTCCTGGATGGTTCTCCGTTGATCATTGTATCAACCGGTGAAAAATACACGGCATGGAAAGAGGTATCATCATCAAGTGATGATATTACGGCCTGGCAGAAACTCGTGAGGTTTTGACCTGTCAGGGCATCTTTTGTAATCAGAACATCCTCAGTTATTGAATCCTGCTGATTTTCCAACGGACTTGAAGCATAGTATACAATATTGTCGCTGCTCAGCACATAATAGCCCCATTCATCCGGTACCGTGATCTCAAAATCAAGTGTTGGGCCATCATCCGCCTTATTACAAGCTGCGCCTAACATTACAATAGCCCCTATAACGAGCATCCCTTTCAAAATTTCCCTTGTCTTCATTTTGTTTATAGTTTATTCAGATTGATTATTTATGTTAAATTTTTCGTATTTTCATTTCTTTATTAATGAATTCGGATAATGGACATCCCTGTCACAAATAGAATTGCCAAAGGTATAACTTTAATAATTAAATTTTTAAGTCCTGCAATTATCATACCACAAAGTGATACTTGATACGAGAATATTCTGTCAAAAGATTCATAATTAATAACCATGATAACCCCTGATAAATGAAAAAAATTACCCTGATCTGTTCCCTGTTTTTCTGCATGTCCTATGCAATAGGACAAGCAGACGTCTCTCCGGTAGGCGAGCCATTCCCAATCCGTGGTTTTTGTATAGGAGCTCCACGCACCGCTGATTTGAAAGAGTTCATCCGTTTTATAGAGGAAGAATTAGCCCCCCGCAAGGTCAATACGCTCATTTTACGGGTCGATTTTAATTATCAGTTCAAAAGCCATCCGGAACTGAGGGATTCTTCCGCACTGACTGAAACGGATGTCAGGAAACTGGTTACCGTTTGTCGTAAATATGGCATCCGGATCATTCCCCAGATAAACCTCCTCGGCCACCAGTCATGGGCAGGTACAGTTCACAACCTGCTCAGGGTGCATCCTGAGTTTGATGAGACACCTCATATTGCGATGCCTGAGAAATACGAATGGCCTAACAAGGACGGCCTTTACTGCAAGAGTTACTGCCCGCTCCATCCGGATGTGCACAAGGTAGTGTTTGACCTGGTGGACGAAATATGCACCATTTTTAAAGCCGATGCCTTTCATGCAGGCATGGATGAGGTTTTTTATATCGGCCACGACAGCTGTACAAGGTGCTCCGGGCACGACAAGGCAGAATTGTTTGCAGGTGAGGTTTGGGCCATCCGCAACCACCTCCAGAAAAAGGAAAGACAACTGTGGATTTGGGGCGATCGGCTTATTGATGGGAAGAATACCGGCCTTGGAATGTGGGAGGCAAGCTATAACAATACATACCGTGCTATTGATATGATCCCCAAGGATATCATAATCTGCGACTGGCATTACGAAAGAGCTGACCAGACCCCGGTGTATTTCGCCATGAAGGGCCTCACTGTGGTTACATGTCCCTACCGCAAGCCCGATGTGGCGGTGTCTCAAGCCGATGATATGGTAAAGTACAGGCAATCCGCAACTCCCGAAATGAAAGAAAGATATGCAGGAATGGTGCAGACTGTATGGTCCCCCGCATCTGCCTTTCTTAAGAGTTATTATAACGATTCAAACGAAAAGCCGGTGACCTATAATACACCTGTAAATTGTTTCAAAGTTCTTTACAAACACCTCAAAACATTAAAACCGGCGCAATGAAAAACAGGCTAGCGTCAATTGATATTTTCAGGGCGCTGACGATGTTCCTTATGATTTTCGTGAATGACCTGTGGTCATTGCATGATGTGCCGGCATGGCTGGAGCATACACGGGCCAATGAGGATGGGATGGGACTTTCCGACGTTGTATTTCCTGCATTTCTTTTTATTGTAGGGCTTTCGATCCCGCTGGCTATCCGGGCACGGATAAAAAAAGGCGATTCAAAGTCCACCATCCTGATGCATATATTCAAGCGAACCCTGGCCCTGGTAGTAATGGGTTTTTTTATGGTAAACCTGGAATCGTTCAGAAAGGATGTTCCGGATATTATAAAGGATATATGGCAGGTTTTAATGGCCATCGCCATCATTCTGATCTGGAATGTATATGAAAAGGAAAAGGTTTTTAAGACAATTCCCGTTTGGTTGTTACAGGGAATCGGCATTGGCATCCTTATTGCGCTGGCTGTTGTTTACAAGGGAGGAACGGCGGAAAATCCCGTATGGATGAGTCCCCGCTGGTGGGGCATTCTCGGACTTATCGGTTGGGCTTACCTGCTTTGCTCGCTTATATACCTTTGGTCCGGTGAGAAAGTCTGGATCATCGTGATTAGTCTCCTGATCCTGCACGCACTGAATGCCCAGGAATTCTTTCCCGTTGGCGGAAATTCCGGGGGATTCCGGATCATCGTAAGCGCCTCGAATCATGCCCTTGTATTAAGCGGTGTACTGGCCACACTTGTATACCTTAAATTAAAAGATGACAACAGAGAGGGTCTTTTCATAGGGATCCTGCTGATGCTGGCGGTGGTGTATATTGCGTATGGATTTATTACAAGGCCTTTATGGGGAATTTCGAAGATCATGGCCACACCTTCCTGGGTGGCAATTTGTGCCGGGATCGGATTTTCATTTTTCACACTTATGTACATCCTTGCCGATAAGTATAAGCTCACATCATGGAGTTCAATCATCATGCCGGCAGGCAGAAGTACGCTTACCTGCTACCTGCTGCCTTACCTGATATATCCCATTTTCTATCCCTTGATAAAGCAGTTGCCTGATACACTTACGGGTGGATTGGCAGGCATCATCAAGTCGTTGTTATTTGCGCTGGTCATTATTATATTAACGGGTTTGCTTGAGAAGATAAAGATAAGACTGAAGATTTAAGCTCTGTTTGACATTGCGGCTGACAGGATTTAGTCATGAATGCAGATAATTTGTTCACTTTTACAGGTGGACTCAAACTTTTTTCACTTATTTCGCATATTCAAATTAATCCCTGTTCATGAAAAATTTCAGGATCATCAACATTATAACCGGTTGGGTCGTTTTTATCCTTGCCGCATTCGTATATCTTTCAACAATAGAATCCACCGCCAGCTTCTGGGACTGCGGGGAATTCATTTCATCAGCCTTTAAACTCGAAGTCGGACACCCTCCCGGAGCACCATTTTTCATGATCATGGGCAGATTTTTCACTTTGTTTGCCGGAAATGATGTTACCATGGTGCCCAAAATGGTAAACTCCATGTCAGCCCTTTCCAGCGCTCTTACCATACTTTTCCTTTTCTGGTCCGTCACGCACCTGGCAAAAAAGATCCTGATAAAAGATGGTGAAATGACACCCGGTCAGCTGATTGCAATCATTGGCAGCGGACTTGTGGGTGCATTGGCTTATACTTTTTCTGATACTTTCTGGTTTTCCGCAGTGGAGGGTGAGGTATATGCAACATCATCCCTGTTTACAGCCCTTGTATTCTGGGCTATACTAAAATGGGAGAATGTTGCTGATGAACCCTATGCAAACCGGTGGCTTGTATTTATTGCTTATCTCATGGGTTTGTCCATCGGGGTCCACCTGCTTAATCTTCTTGCGATACCGGCAATTGTGCTGGTATATTATTTCAGGAAGCATGACATCACTTTCCGTGGCATGGCCAAAGCCCTGCTGATATCCCTGCTGATACTGGGTGGAATTATGTATATTGTTATTCCCGGAGCCGTGAAGCTGGCTTCGGTTTTTGAACTGTTGTTTGTGAATACATTTGGCCTGCCCTTTTCATCAGGCATACTCTTCTATGCCCTTCTCCTGGTTGGACTGATTGTATATGGATTGTATTATACCCAAAAGCACGGGAAAGTGGTATTCAATACCATCATCCTGGTTATCACCGTGATCCTTATCGGGTACTCCTCTTATGCTATGATTGTGGTTCGTTCTGCTGCCAATACGCCCATGGATCAGAACGATCCTGAAGATCTGTTTTCACTGCTGTACTACCTGAACAGGGAACAATATGGTGACAGACCTTTGTTCCATGGTCAGTATTTCAATGCGCCGATCCTGGGATCAAAGCCCGGTAATCCTTCATATTACAAAGCCAATGGCAGATACAAGAAAAACGAGTACAGGATCAATTATATTTATGATAAAAAATTTACCACGCTCTTCCCCCGTATGTGGAGCAGTGATGTGGAGGGCGGGCATGTGGACGCCTATATGCGTTGGGCCAATCTGAAGGAAAAGGACCTTTACAGGCAAGAAATTGACCCCGATGGCAAAGTGGTAACCGGCCAGGACGGGCAGGTTGCATATGATCATTCAAAAGGAAAGAAAAGTCCGAATTTTGCCCAAAACCTGACGTTCTTCTGGCGTTACCAGGTTATACACATGTACTTTAGGTATTTCATGTGGAATTTTGCCGGCCGGCAGAATGATATCCAGTCGAATTACAAATCCGATATCAACAAGGGGAACTGGATATCCGGGATACCATTCCTCGATAGCTTCAGGCTTGGGAATCAGAAAAGTCTGCCCAATTCCATGCGTAATAACAAGGCTTATAATCGCTATTTCATGATCCCTTTGCTGCTTGGCCTGATTGGACTCTTTTACCAGCGCAGGAAACACCGGAAGGATTTCTGGACAGTTATGATCCTGTTCATCATGACCGGCTTGGCCATCGTGGTTTACCTTAACCAGAATCCATTGCAGCCACGCGAAAGGGATTACGCTTATGCCGGTTCTTTTTATGCTTTCTCATTCTGGATCGGGCTGGGTGTTCTTGCTTTGTATGATTTTCTTAAAAAATATATCCCCTCCGCATCTGGTGCAATACTGGCAACCCTTATCTCGGTAGTAGCTGTACCCGTGCTGTTGGCCAGCGAGAACTGGGATGATCACGATCGTTCAGGCCGCTATGTTGCCAGGGACTTTGCCTACAATTACCTTAATTCATGCGAAAAGGATGCCATATTATTTACCAATGGTGATAATGATACGTTCCCACTTTGGTATGCCCAGGAAGTTGAGGGTATCAGGACAGACATCAGGGTGATGAACCTGAGTTACCTGGGCGCGGACTGGTATATCCGCCAGATGCAAAGGAAGGCATATGAATCAGATCCTGTTCCCTTTACACTGACGCCGGATCAATACCGAACGGGAAGCCGGGACATTGTATATGTGCTTGACAGGATAAAAGGATACAGCGATATTAAGGAAGTGATTGACTTTGTGGCCAGTGATGATCCGCGTACCAAGCAGTTGCCTGAGTATACCACTGAAAAGATCGATTTTATACCGACCCGGAGGTTTATTGTTCCCGTGGATTCACAGAAAGTTTTACAAAACGGTACGGTGGCTTCTAAGGATGCTTCCAAAGTGGCCTCTGAGATCAGGTGGGAACTGGAACCCAGCCGAAATTACCTCACCAAAAACCACCTGATGATCCTTGATCTCATGGCGGCAAATCATTGGGAACGGCCGTTGTATTTTGCCATCACAGTTTCGGAGGATAATTATATGAACCTCGACAGTTATTTCCAGATGGAAGGACTGGCATACCGGATTATTCCCGTTTCTTCCGGTGGGGATATGTTCGGCAGGGGAACCATAAATTCAGATATCATGTATAACAACATGGTAAATAAATTCAGATGGGGTGGAGTAAATAATCCCGATTTATACCTGGATGAAAATGTGCTCCGGATGCTTGCCAATTTCAGGAGTACCTTCGCCCGGCTGTCTCTCCAGCTCATTGCTGAAAATAAGCCTGATTCCGCGCGCAAGGCACTCGAAAAGTGCCTGGAAGTGATACCCGACAAGGTAGTCCCTTTTAACGTATATAATATTCTTCTGGTTGACGCTTATTTTAAACTGGGGGACAGCACAATTGCAAACAACATTGCAAACACAATAAAAAGCAATGTTTACAGCGACTTGAATTATTATATCAGCCTGGAAAAGAAATACAATTCCTATCTTATTTACGAAAAGAGGATTGCATTCTACACCCTTGATGAATTGCGAAAGATGGCTGAAACTTATAATCAGCCTGAATTAAAAAAGGAAATGGAACAGAAAATTCAGGAATATTCAACCGCCCTCAATTTAGGGTTTTAAGGCTTTTTACCGATCACCGATTACCTATGCCCTGGGTTCATGTACCCCGAATATTTAAGCTGGCATTTCCTGTTCTTACCTGGAATATCCAGGGTGACAGGAAAGTGCTTTACCTCACATTCGATGACGGTCCCACCCCTGTCATTACATCGGAAGTTTTGTCTGTATTGCGTGAGCACAATGCCCTGGCAACCTTCTTTTGTATAGGCCGGAATGCAGAACGCAATCCCGATATTTATCAGCAAATCATTTCCGCCGGTCATGCCACCGGTAACCATACATACAGCCATCTGAAAGGATGGTACACGCAAAACCGGGAATATTACAATGACATACAACTTGCGGCCGGGTTTGTACCTTCCGCGTTATTCCGTCCGGCATACGGCTTGATCACACCCCGGCAGGCGATGCATTTGCGAAAGCAGTTCAGGATCATAATGTGGGATGTAATGAGCTATGATTTTCATCCCCGCGTCACACGCGAAAAATGCCTTGAAAACGTGATCCTGTATGCAAAGTCCGGTTCCATCATCGTTTTCCACGATTCTGCAAAAGCCTCTGAGAAAACTCTTTATGCCCTACCCCGTGTCCTCAGTCATTTTGCCTCTCTCGGCTTTACATTTGAAACGATACCAGTTCCGAAGTACCAGTTCGGAACTGGTACTTCGGAACTGTTAAGCTCCGGTGCGGGAGATAAAACTGGATAGGCTGCGCATGAAAATGCCATATAGAAAATCGAGTTTTGCGGGAAAGCCTTTCAGCAAAATCATCATGTAAACAAGCCTGGATGCTCTTCCTCGCAGAGAAAGACCATAAGACTGGTCCTTTACCAACATACTTTTGCATCGATTTACAAGATGATTTATGCGTTTTTTATGCATCATGGCTTGTTCAAGCACAACGGGGATCTCATCTTCAAATAGGTCCTGCAATAGAAGCATGGCTGCGAACAAACTTCTTTCTGAATTTATCCTAACAGCCAGCGAATGGACGTCGGAATAGTTCAATGAATGTCCTTTCGCCTGCACGAAAGCGCGGATATCCATCAGCCATGCCAATCGTGCGAACTGGTGCAGGGCACCATGATAGCACAGGTAAACAAGATACTTCTCCGGAGGAAGGATATTTACCGGCTGGCTATCCAGATCATACGATTCAGGATCATTCAGGAAATCACGGAATAAACCTGCTGTGAGATAGGTGTTCGCTCCTGGCCTTATATGGAGATCGATATGAATCCGGTTGCCGGGATTTGTATATTGTACTTCCCGTTTTGCGATCAGGAATATTTTCCTGGAAAGCTTTCCGGCATGAGCGTTCAGGTTGGACCGGGAAAATCCGGAATGTTTTAAAAGAGAATCCGCCGGCTCAAGATCACTCTCCCTGTACAGCAGGATATCAAGATCAACTGATTCCTTGAGCGCCTCCCTGCCATATAGCATGTGCGCAAGCTGGGGACCTTTGATAACCACAAACGGAATACCCCCGGCCTGTAATATACCCGAAACCCGGATCAACTCGTGCAGCTGGTCCAGTGACCTCATTGCATTTCGTCTGCAACGCAATGCAAGCTTCTCAATCTGTTCGGGAGAAAAATGGTCCGGATTACCCTGGGCATAAACAAGCAACTGATAACTCACCCGGTGTATCCCGGCCAGTTGAATCAGCTTTTCCGCATTAAAATTCAATGAAGTTATATCCGGCGCGGATTCATCCTTTATGATTTTGAGCAGGAACACAATCTCATTTTTCCGGAACTTACTCATTTCACCTTACTCTTTTCTGACAAAATGAGAACACCGAATACTGATCACCGATTACTTTCATCCTTCCTCCTCCTTACTTCCTTTTCCTTACTCCCTCCTCCTTACTCATTTCTCCGTACTACCTACTCCCTATTCTCTCTGCTGTAATATAACATGATCATCAGGTAGGTATAAAACATGCCCGGGTTGAGATAATTCAAATCATGTTCCTCCCTTTTCACCAGCTTTTCATACCAGGAGGGGAACCTGGAAAAATCAAATATTTCACTGAGAAACTCTATCCCCGAGCATTTCTGTATCAGACCGAGGATCTGCTCTTTTTCCCTGACAAGGCTGAAATATGTATGCGGAATAGTGCTTCCCGATTTATCGTTACGCAATCGAATCGATTCCGGAACGAATCCGGAAATAGCCTCACGAAAAAGATAACGGTTTACGCCCAGATGCTGCTTCATCCACGGCGGAAAGGCCAGGCAGGCAAGTATAAGATTTACATCCAGCAGGGGATAACGGTATTCTATCCCGAATTGCGCGCCGGCGGAATAACAATATTCCATACGCTGTGGAATATGTGCCCTGCTGATCCGCCATAGCTGCCTTGACGACAGGTTCTCGCGGAAAGGTGTTTTGTATTTATCCCTGAATCGCTGAGCCAGCTGATGCTGTTCTGCGTAGGATCTGTTCAGCGGCAGATTATCCAGCCTCTTATCCAGCAAATCGGGCGTAAATACCCCCGCACGGTATTCGGGATGGTAAATTCGGGAGTATAAATACCTTGCCGCCAGGACCCCGGGTTTCAACACCGATTTTAATGTAATGCCCTGGTGGAATAGTTCAGCCCGGATAATCTGCCACTGTCTCCCGTTTATCAACTCATTCCAGGGCACAGAAACCCTTGCGGAAACCAGTTCATCGCCCCCGAAACCTGAAAGTAGCACTTCCGTTCCTGCGTCAGCAGCCGCTTTAAACAACCCATAATTGAATACATTATAATTTTGCTGAACAAAAACCCCCTGCACATCCAGCGTCTGTTTCAGCAATTCAATAACAGGTATCCCAAGGCCGTCGATATTGATCCCTTTCAGATTTTTCCGGCAGTTCATTTCCCATATAAATTCCCGCTCATCCTTAAATTCCAAACCGGTATTTTCCGGAAAGACATTGGAAAATGTATGAAATGGAATATTTCCGGAAACAGCGTGATCTGCCGATATTCCCGTTACAGCTGAGGAATCCAGCCCCCCGCTTAGTTCCGAACCCAGGGAACTGACTCCGCTGCTTCGCATGTTCACGGCATTTACCAGCAGTTCCCTGAACATTTCTATATATTCATTTTCCGTCTTCAGATGCATGGCAGATTTTTCATCAGGAAGCCAGTAACGGGTAACCTGGATTTTGTCCTTTTTCAATAGCAGAAAATGGGCGGGAGGCAACCGGAAGATATTTTCATAGGGGGACAGGTCCTGCCGGGATTTTATACCAGCCAGTGAATCATGAAGGTAATCAGGATCCGGCTCAGGTTTCCTATCCAACCCGGCAAGGACGATTCTGAGCTCAGAGGAGAAAATAAAGGTATTTTCCTGCCATGTGTAGAAAAACGGACGTACACCCATAGGATCGCGTCCGCAAAAAATATCCCTGCTTTGCGTATCATAAATAACAAAAGCAAAATCGCCGTAGAGGAATTTCAGGCACTGATCACCCCATTTTTCATATGCCTTAAGAATAAGCGCCGCATCACCCATCTCAATTTTCTTATCAATTCCCAGCCTGTAAAGTATTTCATGCCGGTTATACAGGCAGGCATCCGCCACGATCACATGATTCCCACTCTCTGAGAACATGCCGGTATCCTCTTTGGTTACGGAATTATTTCTTACGGCAGCTGCCACCGATAAACCGCCGTGATCCTGTGTTATAAGCCGACGCGCCATGTGGTAGGTGGCCGCATCAGCCATTCGTTTTATTTTATTCCGATCGGGAGCAGGGATGGGTTGTACAATTCCGAATACCGGTGGCATGAATAGCAAATTGATCTGCCCTAATTTACGATGATATGTTTTATTTTGGGAACTAATAAGATTAAAAGATTTTAACATGTGATGCATGACGCATGACCCGTGACTTTTTATATTGTTCTTTATTCATTGTTCATTAATTTTGTGCCATGCCCCATCCCCGAACATACCCCTATCATTACCGTGCATACAGCCTGAATATTTTATCAGAAATACCGGTTACCGGTTTTGAAGCGGCAGATGTAACTAAAGCCGATGTGCTCATTCACTTTGGGGAAGTTCCGGGATCATTGACCGGGGCTGTGAACCAGGGTGTACTTTTCCAGTCCACACAAACTGAATTTTTGCTGTGGGTGGATCATGTGGCACGATATTATGTTCGCAATGGCCATGAAATTGTCGTACAAAAAATTGGTAACGCTTCACCGGGTGAATTATCGGCTTTCATTTCCGGTTCGGCGTTCGGGGCCCTCCTGCTGCAGCGTCACATGTTGCCCATTCATGCGAGCACAGTGCTGTTCGGGGATAAATGCCTTGTCTTTGCGGGCATTTCAGGATCCGGTAAATCCACTCTGGCAGCTTCCGTCGTAAGGGATGGAGGCCTGCTGATCGCCGATGACATTTCGGTGATCGATTTCAGCGGTGATTTTCCCTCCGTTTGTCCGGCATTTCCGGCCATTAAGATCTGGGAGGACAGCCTGAAGCATCTCGGGATCTCCACAACCGGTCTCGAGCCAGTACGGGGAGAACTCCGGAAATTTTACCTGCCGGTTTCGAGG
>Ga0209593_10001068_pt1 | contig 11915 bp, 8 predicted proteins | sample PPLLaktember2015_3_FD_187260 | JGI IMG/M metagenome (GOLD analysis project Ga0209593, IMG submission 187260) | Freshwater sediment microbial communities from Prairie Pothole Lake near Jamestown, North Dakota, USA - PPLs Lake P7 Core (6) Depth... | ecosystem: Environmental > Aquatic > Freshwater...
CTGTTTCGGCTCGGGAATAGTAATGTCCAACTTTGTCACCTTGCCGAAGGTACTGAGAGGCTTGTCCAGACCGCGTTGCGGACCAACCACCAAAATGGCAAATCCCTGGGGTTTGACGTACTTCGCGGCAGCCGCCCGGACCTGTTCGACCGTTACCTTCTCAATCTCCTGCCGGTATCGGGATAGCCAGTCAAGCGGGTATCCGTAGTACTCATATGTGAGCTGTTGGCCCAGGGTCTTTTCTCGTGAATCGGAGGTAAACACAAAAGAGTTGAGGATCGCGGCTTTCGCTTTGCGCACCTCCTCCTCGGTCGGCGGCTTGGCGGTCAGGTTGCGTGCCTCTTCGAGCAAAGCTTCGATTCCGGCCGCGGTCGTTTCGGTCTTGGTGGACATCGACATGGTGAAGGAGCCCGGGTAATCCCAACCGGCCCCTATTCCCCCGCTGACGTCATACGCCAACCCCTTCAGAGAACGGACATTCATGAAAAGCCGGGAGGCGAAAGAGCCCGACAACACCTGGTTGAGCACGGTAACCGCAAAATAATCGGGATTATCCCGCCGGATGCCAATGTGGCCTATGGCGATGTTCGACTGTGTCACGTCCGCTTTTTCGACTTCATAGACGCCTGCCGACGCGTCCTTGGGCAGAGGTACCTCCTGGTCCGTTTCTTCCGGCCCCTTCTTCCAGTCTCCGAAGACCTGCTTGATCAGCTCGACTGCTTCCGGAGTATTGAAATCGCCGACAAGTCCCAGGATGGTTCGGTTCGGGTAATAGTAGCGGGTGTGCCAGGCAACGAGGTCCGCGCGCGTGATGGAGTTGATAGTGTCGTATGTGGGAACTCGGGCATACGGCGAGTCTTCACCATAGATCAACTGGTCGAATTCGCGCGACAGAATCCCCTGAGGGTCGTCATTCTGGCGCGCAATTCCCGCGATTACCCGATTCTTGGCTACGGCGATTTTCTGCTCTTCGAAGATGGGCTGTCGCAACACCTCGGACAGCACTCGCAACACCTCGGGAAAATCCTTCTTCAGACAACTCATAGACGCACTGCCTGAGGAGGTGCCGATCGACGTCTCAATGACCGCCGCCTTGCCTTCGAGGTAATCATCAAGCTGATCCCCGGACATTCTTTGGGTTCCGCCGGTCCGCATGACGCTGCCAGTCATGCTCGCGAGTCCTGTCTTTTCGGCCGGCTCGACCCGCGATCCGGTGTGAACCAGGACGGAAGCCCGCAACAGGGGCAACTCGTGATCCTCGAGCAGCATGAGAACCATGCCGTTGTCCAGCACGATGCGGGTCGGCTGCGGGATCTTGAAATCCGCCAGAGGCGGATACTTCAGCTGGTCGACTCGCGTTGCCTGCCCGAATGCAGAAGCCGCAAACAGGACGCTCACAAGCCAAAGGAGGCAAGCAGCCGCGGCGGTTGCGTGTCGCGCCTGGTGCGGTCTATCGAAACTCCGCATGTGCAGGAGGTTTGTTTCTCTCATGGATTCTCCTCTATTGTCCGGCTTCCGCTGGGGGCGGTGCGGCCGCCTGCTCTGCGGTTTGGGTGACGATCATTCCGACCGTCCGGTTAGATTCCTTGAAAGTCTCGACAGCAACCCGCTTGATGTCGGCCTTGGTCACCTTGTCGATTCTGTCGAGGTATTTGAACAACTCCCGCCAGTCGCCAAAAACCGTCTGGTAAGTGCTCAGCTGATTCGCCAGGCCCTGGTTGTCATCGAGCGAACGGATCAGGTTCGCCCGTGCCCGGGTCTTGAAACGGGTCAGCTCCTCGTCCGTGACCTCCTCTTTCTTGAGCCGCTCGATCTCCGCCCGGATCGCGTCCCGGACCTGTTCGTTGGTCGACCCGCGTGCTGGAAAAGCGTAGACGGCCCAAAGGTTGGGATATTTCATTCCGGGAAACGCCGAAAACGAAGCAGTGGCGACGGCGATTTTCTTGTCCCTGACCAGCGAGCGATAGAGTCGCGAAGTGCGGCCGCCGGAAAGGATATCGTCAATCGCATCGTAGACGACCTCGTCCGGGTGTTTGACGCTCGGCTTGTGATAGCCCTCGATGTAGAAGGGCTGCGCCTGATCCTTCAGTACGACAGTTCTTTCCGCGGTCTGAGGCGGCTCGACGGTCCGCAGCGCTGAAGGCTTTTCGCGACTCGGAATCCTCCCAAAGTATTTCTCGAGAACCGGGATGATCTCCTTGGCCTTGATCGCGCCAACGAGGGCGGTCACCATGTTGGACGGAATGTAGTAGGTATTGAAGAATTTCTCTGCGTCCGTCCGAGTGATCGACTGGAGATCGCTCATATAGCCAATCGTCGGGTAGTGATAGGGATGGGCTTGGAACGCTGAGCCGATGAACACCTCAATCAGTCGTCCGATGGGATCGCTCTCCGTCCGCATCCGGCGCTCTTCCTGCACGACATCACGTTCCTTGTAGAATTCGCGGAAGACGGGGTGCAGGAAACGTTCGGACTCCAGGTAGGCAAACAGCTCGAACTTGTTAGCGGGAAGCGAATAGTAATAGACCGTCGAATCAGCCCCGGTGCCGGCATTAAGTCCCGCACCTCCCTCACGCTCGATGATGTCACCGAACTCGTTCGACACCACGAACTTCGCTGCTTCTTCCTGCTTCTGTCGGAAGGCTGCCAGCAGCTGCTCGACCTGCTTCGGATCCGGATCTCGCGAGAGGCGCTCTTTTTGATACGCCTGATAGGCAGCTTCGACACCATCGAGTGCCTTCTTCTCGGCCGCGTAGTCCGTTGTACCGATGTTCGGCGTCCCCTTGAAGGCCATATGCTCGAACATGTGCGCCAATCCGGTGATGCCCGGGACTTCTTCAACAGACCCCGCATCGACATACGTCGAGAATGAGAAGACCGGGGCCACGTCGCGTTCGAGGATTACGAACGTCCACCCGTTTTTCAGCTGATGAACGGTCGTCTTGACTTCGAACGAGGCCAGATCCTGCGAGAAGGTCCAGGAAGAGCTGAGCAACGCGAGAAACAGGAGGGCGCCTGCCCTTCCCAGGACAGAGAACCGACTGATTCTAGTCATCTGGAAATTCTACCAGAGATCAGTTTTCGTCGTCGTTGGCTAAGGAGTTGATGGCGGCTGAGTTGAGACGGAAGATGGTCCAGTCGGTCATCGGCTTCGCACCCAGCGATTTGTAGAATTCGATGGCCGGGGTGTTCCAGTCAAGTACGGCCCATTCGACCCGCCCATAGCCCTCGGCGGCAGCTATCTTTACGAGCTCGATCAGCAGGGCTTTGCCGATGCCCTTGCCCCGGACCGCCGGACGCACGTAGAGATCTTCCAGGAAGATCCCGGGCTTGGCAAGAAAAGTGGAGAAGTTCAGGAAGAAAAGGGCGAAACCGGCCGGCTCGCCGGAGTATTCGGCAATCAACGCGCGGGCGACCGGCCGGTCGCCGAAAAGCCATTTCTCGAGCTCGGCTTCGCTGCCGACTGCCTCATCGGACAGCTTCTCATACTCCGCCAACTCGCGAATGAAGCAGAGGATGAGAGGGACGTCGGCAGCGACTGCGGGACGAATTATGAGATTTTTGGACACTCCGATATCCTTCACATTATCGAGGCTGGAGCCGCGTTACTGAGCCGCGCACGGAGTGAAGGGCCGCGGAGCGTTTTATTGCGAAGCAGCCTGGAGCGAAGTAAGCGGGACCACCCAACGAACCCTACAGGCACGTTGGGTGGTCCCGCTTACTTCGCTCCAGGCTGCTTCGCAATAAAACGCTCCGCGGCCTTTCACTCCGTGCGCGGCTCAGTAAAGTGGCTTCCAGCCTCGGTCGCGTCCCTTATTTTCCCGCCTGCACTTCCACGCCCGGCAGCATGCAGCCATTTTGCTGCAGGTTACGATGCAACTCGAAGCACTTGTCGAGATCGTGGCGAATGTGCCCGGGCCGCGCCTCGTGCAGGTAGCGATGGAGGTAATCCCGGTAGGCCGGATGAGCGCAGTTGTCGATAATCTTGTTCGCCCGCTCCATCGGCCCCAGCCCGCGCAAATCCGCCAACCCCTGCTCGGTGACGATGACTTGGACGGAATGCTCGTTGTGATCCACGTGCGTCACCATCGGCACAATCGTGGAGATCCTCCCGCCCTTGGCCACGGACGGGCACATAAATACGGAGAGGTAGCTGTTTCGGGTGAAGTCTCCGCTCCCTCCGATGCCGTTCATCAGGTGCGTCCCGCCGACGTGCGTGGAGTTTACGTGGCCGTAGATGTCCGCCTCGATCGCGGTGTTCATGCCAATGACACCCAGCCGGCGAACGATCTCGGGATTATTGGCCAGTTCCTGAGGCCTCAGGACGATGCGGGGCACGAAGAAGTCCATGTTGTCGTACATGCGCGTCAGCTGAGGCTTGGTTACCGTCAAGCTGGTGGCGCTTGCAGCGAGGAGCTTCCCGGATTCCATCAGGTCGACGAGCGAATCCTGAAAGACCTCGGTATACATCATGAAGTTCGGCACGTCAGGGTTCTGGCCCAGACAAGCCATGACCGCGTTGGCAACATTCCCGACTCCCGCCTGCAGCGGCAGGAACTCCTGCGGGAGACGTCCTGCCCGCCTCTCATCCAGCAGGAACTGGACGACCCGTTCAGCAATCCTGTTGGCGACAAGATCAGGCGGATCGAACGGCGCGACATCATCTGCGTCGTTGTTCTCGACGACCGCCACAATCTTCTTCGGGTCTACCGCCATATATGGCCACCCGATCTTCGTCAAAGGATCATGAATAGCGATGGGGCTGCGGTGCGGAGGAGGAGGCAGGATCCGGATGTCGGCCATCTCGCTCAGGCGGACGGAATGAAAATGATTCAGCTCGATGATGATCTTTTCCGCGCAATGGAGGAACGTTGGGGTCGCACCAATCGAGGTGCTCAGGTAGATTCGACCGTCGCCGCTCAAGTCAGTGGCTTCCACGACCGCGAAATCGATCTTGCCGAAAAACCCGTACATCACGGCCTGCGGCAGATGCGACAAATGCATGTCGACAAATTCCACCTCGCCGCTGTTGATCTGCTCCCGAAGCGTTCGGGATGACTGGTAGGGCGCGCGCCATGAAATCGCGTGGGCGGACGAAAGGGCTTCGTCCAGACAGTATCCGGTCGAGGCGCCCGTCAAGACGCGAATCCGATACGCTTCGTTCAAGTCATGAAGGGCCCTGGCGCGAACGGCAATAGCACAGGGCACCACTTTGGCAGCGCCGGCAGGTGTAAAACCGCTGAAAGCGACGGTTGCGCCGTTTGGGACTAACCTGGCTGCCTCCTCCGGACTCATATTGGGAAAGTTTTTCATGCTCATAGGATTTGAGATTTACGATCGATGATTGACGGTTTGATGTTTCCGAATCACGAGGCCTGATGATGGATGATCGAAATGCCCGTCGTCAATCCTCGGTCACTATTTTCCGGAGATCACCGGTCAAGAGCGCGGTCACAAAGCCGCCGCAGTCGATCAGGACACGCCCCTGTGCGTCAACGCCACGCAGGATGCCGATAACCTCGCCTGCTTCGGAGCCGGATAAAGTGACAGTGGATCCAGTCCACGCCAGCCGGGCGTTGATAAACGGCAGGAACGGAGCGATCCCGTCGGTCTCGAACCTCAGCAGCCTCCCGCACAATTCTTCCAGCACAGCGGCCAGAAGGCGCTCCAAGTCTGTCTCCTCGCCGGTCTCGTCAAGCAGGCTGGTCGCAGGATAGACAACGGACGGCAAGAGGTTGTCGACGCCGAAATTGGCGTTGATGCCGATACCGATAATGACCGCTGACAGTTCGGGCCCGGCTTCCAGCTCACAGAGGATCCCACACACCTTCCGGCCCTTCACGAGAAGATCATTGGGCCATTTGATACGACATGCCGGGACTTTGCCCCTCTCAATGGCCTCCGCAACGGCAAGGCCGGCCACCAGAGGCATCGTCTGTGCCTGGACAGCGTCAGTTTCGAGAGGCCATAGGATCGTGAACCAGAGGCCTCCGGCTGGGCTTCTCCACGAGCGGCCAAGGCGTCCACGCCCGGCCACCTGTTCCTTCGCTACAAAAACCCAGGCCAGCCGCTTCCCTTCTCCCCGGGCCTGCCGCGCCTGCTCACGAATGTCCGTCCGGCGCCAGAAGCGTTGCGCCTCGAGATTGGTCGAGTCGATCGAGTCGTAGTTGAAGCGAATCAGGTTCATAGGGGGGCCAGTCATACCACACGGACAAACACAGACGGACACGGACTTTCACGGACGAGGAGTGTGAGTCCGTGTGCGTCTGTGTTTGTCCGTGCTAGTCCGTGGGAAGCGCCTCGCACAGCTCGGTCAAAACCCCGTGGCTCGATTTCGGGTGAATGAAGGCGATGCCCATTCCGTGCGCGCCTGGACGCGGGCGCTCGTCGATCATCTTGATTCCCCGGCTTTGCAGCTCTTCGATGCGGGCGGGCAGGTCTTCGACCCCGTAGGCCAGATGATGGAGCCCCTGGCCCCGCTTCTCGATAAATCGCGCAATGGGACTGTCGGGCACCGTCGGTTCGAGCAACTCGATCCGAACCGCCCCACAGCGGAAGAAGGCCACCCGCACTTTCTGGTCGGTGACGGTCTCCTCGCCCTCATACTCGAGTCCGAGAACATCCCGGTAGAAGGCCATTTGATCGGCAATCGACGTAACCGCCACCCCAATATGATTGATGCCTGTCGCGCGCTTCATAGGCTAGCTGTACCTCTCCTCGTACTCGCCGAACGCCCGCCTCAGCACCCCGCAGATTTCGCCGATCGAGGCGTAGGCGTGGACCGCGGCCAGGATCGGAGGCATCAGGTTGGCCTTGGCGTCGCCGGCTGCTTCCTGCAGACACCTGAGCGCCTCGTCGACCGCCGCCTGATTACGCCGCTCACGCACCCGATTCAGCTTCTCGATCTGTCGCGCCCGGACTTCCTCGGACACCTCGAACAAATCGATATCCGGCTCCCCCTCGGCAGTGAATTCGTTCACCCCGACGATGACGCGGCGCTTGTCGTCGATACTGCGCCCGTAAACGTAGGCCGCTTCTTCGATTTCGTGCTGGATGTAACCCCTCTCGATCGCAGGCACGACTCCGCCCATTTTGTCGATCTCCTGGATGTAAGCGCGGGCCTCCTCCTCGATTTGATCCGTCAGCTTCTCCACGAAGAAACTGCCGGCGAGCGGATCGATCGTGTTGGTTACGCCCGATTCATAGGCGATGATCTGCTGGGTGCGCAAGGCGACGGTGACGGCGTCCTCGGTCGGCAAGGCGAGCGCTTCGTCCTTGGAGTTCGTGTGCAGCGACTGAGTCCCGCCGAAGACTGCCGCGAGCGCCTGGATTGTCACTCTGACAATGTTGTTGTCCGGCTGTTGCGCGGTTAGAGTCACTCCTCCGGTCTGGGTATGGAACCGGAGCATCATGCTTCGCGCGTCCTGAGCGCCGAAACGCTCCCTCATCAGGTTTGCGTACAGGCGGCGAGCCGCCCGGAACTTCGCGACCTCTTCGAGCAGGTCGGTATGTGCCGCGAAAAAGAAAGTGAGCCGCGGCGCAAACTGATCAATCGGAAGCCCGGCCGACAAGGCAGTCTCGATGTAGCAAATGGCATCGGCAAGAGTAAAAGCGACTTCCTGGACCGCCGTGGCGCCCGCCTCCCGGATGTGGTATCCGCTGATCGAAATTGTGTTCCAGCGCGGAACTTCCTGCATGCAATAGGCGAAGATATCGGAGACGATCCGAAGACTCGGCGGAGGCGGGAAAATATATGTCCCGCGGGCTATATACTCCTTCAAGACGTCGTTCTGAATCGTCCCCGCCAGTCGATCCTTCGACACGCCCTGCTTTTCGGCGGCCGCAATGTACATGGCGAGCAGGACCGCGGCAGGTGCATTGATCGTCATCGAGGTCGACACGCGATCGAGCGGGATACCCTCAAACAATCTCTCCATGTCATCGAGCGTGTCTATGGCGACCCCGACCTTACCGACTTCCCCGATACACCGGTCGTCGTCCGAATCCAAACCGATCTGTGTCGGAAGATCGAAGGCTACGGACACGCCTGTCGACCCTTGCTGGAGAAGGTAGCGATAGCGCTCGTTCGATTCCTCGGCCGTCGAGAAGCCGGCATACTGGCGCATCGTCCAGAGACGGCCGCGGTACATTGTGGTCTGAACTCCCCGGGTGAACGGGTATTCGCCGGGAAATCCCAGTTTGTCCGGGTATTTAATTATCTGATCCTCATCTGGAAGGTAAAGGCGGTCGACCAGCCTTCCAGAAGCCGTCTCGAAGCGTTCGCTCCGTTCCGGGGATTTGGACGTGGCCCGCCGAACGGCGCCGTCGGTCCAAGCCTGCGCTGCTTTCCTAAGATGTTCGGGGATCATTTGTTACTCGTGTAGATTCACGGATGGCTGTTTCTCGAGCAGGCGGGAAACGGTATCCAGGATGGAGTCGGCGGAGGTTCCGGGCGTGAAAACCGCCTTGACTCCCATAGCTTCCAGTTGCGCAATGTCTTTCGACGGTATCGTGCCGCCGCCGAATACGAGGATATCGTCGGCGTGGTTCTCCGACAGCAGCGCCAGGACGCGCCTAAAGAGCACGTTGTGCGCCCCGGAGAGGAGGCTGAGGCCGATCAGCTGAACGTCCTCCTGAATCGCCGCCGAGACAATCTGTTCCGGGGTCTTCCGTATACCCGTATAGATCACCTCGTAGCCGGCGTCCCGCAAAAGGTGAGCCACGTATTTGGCGCCTCGGTCATGCCCATCAAGACCGGGCTTCGCAATCAGTATTCGTCCTTTTGGCATAAAAGCTCCGAGACACGCTTACCGAGCCGCGCACGCAGCGCGTGGCTTGCCACACGGGCCGCGAAGCGCTGTGTGCGGAGCGAGTCCCGGAGCGAAGTAAGCGGGACCACCCAACGTGCCTTGAGGTTCGTTGGGTGGTCCCGCTTACTCCGCTCCAGGCTGCTCCGCACACCACGCTTCGCAAGCCACACCCGCTGCGTGCGCGGCTCTGGAAATGTGTCCCGTCCTACTCGTCGCCCGATTTTCGTCCGTGGCTGAAGACTCCGACCTTGGCGAACGCGGCGGCCATGGCCGTTTGCGGCATCCGCTCAGCGGGCTTCTTCTCCGGTTTCTGCTCGGGCTTCCTCTCCGGCTTCTTCTCCGCGGCCTGCGACGGCCTGTCCTGGGGGCGGGCGTTTTGAGGTCGCGGCCTGCGATCCGGGCGCGGACCGGAGGCCGGCGGGCGAACCGGTCTTTGAGCGGGGGGTTGACCTTCGACCCTTTCTCCTTGAGCCTGGACCGGGCCCTCCGTCGCTTCTTTCGGCCGGGGCCGAGGACGGGGCCTCGGGCGGGGCGGCGGCGGGGCGGTACGCATGGTCAGCGAGATCCTTTTGCGCTTTTCATCCACCTCCAAAACTTTCACCTTGACGATGTCGCCGGCTTTGACGACCGCGTGGGGGTCCTTTACAAACCGGTGGGACAGCTGCGACACGTGAACCAGGCCATCCTGATGAACTCCCACGTCGACAAAAGCCCCGAAATTGGTCACGTTGGTGACCACACCCTCGAGCACCATGCCGGCCTGCAGGTCCGAAACCTCGTTGACCCCTTCTTTGAACGTTGCCGTCTTGAACTCCGGGCGTGGATCGCGCCCCGGTTTTTCGAGTTCCGCAAGGATGTCGCGCACAGTCGGCTCGCCGAATCGCTCATCGGTGAAATCAGCGGGCTTCAACTGCCTGAGAAACGTACTGTCCCCCACCAGTTGGTTGATGGCGCGCCCGGTCACCTCCACGATCTTCTGTACGACCGGATAGGCTTCGGGGTGAACCGCCGAGGCATCCAACGGATTCTCACCTGCATTAACGCGAAGGAAGCCCGCAGCCTGTTCAAAAGTCTTCTCTCCGAATCTTGCGATTTGGAGGAACTGCGAGCGGTTCAGGAACCTGCCGTTCTCATTGCGGAATGAGACAATGGTCTCCGCCAGACCATGACTCAACCCGGAGACTCTGGCCAGCAGCGGAACGGAGGCGGTATTGGCATCGACTCCAACGGCGTTAACGCAATCTTCCACCACCGCGTCCAGAATCCGGGACAGGTGGGCCTGATTCACGTCGTGTTGATACTGCCCGACGCCGATCGACTTGGGCTCGATTTTCACGAGCTCAGCGAGCGGGTCCTGGAGCCGGCGTGCGATCGATACCGCGCCGCGCAGCGAGACATCCAGGTTGGGGAACTCCTTGGCCGCGACTTCCGAGGCGGAATAGACCGAGGCGCCGGCCTCGGAAACGAGGACCTTGACGAGATTCAGATCCGGGTACTTGGCGATCAGCTCCGAGATCAGCTTATCTGTCTCTCGGGAGGCCGTTCCGTTCCCGACACTCACCAGATCAACCTTATAACTCCGGGACAATTCGGCCAGCGTTTCAATCGACTGATCCCACTGCTTCTTGGGCTCGTGGGGATAAATCGTGGTCGTGATCAAGAGCTTGCCGGTGCCGTCTACAACAGCCACCTTGACGCCCGTCCGGTACCCCGGGTCGAGGCCCATCGTGACTCGCGGACCGGCAGGGGCGGCCAGTAGAAGGTCTTCCAGGTTGCGCCCGAATACGTTGATGGCCTCTTCCTCAGCCATTTCTCGCAGACGCATCTCCAGCTCTGAATGCAGTCGGACGAACATTTTGGCCTGCCACGCCAGGTGGACGCACTCTCTCAGAAAATCGTCCGCAGGCCGGCCTTCATGTTTGACGCCGAAATGAGCAGCGACCCGCTTCTCTCCCTCGGTCAAATAGCCCCCGTTTTCTTCGGGATTCAACTGAGGGACAGCGAGCGCGAGTTTCAGGAAGCCTTCGCGACGGCCGCGGAACAGAGCCAGGGCCCTGTGTGAGGGAATATTCTTAATAGGCTGGTCGACATTGAAGTAATCCGCGTACTTGACGCCCTGCTCCTCTTTGCCCTCCGCTACGCGAGACAGCAGCTGGCCATTGTCCCAGATGTATTCCCGAGCCGCGCCCACCAGTTCGGAGACTTCGGCAAATTCCTCCATGAGGATTTGCTTCGCGCCTTCAAGTGCGGCCGCCACGTCAGGGACCTGCTTCTCTTCACTGACATAGGCTGCCGCCTGTTCTTCCGGCGACAGGTTGGGATCGGCAAGAAGGGCGTGCGCCAGCGGTTCCAGCCCGGCTTGACGCGCCGCTTGCGCCTTAGTGCGCCGCTTGGGCTTGTAGGGGAGGTACAAATCCTCGAGCTTGACCTTGGTCTCGGCCGCCTGAACGGCAGCTTCGAGCTCCGGGGTCAGCTTCCCCTGCTCGGTGATAGTGCGGAGAATCACGGCGCGTCGCTCCTCCAGCTCTCGGAGGTACCGCAAGCGCTCCTGAAGCGTGCGGAGCCGAGTATCGTCGAGGCCCCCTGTGACCTCTTTCCGATACCGGGAAATAAAAGGCACGGTCGCGCCTTCGTCCAGCAAAGTAACAGCTGCTGCGACCTGATTAGGCCGTGCGCCGATCTCCTCAGCTATTCTTTGAAAAACCCTTTCCATAACCAATCCTCATTCCCGTTTCGCGGAAAAGTACAATATATGCTAACCAGCGAAATAGAGCCACTGCGGAGTTGGCTGGGAGCGCAGGCGTCTTGCCTGCGGTGCAGGGTCGATTGTGCATCGCAGGCGGGACGCCTGCGGCCCCAGTGCAGGCGAGACGCCTGCGCTCCCAGGGGGTTCCAGCCCTCACAACTCCTCCGCCCGGATAATCGTTGGGGCGGGCGGCAGGCGGTGCTGCGCCAGCTTGTCGAGAAGCTGTCCCGGCGATTCGGAGACCACGACCAGCTCACGGTTTTCGGGAACAATAAAACCTTCTTGGATAGCCCTGTCAATCAGCAACACGAGCGAATCGAAATACCCCGCGATATTAAGCAAGCCGACAGCTTTACAGT
>Ga0209593_10001070_pt1 | contig 11904 bp, 8 predicted proteins | sample PPLLaktember2015_3_FD_187260 | JGI IMG/M metagenome (GOLD analysis project Ga0209593, IMG submission 187260) | Freshwater sediment microbial communities from Prairie Pothole Lake near Jamestown, North Dakota, USA - PPLs Lake P7 Core (6) Depth... | ecosystem: Environmental > Aquatic > Freshwater...
CGACGAAATAGACGGTTAAATCGCAGTCGAAATGCAAATCTTTGAGGATGCGTCCAGCGGTCACAAAAGAGGCGGCGCCGCCTTTCTGGTCGACGGTGCCCCTGCCGTGGACATATCCATCGGAGATGGAACCGGAAAAGGGATCGAAGTTCCAGTTGGAGGGATTCCCTACGTCCACGGTATCCATGTGGGCGTCGATTGCCAGGATTCGTTTCCCTGAGCCGATTCGGCCGATTACATTGCCGAGGGGGTCGATTTTGACTTCATCGAAACCTGCTGTTTCCATTTGTGATTTAAGTTCCATCATCGCATCTTTTTCTTCTTTGCTTAACGATTTGATGCGGACCAATTTCGAAAGGTTTTCTGCGGTGTAATCCCGGTATTGTTCCGCCAACCGACTTATTTTTTCAAAGCTGTCGTCCGTCATTTTTGCTCCTTAAACGATTGTTCCCCGGGTTAAGCGGGTCATATTTCCCTAAATTCCAAAACCGATAACAAAAATTTTTGGCTCCACCTTTTTATAAAAAGGTGGAATTCCTTAAATTTTTCCTCCGCATTCGCCGCAGAAGCGTGAGACTGCGTTGTTTTTTGCGCCGCACTGGGGGCATTCTTTCAAATTGAGGGAAGCGCCGCAGTTGTTGCAGAATTTGCCTTCGCCGGCGGGTTTTCCGCACTGGGGGCAGATAGTTTGTTTGCTTTCGATTTCGCCGGTAAAGACTTTGGTTTTGGCGGCTTTTTCGCGGATATCGACGACCATTTTTTCGGCTTTGGCAGCGGCGACTTCGACGTTCATTCGAGGGGCGTCTTCGACGCACAAGCCTTCTTGTTCGTTCCAATCGTTTTCGCAGACCCATTTTTTGCACCTGGGGCAGCGGATAAAGTGGTCTTTGGCTTCGTTTTGGGAGAGTTCAAACGAGTGGTCGTGTTCTTTGTGCCAATCGGGGGACATGCCGTGGAATCGTTCGGAAAGGATATCGGTGCCGCGTTCGGCGTGATGACCGATACTGCCCTGGCCTAAAACGGAAGCTCCTAAAGAGATCATGCGGCCGAGGCCGGCAAAGAATTTTCCTTTTTTAAAGGTGGCGGATTCGATGAATTTGGATTTGTATCCTTCGCGGCAGACGTCGCAGTAGAATGTGAACTGGAATCCCGCTTCTGTGCTGTTGTCTTCAAAATTATCGGTAAAAGGCTGCATGGCCATGTTAATTCCTCCTCGTATATGGTTCTATTTTATATTTTTCTAATTTACTTTTTTTTCTTTTTTTGATCTGGGTCTTCGTAAGTTAAAACCGTGTTGCAAACCTGGCAGTTAGGGCCGAAGAAAGTGGGTTTGCCGCATTTGGGGCAGGAGATTTCGAGGGCTAAACCGCAGTGGGCGCATACTTTGTAACCTTCTTCGATGGGGTACCGGCATTTGGGGCAGCGTAAAGGGCCGGTGGGTGTTGTTTTGCCGCAAAACGGGCAGATATTGAAATCGGCTTCGACCAATTTACCGCAGTAACGGCATGGGTGTTTGTATCCGGGCATGGTTTATTCTCCTTCTCCTTTTTGCCATTTTTCGTTATCGTCGCGAGACTGTGTATTAAACGTGAGTAAAGCGGCGGAGTCTTTTTTCCATTGATCTTCGGATTGGTGTTTCACACGTCCGATGAAAAGGTTGCGTAAAAGCTGCAGGCCGGGGAGTCGTTGGATGGCGTACCGGTATTTGATGTAGTTGGGTTCCGATAATTTTTTTTCGGATAAATACACGGGTTCGCGGCGGAAGTTGACTTCTTGCATGCAGCGGTTCAAATTGGTAATAAAATCATCGACTTTACCCGGGAGAGCCTCCGGGTCTTTGAGTTGGGCGTACTCGCTCCGCGGGATAATGCGAAAGAAATAGGTGGCTTTTCCTTCTTGTTTGAGGATGGTTTCTTCTCCCGGTTCTTCCTCTTGTATTCCAGTTTCTTGTTCCTGGGATGGGGGTGCGGGGAGGTTGATATTTCCTGCTTCAAAGACAGCGGCGTTTCCCGGTTCGCCGGGTTTATTCCCCGGGATGGGGACTAAAAACCAGAAATAATCCTGGTTCAGGCCGCGCATTAAGCCGCGTTTGAAACCGATAGCGATTTTGTCTTCGTGTCCCAATGATTTGAGGAAGGCGTATTCGTCGGCGAGGGGGGATTCGATGATTTTTTTCTCCATTTCCTTCCAAACGGTAGGGGAGATGGATTCGATGTCTTTTCGTTTGGCCATCTTCCCTTCTTTCAAGTAGTGGGAAATCTTGCGAATAACGTTGGAATCTATAGTAGGGAGTAATTCCTGGAGAAATGCTTGCGTCTTTTGGGAGAGTTGGGTTAATAAATCCGTGAGGACTTTTTTAAAGGGGTCCAATTGGTAGCCCATGTGTGAGAGGAGGATTTTTTCGCCGAAATCGGTAAAAATAGTAATGCTGTAGTTTTCGGGTTTGATTTCGTCGATATGGCCGAGGGGGATGCGCAAGATGTTTCCCTTTTGAGGGATGATGATCACGGATGTTTCATAAATGCGGGTTTCGCACTTCCCGCCGGCTATTTTTTCTTCTTTTGAGTCGAATTGAGTGAAGTTGGCTTCGATGTCTTTTTTTCGAAGTATTTCTTTAACCAGCATATCCTGGAGAATGAGTTCATTGTAGCATTTGCACAGGGCTTTGAGGAAATCTTCGAATTTATATCCCAGGTTGAAGAGGTCGAGTCGTTGGTGGGAGATTAAAGGAAGAGAAATGTGATAATTTTTTTCCAGGATACCGAGGATTTCTCGGAGGGGGAAGTTAAAGGTTTCGCCGGATTCGGAGCGAATGCAGAGTTTTTCTTTCTCCAGAAGTGCGTTGGCTTTGCCTTTTGCAATTTTTTCCTCTTGGCGGTTTAGTAGTAAAAAAGATAATGGGCAGCGAAAATCGATTTTAATTTTTTCTTCAGTCATAGACAGTTATTTATAATCTATCTTTGAATGAAAGTCAAGGATTTAGTCGAGTGAATTCCGGTATTAACTGCGAATAGATTCGAAAATAGTCATCACCTCTTCGGTGGTTTGGGCGAGTTTGATTTGTTGGCGGACTTCTTCGCGGCCCATGGAATGCCCGATGAGTTTCAGTACTTTTAAGTAGCCCTGGACATTATCGCCGGCGGAGATCATCAGTACGATTTTGACCGGTTCGCCGTCGATGCATTCGTAGCCTTCGATGGTTTTTTTCAATTTGATAAAAACCACGATGACTTCGTCTGCGGCGGAGCCGGAGCGGGAGTGGGGGATCGCGACGCCATATCCCAGGGTAGTGGGGGAATCCATTTCGCGGTGCCATAGGTTGTCCAGGAAGGCTTTGCGATCAAAGACATAGCCCTTTTCAACTACGAGGTCTGCCGCCATTTCGAAGAGTTCTTTCTTGTCTTTGGGTTCGACGTTGAGCAAGACCAGGTCGGTTTTCAGGTAATCGGCCAGTTGGGGTTGTTTATTTTCTGCCATAGAGAGGGCGTAGTCGACGGCTTTGGGGAGGTCTTCCGGGAAATTGCCGCTGCCTGCTTTCTGGATGATTTCCAGTTCATGGAGTATTTTTCGTACATCCTGGCGCATCCCTGAGAGCAAGACGCTTTTATTTTTGGATTTCATTTTTTCGATGATATTTTCGATTCCCCGGGCGCCGGATTGATCGATCATAGAAACGCCTTTCATGTCGAGGATGAGGATATTGGGTTTGGCTTTTGAGATAACCTGGCTGAAGTTTCGAACAGACCCGAAGAAGAGGGGGCCTTCGATAGCGATGATGGAAATTTTATGTTTAACCATCCGGTCGCGTATTTCAGTCGAGATAAACGAGAGGTTTCTTTCGACGGAGGGGATGACTCCCAATTTGCTAATGCGGTTGATAAAGAGGAAAGCCGCGCACAGGAGCCCGATCAGTACGGCAGAGATCAGGTCGGCAAATACGGTAATGAGCATTGTCGTAATAAAGACAAGGGAGTCGGAGAGGGGTGTTTTTCGGATAATGCGGATGGGTTCCCATTCGAACATGCCGACAGCCGCCATCATGAGGACGCCGGAGAGGGCGGCCAGTGGGATTTTCGCAGCAATAGGGGCTAAGGTCAGGACTACCGTCACCAGGACCAAGCCGCAGACAACGCCGGATAATTTTGTTTTTCCGCCGGAACGGATGTTGATCATGGTTCGAACGATGGCGCCGGTACCGGCAATTCCACCGAACAGGGAAGCCACTCCGTTTCCTACACCCTGGCCGATCAATTCGCGGTTGCTGTTGTGCTCGGTGTTGGTCACCGTATCCACGACGACGCTGGCCAATAAGGTTTCCAGGTAACCCAGCAAGGCAATGGCAAACCCGGCAGGCAGTACGCGCTGCAATTCGGAGAAACCCACATGGGGAAGCGAAGGGGCTTTCAATGCGCTGGGTATAGCACCCACCACTTCGATTACCCTTGTTTTAATGAAGGTGAAGTGATTCCAATCAAACTTGTAAAAAAAAGCGGCGATTTTGTCGGAAAAAAAATAAGTAATCAAGGACCCGGCCAGCAGCCCGATAAAAAGTTTGGGAAGCGACTTAGAGATGAGGGCAGCCAGGAGAATAAACCCGATAGTGATGGCTGTTACTAAGGGTGCTTTGAAAAAAGCCCGGAGTTGTTGTGAAAAAATGAGGATGGCGATTCCATTGGTAAACCCGGCAATAACGGGTTGAGGGATGATACTGACAAACCGCCCCAATTTGAGGAAACCCATAAGTACCTGGATAAGCCCGGCAATCAGGCAGGCCAACAAGAGGGCATTCAAGTCATGGAACTGGACAAAGATTTGGGTCAGGATGACGGTCATACCGCCTGTTGGTCCGGTAATTTGCTGGGGGGTTCCGCCGAAAAGGGAAGCCACGATGCCGGTGAAGATCGCTCCGTAGAGACCGGCTACTGCTCCTTTGGGGTCTCCCCCGGTAGCCAGTATTCCAAATCCCAATGCCAGGGGAAGGGCCACGATGGCAGAAGTCAGCCCGCCGAGGAAATCACTTTTTATATGGGAGAAATCGAATTTGAGGTAATCTTTAAAGTCAAATTCCTTAAAGAATTCGGATGTTCCGATCTTTTTTGTCATGCGCCTTAGTTTCATATTCGTCCTTAAATGAAAAATAATTAAGAAGCATTATAAACTTAAATTAAAAATTTTTCAAGGTTTATGGAAATCCTCTTAAATTCTCCCCTGAGAGTCGGATCCGGGATTCAAAATTTCAGCCATTGACTTCTAATGCAGAGTGGAAGTATAATTACCAGGGCAGCTTCTTCGATTCAAATAGGAAAAAAATGAAAATCGCTATCGTATATAACAAGCAGAAAAAAAATGTGATTAACCTCTTCGGCAGACCGAACCAGGAAAAAATCGGGATGAAAACGATCCGCAGGATCATAGACGCCCTGAAAAAAGGAAAACACCAGGTGATCGCCCTGGAAGGGGATAAAGAAATCATTAATAAACTGGAAGAATTCATGCCCAGGGTCCTGAAAGGCGAACGCCCGGGCATCGTTTTCAATGTATCCTACGGCATCCAGGGAGAAGCACGGTACACTCACGTCCCCAGCATCCTGGAAATGGTGGGAATCCCCTACGTGGCATCCGGCCCCCTCGCCCATACACTGGCCCTGGACAAAGTGGTGGCGAAAATCATTTTCCGCCAGGCCGGCCTCCCCACTGCCGACTTTGCCGTTCTCTACGACCCGGATTTCGAACCCCCCGAACTCCAATACCCTTTAATCGTCAAACCCAAAACCGAAGCGGTCTCCTTTGGTGTAAAAGTAGTTAATAACGAACCCGAATTACGGGAAGCCGCCAATGCCATCTTTACCCAATATTCGCAGCCGGTTCTCGTGGAACACTATATCGACGGGAAAGAAATCAATGTGGGATTATTGGGGAACGATCCCCCCATTGCCTTACCTCCCGCAGAAATCGTCTTCGGGTCCGGTGAACCTAAAATTTATACCTACGAGGACAAAAGCGGTAAATCCGGTCGCAATGTTTTCGTGGAATGCCCGGCTAAAATACCGCCGGAAAAAATCATAGAAGCCCAGCAATTGGCTTTAAAAGCCTTCAAATCGTTGGAATGCCGCGACTGTGCCCGCGTCGATATGCGCATGGACAACAACGGCCATTTTTATATCCTCGAAATCAACAGCCTTCCCAGCATCGGCGAACATGGCTCCTACACCCAGGCCGCCCAGGCCGCGGGTTTAGACTACACCGCATTAGTCAACCGCATCGTGGAAGTCGCAGTCAGCCGCTATTTCGGATCGGGGAAACCCCACATCCCCGACACAGAGCCGAAAACACCGGGAAAACAAGTATTCCATTTCATCACGGATCACCGCGACCAAGTGGAAAAACGACTGAACCAATGGACCCTATTTCCCAGCCGCACCTGGGATGTAATCGGTCTGCAAGAAGCCCGGAAAGAACTGGAAGAAAAACTGCTGGAAATGAAATTGAAACCGGTAGAACGCTTCACGGACCCACCTTATGTTTGGACCTGGGAAACCGCGAAAGGAATGAAAGACGGGATTTTGCTAGTCGGCCACCTGGATATCCCCCTGGATGAAGAGGTCCCGGTCCAGGCTTTCCGCCGTGCCCCGGACCGGTTGTACGGCGAAGGCATCGGCTCTTCCCGCGGTCCCCTCGTTATGATGGAATATGCTTTGGAAGCCCTGCGATCCAACCGGTTGTTACGCCAGGTCCCTTTGGGCGTTCTTTATTACCTGGATGAAGGCATGGAGTGCTTGTACAGCCGCGAAGTCATTCAAAAAGCCGCAGCCGAAGCCCGGCACGTTTTGTTTTTACGCCCCGCTATCTCCGCCCATAACGTCATTACCCAGAGGCGTGGGCACATGAAATACCGCCTCGTGGTCGAAGGTACCCCCCGGCGTTTGGGACAACACGGGAAACGCCTGGAAGTGGCCCGCTGGACTTCCACCAAACTGGAAGAAATCACCGCGCTCTCTTCCCACAAAGACCGTTTCGCCATCGGGGTAATCGATTTTTCGATGGAACGCTACCCCATGCGGCTCCCCCACCGCTGCGAAGCGGAATTCCTGCTGAGTTACCTGAACCCGAAAATCCTCCCCAAAGTCGAAGAAAAAATTCATGCGATCCTGGGTAAAAAAGGATATAAATGGTACCTCGAACGAACCTCCGACCGCCCCCCCATGAAAGACAAACAAAAAAACCGGCAATTGTTCGATTCATTATCGGAAATCGCCAAACAATGGGATATACCGCTCGATAAAAAATCATCCCTGTGGCCATCAGGGGCCGGGCTGGTCCCGGACAATGCAGGCGTCCTGTGCGGCCTGGGACCCGTGACCGATGATGTCGGTACTCCCCACGAAAGCATCCGCCGCCTCAGCCTTTTTCAACGAACCCTCTTACTGGCACAGTTTTTAATTAGCCAGATCCATTGTTAAAAATATACACAGAGCCAATTGCAACGTACTCGGAGGGGCCCTTTAAACAAATAACTCGTGACAACGAGTCACCAAAACCCCAAATAAACCCGGGGGTTTAACCCCTGTTATCGAATTTAACCCATAGGTTTATTTAAAAATAAAAAATATTTCCATCTTATCATGTAAAACCTTATCAAATAATACTTTTCAAAGACAATACCCACCTGGCAGCAAAAATGCTGATTCAATAACGGCTTGTTTAAGTTAAATTAAAATAAAACGAAGGAGAATAACAATGAAGAGAATGAAAAAAACGAAATTAACACTGAACAAAACCATGATTGCCAACCTGGACGCGAAACAAATGAAAGACGCGATAGGGAAAGGCTCGTTTCCACCCGACACCATTGTAATGACTTTCATGTGCACATGGGAAGGCATATGCTCCGAATGGATATGTTCCTATAGATGCACACTGGATCCAAATTGTTAACATTTTAATAAGGAGAATAATAATGAAAACAGTGAAAAAAACAAAATTAACACTGAACAAAACCATGATTGCCAACCTGGATACCACGCAAATGAAAGACGCGAAAGGCAAAGGCCCATTTACCCCCGATACGGATATTAGCTTCGAAACCTGCGAGATTTTCTGCAGCGCCGCCGACCTGTGCTCAATTATCAATTGCACATTCAGATGCTCTGAAGCAATGTGTTTTTAACACACTACATGTGCGTATCTAAAAAGGAGAAAAACAATGAAAACAATTAAAAAAACAAGATTAACACTTAACAAAACCATGATCGCCAACCTGGATAAGACTCAAATGGAAAATGCCAAAGGTAAAGGTAAAACAATTCCCGATACCGATACCAGTTTCAATACTTGCGAGGTTTTCTGCAGCTATGTCGGTGTGTGTTCTGATTGGTATTGCACTTTCAATGAGTGCTCCTGGTTAGGCTGTTAATACCGGCAGAAAGTTGTAAAATTCAAGTTGATTCGTTTAAAAGGGCGCAGGAGATCCCTGCGCCCTTTTTCAAATTCCACACTACCCTGTCAACCGCTATATGATATTTTAATTTTTCCCTCTTCAAAAAATATGGGGGCACGTAGCGGCCTACAATTAAGGAAGCCGCCGGATGGCACAACTACCATAATAAAACCCCACCGTGAGGGGCACACGCAGTGGGGAAAGGTAACATTTTTTTCACTACCCCCGCAAACCATCACTAAACGCACACAGGGAAGAAATAATCCGTAACAACATTATTAGTTTACACCTAATCGTTATTGTGGTATAAGCTAATAGTAGTCCGGATTATTTAAATACTCCGATTTCACTGATTCTTTCACCCAGGTGGAACATGGACTCACATTATAATATTTTTACTGCGGAAGCTTAACCATTTATAGATGCTAACCCTTAAATGTTTAAAAAAAGTAATAACCCTTAATTCTCTTCCAGCCCAGAACCTACCAAAACTCCCTCCAATTCCAAATAATTTAACCACGAGAACAAAATATGCCGGAAACTAAAGACACTGTACAATTAGAGTTGGCTGCGCACCACAAAACAAAAGAGCGCGATTATTGGCTGAACAAACTAGCCGGGGATTGGGTAAAAAGCTCTTTTCCCTACACCTCCCAAAAAGAAAACGAACACCGGTTCCTCCCTGTATTCCTTTCAAAAGAATTCGACTTTTCACCGGAACTGTCCGCTCATTTCACATCCCTAAGCAGCGGCAAAGACATCAAACTCTTTATCATCCTGGCCGCCGGCTTAAATGTCCTCGTACATCGATACACCGGCTCCAACGACATCCTCATCGGTACACCCATCTTTAAACAAGAGACCCACGGAGATTTTATCAATACCGCCATGATATTGCGGAACATTCTGAACGAAAACACATCTTTTAAAGAACACCTTCTCCAGGTCCGAGAAACAGTCGTTGAAGCTTCCGAAAACTGCAACTACCCCCTGGAAGTCCTGGCCCAACAATTAGGATTACCCTTTTCCACAGAAACGGATTTCCCCCTCCTGGATATCGTTTTTTTACTGGAAAATATCCAGGAAGAAAAGTACAGCCACCATCTAAACGTCAATATTAAATTTATCTTCCGCAGGTTGGAAAATCACCTTCGCTGCACGGTCCGGTACAATTCAACCGTGTTCGATTCATGGTTGATCGACGGGATTATTAACCACCTTCAAATGATTTTTCAACAAGTTCTCCCCCGGCTTGAAACCCGGATAGGCGATATCGATATACTGGGAGAAGATGAAAAACGACAATTGGTTGAAACTTTTAACCGACATGAAGTCTATGACCCGGACCACAGGTCTTTGGTGGAAATATTCGAAGAACAAGTAGAAAAAGGGCCGGACCGGGTTGCCGTCATCAAAGGAGACAAGTCCATCACTTTCAAAGTCCTGGATGAAGAATCCAACCGCTTAGCCACTTATTTAAAAGAAGAAGCGGGCATTAAACCGCGTGGAGTGGTGGCCTTATTAATGGATCGATCCATTTTTACCTTGATTGCCATATACGGCGTTCTAAAAACCGGTGCCTGTTACGTTCCATTATCCCTGGGATTCCCCGAAGAAAGGCTCAAAACCATAATCGATGACACGGCAACCCCCGTGTTGATCGGCCAAAAACGGTATATCAAAACACTCAACCGGCTCCAGTGGGAATGCAAAGACTTAAAGATGTTTCTCTGTATCGACAGCGACGATACTCCCCGCGAGGAGGAAGCCGAACAAAACCAATTAATGAACCGGAAATTATGGGAATACGTAGGCGAAACCGCTGTAGATGAAATCACCGGCGGAGGCTGGATCAGTAGTTACACGGGCAAACCTTTCCCCGGAGAAGAAATGAACGAATATGGGGATAACGTTCTCAAAAAAGTGATGCCCCTCTTAAATAAAGAGATGCGTGTACTGGAAATCGGTGTTGCCTCCGGTTTAAGTATGTACCGCATCGCTCCCCACGTCGCCCTTTATTACGGCACAGACCTCTCCAACGTCATTATTGAAAAGAATAAAGAACGAAATTCACGGGAAGGCCATCTCAACATTCGCTTAGCCTGCCTCCCCGCCCACGATATCGACCGCCTGGATGAGATCGAGAAAGAAAAAGGTTTCGATTTAATCATTATCAACAGCGTTATCCAATGCTTCAACGGCCATAACTATTTGAGAAAAGTACTCCGCAAAGCCTACAATCTACTCTCTGACAAAAATAAAAGTTATATTTTCCTGGGAGACCTAATGGACCAGGATTTGAAAAAAGAGTTGATCCGCCACATGGCGGAATATAAACAAACCCACCGCGGCACAGGCGACAAAACCAAAATCGATTATTCCGAAGAACTCTTTATTTCACGGGCTTTCCTGGAAGATATCGCCTCCGACCTGCACGATGTCTACAACGTGGAATTCTCAAAAAAAATATTTACTATAGAAAACGAATTGACACAGTTCCGGTTTGACGCCCTACTTCATGTGGATAAAACCCGGACTGCAAAACAGGAACAAGAACAGGCACAAAAACAAGAACCGAAACCGCAGCAGCGCCATAAATACCAACACGATCGCCGGGTTTTGTTTAAATATGGAACAGACCCGGTCAAATGGGATGGAAATTGCGATTACCCGGCTTATATTATATATACATCCGGTTCTACCGGGAAACCGAAAGGAGCCGTGGTTACTCACCGGAATGTCCACCAGGTGGTTAAAGACAACAACTATATCGATTTTCGACCTACAGACCGGTTTTTGCAGTTATCCGATTATTCCTTTGACCCATCGATTTTCGATATTTTCGGTTCATCGGCGAACGGTTTACCCCTGGTGATGTCAAAGAAAGAAGGAGCATTGGAAATCGAAAGCATACCGGCATTAATCGAACAAGAACAAATCACCATGTTCGTCGTAACCACCGCACTGCTTAATACTTTGATAGACGTCGGCCTGGAAAGCCTTCGAGGTGTTCGTAAAATCCTATTCGGAGGGGAACGCATATCGGTTTTCCACGCGTCGAAAGCCTTTGAATTCCTGGGCAAAGGCCGGTTAATTCACGGCTACGGCCCCACCGAAACGACCCTTTACTCCACCGCTTACTCGATAGATACCATCCACGAAAACCGGGTCACCATACCCATTGGGAAACCTACCCCCAATACTACCGTTTTCATCCTGGACCACGCTTCCCGGTTAGTTCCTCTCAGCGTTAGCGGCGAACTATTCATCGGCGGCATAGGCGTCTGCCTCGGATACTTAAACCACCCGGAAATGTCATCGGAAAGATTTATTGTAAAGACCAAAACCCTTTTTGAAAAAAGGGTTCCGGACTCCCAAAAACTTTTGTTAGAAAAAAAAGGGGGCAATCAAATACCCCTGTGTCCCTCTGTGGCTAAACATGAAAAAGGGGACAGTCAAAAAATTCA
>Ga0209593_10001071_pt1 | contig 11903 bp, 10 predicted proteins | sample PPLLaktember2015_3_FD_187260 | JGI IMG/M metagenome (GOLD analysis project Ga0209593, IMG submission 187260) | Freshwater sediment microbial communities from Prairie Pothole Lake near Jamestown, North Dakota, USA - PPLs Lake P7 Core (6) Depth... | ecosystem: Environmental > Aquatic > Freshwater...
GCTCCAGGCTGCTCCGCAGGAAAACGCTCCGCGGCCCTCCGCTGAGTGCGCGGCTCTGTAACTGCCGATCAGTGGCAAGATACGTATAAGGATCAGGGCCCTGACGCCGCTTTGTGTTCGCTGGCCTTGCCGGCGGCTCCAAAGAGGATCGATCGCGCTGAGGGCCGCCGGCAAGGCCGGCGAACACAAAGCGGCGTCAAGGCCAGTCAAGGCCGCCGCACTCCGAAAGAGATCTCGCAACTACCGGTGCCCTTCGCTAGCTTTTCCTCAATCTGTAGCTCTTCGAGAACCCCGTCGTCTGGTCCGCTATGGTGACTTCAATGATGCCGACCGGATCGCACCGATAATGCTCTTCGACCACGTGCTCCTCCACGCCCGGCTGCCTCTGCACCTGGACGCTCTCCGGAGCCTGCTTTTGCAGGCCCGGATCAAACGGAAACGCGACGGCGTCCCACGGCGTAATGTCGCCCGCCGGCCGACCTTCGGAATCCAGCCGGCTGCATTCCAGGTATCGGAAGTAGCCGAGATTATGGACGGGACGGTACCGGCGAGTGGAAACCAGGTCCGGCTGCCCGTCATGCGGTAACGGTGTCTCTCGCGGGAAGATGGGGTCAAAAGTGATAACCCGGCCGTAATCGGCCTCTCTCCATACGCCGAAATAGCGGGAGAATCGTTCCTGAAGTCGCTGCGTCTTTACCCGATCGGCGGCGATGGCGAGACCGATGGCGGTGGCGGCGTAGGGATAAGGGGAGCGGCGGACGCGGCGGCCGTACCGGTCGCGGAGGGTGCGAGCGACGATGGGCAGATCACTTGAACCTCCCACAAGGTAGAGCGCGGTGACTTCGCTCCACGGATCGTCGAAGTTGCCCAGTGCGCGCGCCGTCGCCAGTTCCACGGCCTCGATCGTTTGCTCGACGAGCGGCTGGCAGCGCTCGTAGAATTCGGCCGTCGGAATCACCACTTCGCTGACCCCGGGGAAAAGATGTTCGGCATCAATACTGATGCGCCTGCTGTTGGGGTTCAGGTTCTCCTTCGCCGTCCGGCACAGTTCCAGCAGGTCGAACTCGGTCCGCGGGTCAATTGCGGTTGACCCCAGGCGGGCCAGCACAAGTTCCATCAGGATTTGGTCGAAATCGTCGCCGCCCAGACGGGCAACTCCCTCGTTGGCCAGGACGTCGAAGCCTTCGCCTTTGACGGTAATGACGGAGGCGTCGAATGTCCCGCCGCCCAGATCGTAAACGACCAGATGCTCCCTCTTCGCCGAATGTTTGGTCCCGTAACGGTGAGCAAATTCGATGCCCCCGGCGGAGGGTTCGTTCATCATGCCCAGAACCGCAAAACCGGCCCTGGCAAAGCTCTCGAGAGTGATGAAACGCTGATTGCTGTTCGCATTCGCCGGCACTGCGATAAAGGCCTCAAGCCGCTCGCCCCGAGCAAGATCCAGGTTTGACCTTTCCAAAAGGTCAGTCTTCAGCTGGCTTAAAAATTGAGTGACGAGATCGAGTGTCGAATAACGGGTGGCCTCGAGCTGGATTGAGGCATTAGCAGCGTTTGACCCCAGAAGTCTCTTGAAGCTCTTTAAGAACGACCACCCGGGCTCTCCAAAGCGGGCTTCGGCATCAAGGCCGAACAACGGTTTTTCGCCGGTTCCCGCGGCTACGACCGACGGATACCAGCCGCGACTGTCGCCGCTAGGTCCCTGAAAGCTGATAACCGGGTAATTGCCGCGATCGGCAGCAGCAACCACGGTCCGAGTGGTGCCGAAATCGACGCCGAGACGCATAACACTTCCTCCTCGACTTACGAGTCTATCACCAGAGGGAAACAAAATCCGCGCAGCGAACCTGGAGTCAGGAGGGCCCCAACCGCACCAGAAACTTGACGCGGACGCCCGATTCTTCATAGGATCACGCTTTTGGGATAGAGACCGAACGTGGCGCGAATACTGAGAAAACTGTTTGGCAAAGGGACGCTGCTCATCCTGACCGGATCGGTTTTGGGTATTGTTTTTCTTCTGGCGGTGCACGAGGGCAGCCGGCTCACCTCGACCGACAGCTTTTGTGAATCCTGCCACGTCCACCCGCACTCGACGATTTCCTGGAAGCTTTCAACTCACTACAAAAACAAGACCGGAATGGTCATCCATTGCGTGGAGTGTCATCTGCCGCCGGAAGGACTGGCGTATTACACCGAGAAGGTTCGGACCGGTTCCCGCGACATCTATGGAAAGCTTTTCAAGGACGTTTCGAAGATCGACTGGGAGGCCAAATCGGTCCTGGAGTACGCGAAGACGTACACATATGACGAATCCTGTCTGCGCTGCCACCCGGACCTTTACAGCCTGAACTTGTCGGCTAAAGGCATTCAGGCGCACGAGAACTACGTGCGCAATCGCGAAAAAGGCATCCGCTGCATCAACTGCCATCTCTTCGTCGGGCATTACAGCGAAAAGCAACAAGAACAGCAGACTTTCGAAGAGGACCAGATCCTGACGGAGGCGGCGCCCGGAGCGGCGGTCGGGGCACGGCCGCGACGCGTGCTTCCGCCCCTCCAAACGACCGCGCTGATGCCGGGCGAGAAGTTTGAGAACTATGTGGAGAGCATTCCCGGCACACCTGTCAAATTCGACATGGTCGCCCTCGAGGGGGGAGAGTTTGATATGGGCAGCCGGTCCGATGAACCTTACCGCCGCCGCCATGAAGGCCCGGTTCACAGGGTGAAGGTCAGTCCATTCTGGGTCGGCAAAACCGAGGTGTCATGGGCGGAGTTCGAGGAGTTTTACTCCGAGACAGTCACGCATTCGAAAAACGAACGGGGTATCGTTCAGGAGAATCTCGAGACGGTTGACGCGATTACCGGCCCGACCCCGCCGTACGGTTCGCCCGACCAGGGTTGGGGGAAAGGCGAGCGTCCGGCGATTACAATGTCTCACCATGCTGCCCGGGTTTACTGTGAGTGGCTTTCCCGTGTGACCGGAAAGCGCTATCGACTGCCGACCGAGGCGGAATGGGAGTATGCCTGCCGGGCCGGCACAGGGACGCCGTACTTCTTCCCGGGCGACCCCGCGGACTTCACGAAGTTTTACTGGTGGAATCGGTGGTTCGGGCTGGATACCGAACCGCTGGTTGGTTACGCCCGTTATGCGGAGAACTCATCGCGCCGGACTCACCCGCCAGAGACGGTGAAGCCCAACCCTTGGGGGCTGCTCAACGTGATCGGCAATGTCAAGGAGTTTTGCCTTGACTGGTATGATCCCGCAGCCTATTCTCAGTATTCAGAAGACATAACAGTGGATCCGATGGGGCCCGAAGCCGGCGAGGAGCACGTGGTTCGGGGTGGATCTTACAGAAGCGACGCGATCGAGCTGCGATCGGCCGCCCGCGATTTTACACGCACGGATGACTGGCTCACCACCGATCCGCAGTCTCCCAAGAGTATATGGTGGTATTCCGACTCGACCGACGTCGGCTTCCGCGTTGTGCGGGAGTTCGACCGGGAAGAATCAAGGACGAGCAACGGCAGTCAGTAATACGATTATCATGATAAAGGAGAGTGGCCATGTCAGATGAATGCAATGTCTCTCGCCGAAGGTTTATGGGGACGGTCGCCGTGGCCGGCGCGGTCTACGCCGCGTGCAGCAAAGCGCAGCAGGGTCAGGGATGGCTGGATAAAGCGCCCGATGGCCAAGCGTTAACGGCTGGGTTGGTCGGGTGCGGTGGTCGCGGCAGCGGGGCCGCGCTAAACTTCTTGTCCGCCGGGCCCAATTTGTCGATCGCGGCCTTGGGCGATGTCTTTCAGGATCGGGTCGACAGCGCTCGCCAGAAAATCGAGAAAAAGGGACAGAAAATAGCGGACGACAAGTGCTTCGTCGGCTTTGATGCCTTCCAGAAGGTGATCGATTCGGGCGTCGACATTGTCATCCTCGCCACCCCCCCGCACTTCCGGCCCCAGCACTTTGCCGCAGCTATCGAAGCGGGCAAACATGTCTTCATGGAAAAGCCGGTCGCTGTGGATCCGGTCGGAATTCGGAGCATCCTCGACACGGCCGCCAAGGCCAAGACCAAGAACCGCGTAGTGGTGACCGGGACTCAAAGGCGCCATCAGCCCAGCTACATAGCAGCCTTTGAGCGCATCTCCAATGGCGCAATTGGCGAAATCATCACCGCCCGGGTTCTCTGGAATCAGGGACAGCTCTGGTACAAGGAGCGCCAGCAGGAGTGGAGCGACATGGAATGGCTGATCCGGGACTGGGTCAACTGGACCAGCATGTCAGGCGATCACATTGTCGAGCAGCACGTGCACAACCTTGACGTCGCCTGGTGGTTCCTGGGTGCGTATCCCGCGAAAGCGGTCGGTTTTGGAGGCCGGGCGCGGCGGGTGACTGGCGATCAATACGACTTCTTCAGCGTTGACTTCGAGATGCCGAGCGGCCTGCACGTCCACAGCATGTGCCGCCAGGTCGATGGATGCGCGAACGATGTCTCCGAGTACCTTGTCGGCGCCAATGGCTGGGCCAATCTCAGCAGCAAGGACTGCACGATATTTAAGAAGGATGGTACGGTCGCGTGGCAGTTCAGCGCGGAACGCGAAGAGACGGCTAACGCCAATCCGGATGCCCCTCAAAAGAAGGTCGATCCGTACGAGCTCGAGCACGTCGATCTTGTCAACTTCATCAGGACCGCGACTCCGTTTAATGAAGCCGAAAATACCGCGAAATCCACGATGACTGCGCTCATGGGTCGTGAAGCGGCTTACACCGGTCGCGCCGTAACCTGGGACGAGATGATGAAATCGCCGATGCGGCTCGGTCCGTCCGAATACGCCCTTGGCCCGGCGCCCATTGAAGTGAAGATACCGGTTCCCGGGAAACCGCGGAGCGAGCAGACCTAGCCGCGGATTGCGGGGAACAGGCCGAAGAACACTGGAGGTCTCGAGAAAGCCGATTACGATTACGAGCACGAGCACAAGCACGAAAAACCAGGCGTATAAGCTTAAAGACAGGAACTTCGGTCTTTGGTCTTTCGTGCTCGTGCTCGTGCTCGTGCTCGTAATCGGCTTTTTCGGTCTTCCGGACCCGCTAACGATTTCCGATGCGTGTTAGTGCACGGAATCTTTTCAACAATGTCCAACGATCATCAAAGCTACATTCGCAACTTCTGCATCATCGCTCACATCGATCACGGCAAATCCACGCTCGCCGACCGCCTGATCGAGATCACCGGGACCGTCGATGCACGGGAAATGCGTGATCAGCTGCTCGATAAGATGGACCTCGAGCGGGAACGGGGCATCACGATCAAGATGACCGCCGTTCGGCTTCGCTACCAGGCGAACGACGGTCACGAGTACGAGCTCAACCTGATCGACACACCCGGGCACGTCGACTTCACCTACGAAGTCTCACGGAGTCTGGCTGCATGCGAGGGGGCGATTCTGGTTGTCGATGCGGTCCAGGGCGTCGAAGCCCAGACGCTGGCTAACGTCAACCTCGCACTGAATCATAGGCTCGCCATTATTCCCGTCATCAACAAGATCGACCTTCCGGCAGCCGATCCTGCCCGGGTGCAAAACGAGATCGAGGAGACGCTGCTGATCGACGCGAAGGAGTGCCTCGAGGCCAGTGCCAAACAGGGCATCGGGATCGAGGAGATTCTGGAAGCTATTGTGGCGCGGGTGCCGGCACCCAAGGGTGACACATCGGGGCCGCTCAGGGCGTTGATCTTCGACAGCCATTTCGATCCGTATGTGGGGATTATTGCCTATGTCCGGGTGATTGACGGGGCGTTGCGTCCGGGGATGCACCTCCGGATGATGTCCTCGGGCTTCGAGACGGAGGTCGACGGCGTTGGCGTCTTTACGCCTGAGATGTTCGCAACCGACCAACTGCGGACTGGCGAGGTCGGGTTCATCCACGCGGGCATCAAGCAGATCGGTGACTGCCGGGTCGGGGACACGATGACGGACGCAAGCAACCCGGCTTCTGTGCCGCTTCCCGGATACAAGAACGTTAAGCCCATGGTCTTCTGCGGCCTGTACCCGGTTGACGGCGACCAGTTCCCTGATTTGCGGGAAGCGCTGAGCCGCCTGCAGCTCAATGACGCCGCTTTGAGCTTTGAGGCGGAAACCTCCGCCGCGCTCGGGTTTGGTTTTCGCTGCGGTTTTCTGGGACTGCTGCACAACGAGATCATCCAGGAGCGGCTCGAACGCGAATTTAATCTCGAGTTAGTCGCGACTTCACCTTCGGTTGTTTACCGGGTGACTTTGACGGACGGGACCGTCCAGGAGATTGACAATCCCACGCGCTGGCCGGATGCCGGACGCATTGAGAAGGTGGAAGAACCCTACGTCCTCGCCACGATTATCGCGCCGACGACTTATGTCGGAACCTGCATGGATCTGTGCACCGAGCGGCGCGGCACGTTTCGGCATAACGAATACAGCCGGGAGCGCGTCATCATCACCTGGGAACTGCCGCTCGCCGAGATTCTGATGGATTTCTTCGATACCTTGAAAAGTCGGACTCGCGGCTATGCCTCGTTTGATTACGACTTCCTCGGCTACAAGGAGGGCGAGCTCGTCAAGCTCGATATCAAGATCAATGGCGAGCCGGTCGACGCCCTGAGTTTCATCACGCATAAGGACCGGGGGTACGCGCGCGGTCGGGCGCTGGCTTCGCGGCTCAAGCAGGTCCTGCCGCGTCAGCTATTCGAGATCCGGATCCAAGCGGCTCTCGGGGCCCGGGTCATCGCCGCCGAAACCGTCAGCGCCCTGCGCAAGAACGTCATCGCGAAGTGCTACGGCGGCGACATCACCCGTAAGCGCAAGCTGCTCGAAAAGCAGAAGGAAGGCAAGCGGCGGATGAAGGCGGTCGGTCGCGTGGAAATCCCCCAGGAAGCCTTTTTAAGCGTGCTCCGCGTAGGGAACGAATGAGTTCGAGGAGTTTCGGGATCTACGTTCACATCCCTTTTTGCGTCCGCAAATGCCCGTATTGCGACTTTGTCACGGCACCCGGTAACCGGGAGGAACGGGTTTCGTACCTGGACGCACTCGAGTCGGAAATCCGTACGAGCGAATGGAGCGGCGATCAAGCGCTGACGATTTACTTCGGCGGCGGGACGCCGTCGGAGCTTGGTCCGCCGGATCTTCGGCGCGTCGTGCAAACCGTGCAGGAAGCGTTTGCTGTTCAACCCGGGGCCGAGTGCTCGATCGAATGCAATCCGGGAACTCTCTCGAAATCGAAACTGAGCAAGATGCGGTCGATGGGCTTCAACCGGCTGAGCCTCGGCGTGCAGTCATTTTCCGATCGATTCCTCAGTTTGCTGGGCCGAATCCACACGAGTGCCGAGGCTCGGGAAGCGTACCGGCTCATACGGGCAGCGCGATTTGACAACGTGAACCTCGACCTCATCTTCGGACTCCCCGGCCAGAGGCTCGAGGATTGGTGCGCCGACCTGCGAGCGGCGCTCGAGCTCGCGCCTGAGCACCTGTCTCTCTACGGACTGACGGTCGAACCCGAAACGGAATTTGGCAGGCTCAAACAGCGGGGCCTATTGCAGGAAGTCGAGGAGGAATTGGCTGCTTCCATGTACGAGGCCGCGGGGGAGCTGTGTGCGGGCGCCGGTTATGTTCAATACGAGATTTCAAATTTCGCGCTTCCCGGGAGGGAATGCCGCCACAATTTAATTTACTGGCATAACGAGGAATATCTGGGGTTTGGGGTGAGTGCCGCGTCTTATGTCGGGGGGGTGCGTTCGATCAATTTGAAGAGCTCGGCCGACTACGTCCGGGCGGTATCGGAGAACGGGGCAGCGACCGGGTATACCGAGAAGCTCGACCCGAGGGCAGCTCTGGGGGAAGAGATCATGCTGCGTCTGCGCTTGGGGGAAGGCTTCTCCCCGTCCGAGCTACACGGCAAGTACAACCTGGACCCCGAGGTTCTCTATTCGGAGTCCCTGAAGCTGTTTTTTTCCGAAGGCCTGCTGATACGGAAAGCCGGCTCGATCCGCCTGACCCGCCGCGGCAGGCTGCTCGCGAATGAAGTCTGCCGCCGGTTTCTGTGAGCTGTGGGGGCTGAACGGGTCGAACTGCCAGCTGAATGTTGGGCGACCCGGGGTGGGAACCGGGCGTCTCCATCATTTGGTTGACGCCTGTCTGTGTGCTCTCTTGCAGCACCGGGTGGGCTCCCGCGATTCTCGTCGCTGGCTCGTGCTCAAGTGTCAAGCGGACTCTTGACGGCCCCAGCTCCCTGCTTGAGTACGTGTGTGTACAGCATAGTGGTTTTCACGTCCTTGTGTCCGAGTAGTTGCTGCACCGTGCGGATATCATACCCAGCCTCGAGGAGGTGAGTCGCGAAGCTGTGGCGAAGCGAGTGACAGCTGCCCGCTTTGTTGATCTTGGCGGCTCGGATGGCTCCAGCGACGGCTCGTTCGAGGGCGGAGGCGCCGGTATGGTGTCGTCGGACGCACCCGCTCCTCGGGTCGGTGGACCTCTTCTTGGCCGGAAAGACGTATTGCCAGACCCATTCACGCGAGGCCTTCGGGTACTTGCGCTCCAGCGCGTCGGGCAGGAAGACCGCGCCGTACCCTTCGACCAGATCCTGTTGGTGCAGCATGCTCACCCTCTCGAGATGCAGCTTGAGTGGGTCTTCGACGCTCGCGGGCAGCATCGTGACGCGGTCGATGTTGCCTTTGGCGTCGCGGACGATGATCTCGCGGTATCCGAAGTCTACGTCCTTGACGCGAAGTCGAAGACACTCCATTAGACGGAGCCCTGATCCGTAAAGGAGGCTTGCCATCAGCCACACGGTTCCCTGGAGGTTTAGGAGGATTCGACGGGCCTCGTCGCGCGTGAAGACGACAGGCAATCGTTGAGGCCTTTTGGCACGGACGAGTTGACCCAGTTCGGTCAGTGGGCGTTCGAGGACCTTTTCGTAGAGGAAGAGGAGCGCCGCCAAAGCCTGGTTCTGGGTAGAGGCTGCAACTTTACGGTCGACGGCCAGATGTGTCAGAAAAGCGGACACCTCCTTTTCGGACAGTTTGGTTGGATGCTGTCTGTTGTGAAAGAAGATGAACTGGCGAACCCAGGCGACGTAAGCCTGCTCGGTCCTGAGACTGTAGTGCCGAGTGCGAATGGCGTTGCGGACTTGGTCCAACAACTTCGGCTTGTCCATAGAAACCCGCTCGCCGTATAATCTCCGATGTCGATCTGTAAGTCAAAGATAAAAGAGAACATTGATTCGAGGCCGAGAAGATTAGTCGGCCTAAACGACGCAATTAATCACGTCGTTTAGGCTGACGAATTATGAGTTAGGCCGTGATCTCGAGACGAAAGAGGTGGTTGAAAAGGCACGGGACGAAAGGCTCGGGTTTAGAATAGGGCTCGCAAGCGGAATCGGCGAGCGCGAAAAGACACAGTTGGCGCTTCAGGGCCTGCCTAACACACGTTGCAGCGGACCCCGCCTCGCGACGGTTCGTTCACTTGTCCGAGTGCGTTGAGGCGGGGCCGCTGAACTCGACGTTAGGCGGCGCGGAGGTGATTCATCTGTGGCAGACGAACCGTTGAACGATCAACCCGAGTTGCTTGAGTTCGGCTCAACTAGTTGGCTGCGAGCCGACGCGCCGTTCTATTTCAGCGGCAATGACTTCGAGGAGTTTCAATGCCTCGTCGATCAGTGGAATCAGACTATTGCCAATACGCGTGGCCTTCGGCAGATCGTGCTTGAGACATGGCTTTTGCTCGACTATTGGGTTCGAGTTACTCTGTGCGGAGCTTTCGGGATCTCTAAGCACAGCACCCCCGAATTCGATCTCTGCTATGAGCTGTTACCGCACTCGTTCGAGCGATGCTTGTCGCTTCTCCAGAACTTGTACAAGGCCCACTCAGTGCTGCCAGACCCACATCTACCTCGATTTGGTCGCCAGTTGACTGCAAGCTACGCTTTCTGGAAACTCCTTAAAAGCGAACACCCCGCTCTTCTCGAACAACTGCTACAGATTGAAAAGGTTTACCTTGAATCCGAGTTCGGCCAGGGATCCACGCACGGCCTTGCGTTCCTCGAGTGTGATACCACCGCAACTTCATTTGAAGCAATTCAATGGCGGAAAAGGACGGTGGAGAAGTTGCCCCATGGATGGCTAGAAGCCGTTGGCAAACTGGACGAGGAGTGGTACAGGAACGCAAGACGACTAAACAAGGCCCGAAATGAGGCGGCGCACTCGACTGAGCAGACAAGAATCCTCCGAGCATTTGGCATTAAGGGAGAGGCAGCCATCGAGCGCGCTAAAGAGGAGTGCAGTCGACTAATTGAAAGGCTGCTCGGCATAACGCGTCGTGGCCCTGCCGCCTAACACGCGTTGCAGCGGATCGGCCCTCGCGCTTCTGACATTGTTCGTTTGGTGGTAGGGCCGGGCCGACCGCTGAACTTCGGCCGTTAGGCATCGGGGGGAGGGCTTCATGAAATGTCCAAAATGTTCTCTGATCAATCCTGACTCTGTTCTGCGTTGCGACTGCGGGTATGACTTCGAGTCAGGCCAAGTCAAGGAGTCGTATTCCGTGGATCCTTCCGTGGGCACTTGCCCAAAATGCGGAGCGAAGGTCAAAATAAAGAACTGGAGGACGTCGCTACGCTCTTTCGGCCCCTTCCTGGCTCCCCTTTTGTGGGTTTGGGCTAACGACCCGGTCAAGTGTCCAAAATGCAAGTACCGGATGGAATAGCGTCAGGTCAAAGGCACGGGACGAAGGCCCGGGTCTAGAATTGGGCATCGCAAGCGGAATCGGCCGGTGCGAAAAAGGCTCGGCTGCTGCTGCAGGGCGTGCCTAACACTCGTTGCAGCGGACCCCGCCTCGCGACGGTTCGGTCACTCGTTCGACCTCGTTGAGGCGGGGCCGCTGAACTTGGCGTTAGGCGGATTGAGGTCCATGGACGGGGTTATCGAATTTCTCGGTTATCTGTTCGGTTTCTGGCTCTTTTTATTGAGTTCCAAATTTCGCCAACATGTATTGACCGATTGGCGAGACCGAGGAAGGTTAGGCAAGCTGTTTATTCCCATAGAAGTCATCAGTTCTACATGTTGCGGCTTGGCCCCTTTCTTTGTCCTTTACCTGCTCCTGTTCGAGGGCCGCTAAGCGGAATGCCCTGAGCGAAAAGGAACGACTTCCGCAACGGGGCAGCAGCGGCGATGAGCTGGCGCGAAACAGTACGGCTGGCGACAGGGGGCATGCCTAACAATCGTTGCAGCGGACCCCGCCCTCGCGCTTCTTGCATCGATCATCTGGTGGTAAGGCCCGGGCGGGCCGCTGAACTTCACGTTAGGCCGTCGATCCGGGCCTGCGCGCAAGAAGCCCGGTGCGAGAGAGGAGGCGGGTCGTGTTTAGATCTCGATGGGCGAAGGTAGTTCGTGCGGTCGGGATAGCCTTAGGTCTCATCGTTTTTGCTTGCTACCTCCTGTTCGAGGGGGAGACCGGGGGCATTCCTTGGTACGGCTTCTACATGCATCCCGCTCTTATCTTGGTCGTCCCGGTTACTTTGCTGTTCGCTGTTAGTTTCTGGATCGCATACCGTCAGGACAAGGCTGGCAAGAAGTAGCCGCAAACAATTTTTGAGCAGGTCAAGTCAGGCGTGAAACGACGGAACGCATAGAATCGTGAGCACGAAGCGATCGTAGCAGCCGGCACGACCAGAACTTCGGGGCGGGCCTAACACGCGTTCGAGCGGATCAGCCCTAGTTTTCCTTGCACTGATCGTCCGGTGGCAAGGCCGGGCTGACCGCTCAACTTGGCGTTAGGCGGCGTGGAGAGCAGGTTGGGCGGGCGAAGGGCGCAAACGCGGCTTATGGCGCTCGCCGGGAAATTGTGAGCGCGGAATCCGCAGGGTTGGCAAGGAGGCCACAAAGTCGTACCAGGCT
>Ga0209593_10001072_pt1 | contig 11902 bp, 11 predicted proteins | sample PPLLaktember2015_3_FD_187260 | JGI IMG/M metagenome (GOLD analysis project Ga0209593, IMG submission 187260) | Freshwater sediment microbial communities from Prairie Pothole Lake near Jamestown, North Dakota, USA - PPLs Lake P7 Core (6) Depth... | ecosystem: Environmental > Aquatic > Freshwater...
GCGGTCATCCTGCTGGCCTACGCGGCGGCCTGCGTCTTCCCCTGGGACGCCGCCGGCCGTGCCGCCCACTGGCGCTGGCTGAGCAGCGCGGCGTACCGGAAGGAGGTCCGGGACGGGAAGGAGCCGATGCCGGCGCTCTTCGCCGAGATGTCCCGGATGCGGCTCCTCACCGGCATCGCAGTCTTCTTCGCCGTCGCCGGTCCCTGGTTCGCGGTGATGTGCGTCTTCCCCGAGGTCGACAACGAGGGGAAGACGTTCCTCTACCGCTTCTTCATCCACGACCACCTCAACCGCCTCTTCGAGGGCGTCCACACCACCACCCCCGGCGGCTCGTTCGTCTACTTCATCGAGCAGGGCGGCTACGCGCTCTTCCCCTGGGTGGCGCTGCTGCCCGGGGCGCTGGCGGTGGTCTCGCCGATGCGCTTGCGCGGGCTGGACGTCCGCGGAAGGGTGGCCTTCATCGCCCTCATCTGGACCGTGTTCAGCTTCCTCCTGATGGACGCCTCGGCCACCAAGTTCCACCACTACGTCCTTCCGGTGTTGCCCGGGGTCGCGATCCTCGTCGCGCTGTTCCTCGATCAGCTCTGGGAGGACGGGCCGGCGGCGCACGCGGTCCCCCTCCTGCTGGGGGCAGTGCTCTTCTTCCTCGTGGCCAAGGACCTCGCCGCCACGCCGAAGGACTTCACCGATCTCTTCGTCTACAACTACGAGCGGCCGTACCCGCACGAGCTGGACACGCGGCCCGTGCTCTTCGGCTGGTCACGCCGGCCGCTCATGACCGGAGACCTGGTGGCGGCCGTGCTGCTGGCCGTCGGGGCCTGGATGACGGTGGGCGCCGGCGGCGCGGATCGGGCCGATCGGCTCAAGGCCCGCATGCCCGGGTTGCTGGTCGGTGCGGTGGGGCTCACCGCGCTGGCCACCACCAGCATCCCGGCACTGGTGAGCCCGATCACCTTGCTCGGGTGCCTGGCCCTCGCCTCCGCCGGACTCGTCGTCTGGGGAGCGCTGAGCGCGCCGAGCCCGCACCGGCGCTCGGCGATCGAGGCCGCCGCGGTCGGCGTCGTCGTCGGCGTGGTGCTCATCGCGGTGCCGCTGCTGCTCCCGCGGGCAACCGCGGCGGCCCTCAACCTCCGGACGCCGGTGAACGTGAAGATGGGGCTGATCTGGGCGTTCACCATCGGCGGAGTGGCGGCGGCGCTCGCCGCGGTCCGGAACTCGCGGACCGGACTGGTGGGAAGCCTCGGGGCGCTCGCGCTGGGGCTCGCGCTCTGGTTCAGCTGGAGCCACTGGGTGGACCTGAGCCACCACTGGACGCAGCGGGACCTGTTCTGGCGCTACTACGACCGTCGCGCTCCCGGCGAGCCCATCGTGGCCTACATGATGGACTGGAAGGGTGAGACCTTCTACAGCAAGAACACCGTCAAGCAGATCAAGGACAGCCCCGCTCGGATGGCCGCGTTCGCCAGCCTGCCGGGACGAAAGTGGGCGCTGGTGGAGCATCCCCGCCTCGGGCTGCTCCGCCAGGCCGTGGGCCCGGACCACCGCATCGAGCAGGTGGACCGGGACCTCAACGTGAAGTTCGTGCTGGTCACCATCGATTGAGCCGCATCGAGGTCCGCTCCCTCTCGAAGAACTTCGGTCCGCGCACCGCGGTGGAGGGGCTCGACTTCGACGTCGGCGCCGGCGAGGTGTTCGGGCTCCTCGGACCGAACGGGGCGGGGAAGACCACCACCGTCCGGATGCTCACCGGGCTGCTCCGGCCCTCGTCGGGGCGGGCCATCGTGTGCGGCGTGCCACTCGACGGGGACGGGGAGGCCCTCCGGTCACGCGTCGGGCTCCTGACCGAGCAGCCCGGGCTCTACGACCGCCTCACCGCGCGCGAGAATCTCCGCTTCTTCCTCAAGCTCCACCACCGCGACACGAAGCCGGCCTGGGAGGCGGCTCGCCGCTGGATGCACCGCTTCGGCCTCGGCGGTCGCGAGGAGGACCGCTGCGGCACCTTCAGCAAGGGGATGCGGCAAAAGCTGGCGCTGGTCCGCGCCCTCCTCCATGACCCACAGGCGCTCTTCCTCGACGAGCCGACCAGCGGGCTCGACCCGGAATCCGCCCGCGCGGTGCGAGACGCGGTCGGCGAGCTGGCCGCCGACGGCCGCACGGTGGTGCTGTGCTCGCACAACATGGCCGAGGTGGAGCGCCTCTGCGCCCGGGTCGCGGTGGTGAAGGGGCGGCTCCTCGCGGTGGGGACGGTCCCCGAGCTCCGCCGGCAGACCGCGGTGGTGGAGATTCACGTCGAGGGGAGCGCGGGCGCGGCGGGCGAGGCGCTGGGACCCATCGTGCCGCCCTGCGTGTGGGTGGCCGAGGCGCACGTGCTGCGGATCACGCTCGCCGGGGGGGTGAGCATCCCCGAGGTGGTGGCGCTGCTCGCCCAGGCCGGGGTCCGCATCCACGCCGTGTTCCCCGCCCAGCGCGCCCTCGAGGACGTGTACCTCGAGCTCACCCGCAGCAGCGAGACGGAGGCCACGTGAGCTTCCGCTTGCACCGCGCGCTGGCCGTGAGCTGGAAGGAGGCGCTCGACCTCCGGAAGAACCCCGGGCTCCTGGCCAGCATGCTCGCCCTCCCCGCGGTGCTGGTCCTGGTGCCGACGGGGGTGATCTGGTCCTGGCTCCGCAACCCGGACACGGTGACCTTCCGCTCGATGGCGCTGTACTACGACCCCACGCTCCCGCTGAACGCCGATCCGGTTCGGTTCATGATCGACAAGCTGGTGCTCGACTGGTTCGGCGTGTTCCTCCTCATGCCGGTGTTCGTGCCGATCCTGATCTCCTCGCAGAGCGTGGCCGGCGAGAAGGAGCGCCGCACCCTGGAGCCGCTTTTGGCTGCGCCGGTGAGCGCCGCCGAGCTGGTGCTCGGGAAGAGCCTCGCCTCCGTCGTCCCGGCGGTGGCCATCACCTGGCTGTCGTTCGCGGTGTTCGTCCTCGCGGTGGACGCCGTCGCCTGGCCGCTGGTGCACGCCCCGGTACTGCCGAACGGCATGTGGCTCTTCGGCATCGGAGTCGTGGCGCCGCTGTTCGCCTTCCTGGGCAACGGGCTCGCGGTGCTGGTGTCGGCGCGGGTCGGAGAGGCGCGGCTGGCGCAGCAGCTCTCGGCGCTGGTGGTGCTGCCGCTGATGGGCCTCGTCGGAGGTCAGCTCGCGGGGTGGATCCGCGCCGGGACCGGGTACTACGCGGTGCAGGGCCTGGTGGTGCTGGTGCTGGACATCCTCCTCATCCGGGCGAGCGTCCGGCTGTTCGACCGCGAGCGGCTGGTCAGCCGGTGGACCTAGCGCCCCGCCGAGTCCGAGCGCACCCCCCGGGCTCGCAACGGCGCATGCTCCTGTGCGATCCTCATGGCACGGAAGGCGCAAGGAGCAATCCCGCCGCCCTCGCCCCGTGATCAGCGACGAAGGTCCCTCCCGGGAGGTTCGCCTTGGGTCTGTTCGATGCACTGAAGGGTGAAGCGCAGCGCAACTTCATCGCCCGCGCCGACGCGGCGAAGGACGACATCCTCTACGCCTATCCGGAGCGGAACGTCCGGATGCTGACCCAGCTCACGGTCGGCGCCGACGAGGTCGCGATCTTCGTCAAGGACGGGCAGGTGCAGGGGAAGCTCGGGCCCGGGCGGCACACGCTCGACACCCAGAACATCCCGTTCCTCGGCCGCTTCGTCGAGGCCTTCACCGGCGGGAACCTCTTCGTCGCCGAGATCTACTTCGTCGGCCTGCGCGAGTTCCCCGGCGTGAAGTTCGGCGGTCCGATCGGCGACGTGCGTGATCCGGAGACCGGCCTGGGCATCGGGACGATGGTCTACGGCGACTTCTCGGTGAAGGTGACCGAGCCGGAGAAGCTGATCCTCGGCCTGGTGGGCCTGCGGCGGACCAGCAACGAGGAGTTCCTCGCCTGGTTCAAGAGCCAGGTGCTGAAGGTGGTGCGCGACCGCATCGCCGAGCTCCTCGTCAAGAAGAGGTGGCCCCTGCTCGACGTGACCTCGGGCGCGTACACCGAGGAGATCGAGCAGGACGTGATCGCCGGCTTCAAGCCGCACGTGGAGGGCTACGGGCTGACCATCGTGCGGATGGGCAACTTCACCGTCTCGATCAAGGACGAGGACGAGGCCACGCTGAAGCGGCTGACCAAGGACACCGCGTACAGCAAGCTCGCCGGCGGCTTCCAGCAGTACGCGCAGGGGCAGGCGATGCTCGGGGCGGCGGAGGGGATGGCGAAGGGCGGGGAGGGCGGCGGCGGGGCGCTCCAGGGCGCCGGGCTGGGCATCGGCTTCGGGATGGCACAGGCGTTCCAGCAGGGACAGCAGCGGCCGCCGGCGGCGCCGGCCCCGGTGGCTGCCGCGGGCACGCCGTGCCCCAACTGCGGCACGCCGGGGACGGGCAAGTTCTGCGGCAACTGCGGCCAGCCGCTCGCGCCGGTGGGGAAGAAGTGCACCGAGTGCGGCTCGGACCTCGCCCCGGGCGCGAAGTTCTGCGGGAACTGCGGGAAACCCGTCGGCGGCTGAGCGCTCGGCATGCGACCGCGGGGGGGCGGTCGCGATTCTCCTGGTCGGATGTACGCACGCGAGCGAGGGCCCCCACGCGTCCCCGGAGCCCGAGCCGATCATCGAGCTCTGGCGGAGCGGATGCGCGGAGGAGAGGTGCCTGCTGGTCCTGGGCTGCCGCGTTCGGCCGGACGCGCCGCGACGGCCAGCGCCCTCCGGCCTGAGACGGAAGGCTCTGTGGGCGACCTCGGAGATGGACGGGAAACTGAACAACGGTGGCTTCAACCGATGGCGGATTACGGTCAACGGCCAGGGCCGCGATGGCCTCCATGGTGCGATCTCCTCGTTGGACCCCTTGGCGAGCGCCTGGAGGCCCCAGGGTCGACCGTGCCACCGCACCCTGCACGCGCGGTCGGCGGATCGACCCCGGTCACTTCGTGCCGGTCGCCTCGGCCGTCCCCGCGTCCGGAGGCGCGGTCATCTGCCCGACTGTCGCGGATGCCGGAGCAACGGCGGCGGCGGCGGCTGGCGGCGTCTCGGCGGTGCTCGTCGGTGATGGCGGTGGACTGGCGGGCGCGGGCTGCTTCGGTGCCGGGGGCTGTCCCTCCGGTCCGGTACCGGTAAGCCGCGGCACGATCGCCGCCACGAACGCGTCGGGGGACACGCCGGAATCGCCGAGCGCGCGTGCGAGCCCGTCCGCGTCGAGGCCGTTCCCCGGCGCGAGCAACGGCTTGAGAAACGCGCCGGCGCCGGGCTCCTGCCACCAGCGCGTGCCGAACTTCCGCACCAGCGCTGCCCGCAGCTGGGCACCGAGGAGCCACCCGCGGAGGTAGTCCGCTGCCCCGAGGGTCGCCTCCTGGTCGAGGGTGAGCCGAGCCTCGTCCTGCGCCGAGCCCGGCAGTGCGTAGGCCCGATCCATCGTCGACCGGTAGGCCGCGCGCAGATCGGCGCCCGGCTTCGCGCCGGCGATGTTGAAGAGCACCTTGCCCGCGGCTCGCCGCACGAGGAACAGCTCCTGCACGCTCACCCCCTGGATCCAGGTCCGGCTGGCGTCTGCCGACAGCCCCGCCTGCTCCAGCCACGCCGGCTCCGTGGTGAGCGACTCGAACAGCGCGGCGAAGACCTCGGCGTTGGTGCGGTTGCCGAGCTTCGCCAGCTCGAAGCGCCGCTCCTCGGTGAAGGCGTCGTGCACCGCGTGGCCAAACTCATGCAGCGCGCTGCGCTGGTCGCGGGCGCCGCCCACTGGCTTCAGCGAGATGCGCACGTCCGTGGGCACCACCACGCCGAGCACCAGCCCCCGCGGGTTCTTCTTCGGTGCGTCACCGGCGTCGAGGGTCACCGTCTTCAACGTCGCCGGATCGAGCTCGAGCGGCCCGAGCGTTGCCCGGATACGCGAGACCACCTCCGCGCGCTTGAAGCCTTCGGTGGGGGGCAGGCGCACCAGTCGCGGCAGGTCCTGCCGGCCGATGCGGTCCAGCGGCAGCTGCAGCTCTCGCTGCGCCAGCCGTGTCAGCGCGCCGGTCCAGGCCTCCTGGGTCCGGGTCAGCACCGCGTCTGCCAGCGCCCCGAGCTGCTCGGGCTTCGCCTCGCGGAGCTCGGCAGTCCAGGCGGCAGGGTCGAGGTTCAGCGCCGGAAGGAGCTCGGCGGCCCGGGCGCCCCGGCGCAGGACGAGGGCGGAGACCTTCTCCACCGCCGGCGTGGCCGCCTCGTAGATCTGCCGCCGGCGCAGCGCGCTCTTCTCCGTGGCGAGGATGGACTCCAGATTTCGGTAGGGCCGCTCCGTCCCCGCGACCTTGAAGGTCAGCGACTGCTCGAGGGTGGCGATGGCGTCCGAGACGTCGGCGAGCTGCTGCGCCATCCACTCCCCGGCGAGGTACGCGTGCAGGTGCTCCAGGGCCCGGCGCTCGCGCGCGTCGCTGGTCAGCTCCCGCTGCCGCGCCACCCGGGCCACTGATTCCGGGGTGAGCCACGCCTCGGCCCCCACGTACGTCTTCGCGAGATCCGCGGGCACGCCCTCGGTCCAGTACTTCCAGACCAGCTCGTCCTGCGAGCGGAGAAGCGCTTCGGCCTTGGCGGCGAGCTCCGCCACCGCCGGCCCGAGCGCCTCCCGCTCCGGGGTTCGGGAAGGAAAGCTCGCCACGGGGTCCGGAGGAACCGGCTGGCTGGCGCAGGCGGCGAGGAGGAGCGCGAGGAGGACGTGCGGGAGCCGTGGACGCATGAAGAGGCGAACTGTACCGTCGCCCGCCGGGATGCCCAATCCTTCGCAGTGGGCCGGGGCCCGTGCCCGCCAGTTGCTCCAGCGTGCGGTCCGCGCGCAGCTCGAGGGGCTCGGGTACCAGGAGGTCGAGACGCCGCTCCTGGTGCCCGCGCCGGGCATGGAGCCTCACATCCGGGCCTTCGAGGTCCCCTTCGTGCCCGAGACCGACCTCGGGCGGGCGCGGACCCTGTACCTGCACACCAGCCCCGAGTACGCGATGAAGCGGCTCCTCGCCGACGGCGCGGGGCCCATCTTCCAGATCTGCAAGGTCTTCCGGAACGGCGAGGTCAGCCCGACGCACAATCCCGAGTTCACGATGCTCGAGATGTACCGTCCGCACGCCGACTACCGGGCGATCATGGACGACCTCGAATCCGTCCTCGCTGCGGCCGCCGCCGCGCTCGGGCGCAGCGAGCCGTTCGGGCGCCGGCCCTACCAACGGGTCACGGTTCGCGAGGCAGTCTGCCGGGAGACCGGGATCGACCTCCGCCAGGTCCCCGACGCGGCGTCGCTCGCGGAAGGCGCACGGCGAGTGGGAGTCCGGACCGAGCCCGGCGACGGCTTCGACGACGTCTTCTTCCGGCTCTTCCTGGAACGGGTGGAGCCGCGGCTTGGACGTGGCCGGCCAGCGTTCCTGATCGACTATCCGGCGTCGATGGCCGCCCTCGCCCGGCTCAGCCCTCAGGACCCCTCGGTGGCCGAGCGCTTTGAGCTCTATGCGCACGGGCTCGAGCTGGCCAACGGCTTCTCCGAGCTGACCGATCCTGTCGAGCAGCGTCGCCGGCTCGAGGAGGAACGCGCCTTCCGCGTCGCCCGGGGCCGGCCCGCCTATCCGCTGGACGAGGCGTTCCTCGAGGCGGTGGGCCGGATGCCGCCCTCGGGAGGTGTGGCCCTCGGCCTGGACCGGGTGCTGATGCTGCTCCTCGGCGCCGAGCGCATCGAGGACGTGCTCCTCTTTCCGGCGCACGGGTCCGTATGAGCGGCGGCGAGCTCCTCCACACCGTGGCCACGTACGCGGCGGTGGGCAGCAGCGCCGTGGTGGGTCTGGTGGTCATCGCGCTGTCGCCCGGTCGCCCGGAGCGCGCCGACCCGGTCATCCGCGGCTGGTGCAACGCCGTGCTCGCCGCGGCCGGGGTACGCGAGGACGTGCAGGGCCTGGAGAACCTCCCGGCGGGCACGTGCGTGCTGGTCTGCAACCACCAGTCGAACTTCGATGCCCCCTTCGTCTTCACCAGGCTGCCGAAGCACATTCGCTTCGTGGCCAAGCGGGAGATCTACCGCATTCCCATCTTCGGCGCGGCGGTGAAGGCGATGGGCAACATCCGCGTCGAGCGCACCGGGAGCGACGCCGACCACCAGCGGATCGAGGCGGCGGTGCAGCAGGTCCGCACCCGGACCAGCATCCTCTTCTTCGCCGAGGGGACGCGGAGCACCGACGGAAAGCTCCGTCCCTTCAAGAAGGGCGCGGCCATCCTGGCGACCGACGCTCAGGTGCCCATCGTCCCCGTGGCCGTCGCCGGCGCCCACGAGATCACCCCCAAGGGCGGGCTGTGGGTGCACTCCGGTCGCCCGCTGGTCCTCCGCGTCGGAAAGCCGATTCCCACCACCGGGCTCACGCGGGACGATCGTGACAGCTTGACCGAGCAGGCGCACGATGCGGTGGCCGCGCTCCTCGAGGAGGGGAACCGGCGAGTGGAGGAGATGCTCCGGACATGAGCGCCGGCAAGGACAGGGACACCCTCGAGCGGCTGCTCGCGATGCGCTTCTCCGCGCACCCCTGGCACGGGGTGCCGATCGGCGACCGGGCCCCGGCGGAGGTGACGGTCTACGTGGAGATCGTCCCCACCGACGCGATCAAGTACGAGCTGGACAAGGAGGCCGGCCACCTCCGCATCGACCGGCCTCAGCTCTACTCCAGCTTCTCGCCCACCCTTTATGGGTTCATTCCCCAGACCTTCTGCGGGGTCACGGTGGGCGAGCGCTGCGCCGAGCGCACCGGGCGGGCTCACGTCGACGGAGACGGAGATCCGATGGACATCTGCGTGCTGAGCGAGCGCGACGTGAGCCACTCGGGGGTGCTGCTCCGGGCGCGGCCGATCGGCGGGCTGCGGATGATCGATGGCAACCAGGCGGACGACAAGCTCATCGCCGTGCTCGCCGGGGACACCGCCTACGGGCACCTCCAGGACGTGAGCGAGCTCCCGCCGGGGATGCTCGACCGTTTCCGCCACTACTTCCTCACCTACAAGCAGATGCCGGGCGAGAAGCGACCGGTGGAGATCCCCGAGGTCTATGACCGCGCCGAGGCCCAGGAGATGGTACGCCGCAGCCAGGCCGACTACGCGAAGGCGTTCGGGCATCCTTCCGAGCGGGTGAAGACGCTGCTCTCGCTCCTCGGTCTCGACGACCGGGACCGGTAGCCCCGGTCACCGGTTCAACGGGCATGCGCGGTCCGCCGCGCCCACTGCTCGACCGCCGAGGTGAGCAGGGCCGCCGCGCCGGCGCGGGCCGCCGGATCCGACTCGCTCCATCCGGGCGGGCTCACCTGGATCGCCTCGTCGAAGGGATGCTCTCCCTCGAGCGCCCGGGGATCGATCTTGCCGGCGAAGGCCACCACCCGCGTGCCGGATCCCGATCGCCGCGCCCGCCGGGCCAGCTCGAGCGGGCCCTTCCCGCTGAGCGTCTGGGTGTCCAGCCGTCCCTCGCCGGTGAGGACCCAGTCCACCCCCTGGAGTCGATCGTCCAGCGCGAGGAGCTTCGACAGGTGCTCGAAGCCACGGCTGATCCGTGCACCACATCCCACCAGCAGCCCGTAGGAGAGTCCCCCGGCCGCGCCGGTGCCCGGCAGGTGCTCGGCATCGACGTCCAGGTCGCGTTTCACGACCTCGGCGAAGTGCGCCAGCGCCGCGTCGAGCACCTCCACGTCCTCGGGTGAGGCGCCCTTCTGCGGACCGTACACGGCGCTCGCGCCGGTGGTGCCGCAGAGCGGGTTGAGCACGTCGGTCATCACCGTCATCTCGGTCTCCCGGACCGCCGGGAGCACGCCGTCGGACACGATGCGCGACAGGTTCCGGAGAGCCGCTCCACCCGGGGGCAAAGTACGTCCCGAGGCATCGAGGAAGCGGTACCCGAGCGCCTGGAGGGCGCCCGCGCCGGCATCGTTGGTCGCGCTGCCGCCCACGCCGACCAGGAGCGAGCGGACGCCGCTCTCGAGCGCATCGGTGATGAGCTCGCCCGTGCCGAGGGTGGTGGTGACCCGGGCATCCCGCTCGGCCGGGGCGAGCAACGTGAGCCCCGACGCCAGCGCCATCTCCACGATGGCCCCGCCGGGCCAGCTCGCCCACTGCGCCTGCAGCGGGCGCCCGAGCGCGTCGTGGGCCCAGGCGGTGTGCCACTGGCCTGCCAGCGCCTCCACCAGCGCGTCCGCGGTCCCGGGTCCCCCGTCCGCGAGGGGGAGGGCCGTAACCTCGGCATCGGGCCAGCCGGCGCGCACGCCGGACTCGATGGCCCGAGCGGCCTGGCCAGCGGTCAGGCTCCCCTTGAACTCCAGCGGGGCGGCGAGGATGCGGACGGTCAAGGAGGTGGCGCGGCGACGGGAAGGGGCGGAGGCGGCGGCGGAGACTGCACCAGATCAGCGGGGACCGAGTCCTCCACGCAGCGCGGCACCGGGCCCCCGATGTCGCAATGGCGACTGGAGCCGCAGCCCGGGCCGCAGGGGTTGTGCTCGCAGAATCCCGTCTCGGGGTTGCAGACCTGGCCCACACCCTCGCAGACCGCGTAGCACCCGCCGGCCGCGCGGCTGACGACGGAGCCGATCATCCCGTAGAGGGCCAGGGCGATCGCTCCACCTGCCTTGTCGCCCGCGCACGCCGTGAGCGCGAGGGCGACGAGGGCGGCGGCGCGACGGCTCACCGGCCCGCCTCCTCGAGCCAGGCGGTGAGCGGCCGCGGGCCGGACTCGTCGGGGCGAACCGAGCGGGCGATGCTCTCCAGCCGCCGCTGGAGGCGGTCCATCTCCTCGGCGGGCTCGCGTGCCGGGCCCGTGGCGCGGTGACAGAAGTACGTCCGGCAGCCGAGCGGTCGCGCGGAGTAGACGGTGCAGCGGCGCCCCTCGGCGTCGAGGAACCGGCAGCCTCCGTCCGGCCTCGGCGGAGGAATCTCCGGGACGGCGCTCCGGAGCGCCTCCCACTCCACGCGCCAGAGCCAGGGCTGGCGCCCAGTTTCGGCGAGCTGGCAACACTCGGCGCTCGCTGGACAGCGGAAGCCCGACCACGCCGTATCGGCCTGGCGGTAGAGGGCGTCGAGGGCACGGGCGGCGGCGCGCTCTGCGTGCGCCTGTCGGGCGGCGTCGGGGGACCACGTCCGGTGCTGCTGCAGCGGCGGACCGTTCACTCGTTCGGTCACGGCTGGCCTCGATCGGACCCCGCCGGGCCTCCGCAGATCAGCCCCGAGGGACACTGGGACGGGAGCACCGAGCCGGGCGGGCAGGTCCAGCCCGAGGGCCCGCAGGTCGCGGAGACGCCGATGTCGCTCCTGCATCCCTCCTCGCAGCAATAGACCGCCACCGGCGTGTCGCAGGGGGTGCTGCACCCGACGACCGCGGTTCCGAGGAACGATGCCGCCATGATCCAGCTCCGCACGGGTCCCCCGCGGCCAGGGCGCTCAGGTGCGTCACTACTCCGGGTTCGAGGTTTCGTCCACCGGGCCAACCTCCGCCGGCAGCGAGGTCATTCGACCGCGCGGAGCAGCGTGGGCCGTCGGGGCCCTCGTGCGGCGAGGTTACCCTCCGAGGCAGAACGGCTGGCCCGGGCAGTCCGCTGGCGAGACCGAGCCCGCGGGGCAGTGCCAGCCGGAGGCGTCGCAGAACGGGGAGGTGGTCACGTGGTTCGTGCATTCCGCCACGCAGCAGGTGAACCCTGGAGTGCCGTTGTCGCACGGGTTTCCGGTTCCCGCGTCGAGGGGCCCGGGCAGAGGCCCTTGGCAGAAGCGGTAGCTGGGGCAGTACGCCGAGGAGACGTAGTCCGCCGGACAGACCCATTCGCCGTTCACGCAGGAAGGGTCGCGGAAGACGTCGTTGTCGCAGTCGTGCTCGCAGCAGGAGAGAGTCGTTCTCGCACCGTTG
>Ga0209593_10001076_pt1 | contig 11877 bp, 10 predicted proteins | sample PPLLaktember2015_3_FD_187260 | JGI IMG/M metagenome (GOLD analysis project Ga0209593, IMG submission 187260) | Freshwater sediment microbial communities from Prairie Pothole Lake near Jamestown, North Dakota, USA - PPLs Lake P7 Core (6) Depth... | ecosystem: Environmental > Aquatic > Freshwater...
GGTGGTCCCGCTTACTTCGCTCCGGGACTCGCTCCGCACAAAGCGCTTCGCGGCCCTCCGCTGCGTGCGCGGCTCTGTAACTGCCCTTCGGTGGCAAGGTGTGTAACTGCCCTTCGGTCCCAAGATGTGTATAAGGATCAGGTCAAGGCCACCGCACTCCGAAAGAGTCTGACGCAACTACCGGCGCGCTTCGGGGCACGGGCCGGGTCGCTCCGCAAAAGACGCTGCGCTCCAGGCTCTGTTCAGATCAGCGAGGCGCAGGGTTTCGCTGCCCCTACTCCAGCGACAACGGGTTAAACGAGGTGGCGTAGTCGTAAGTGTCAAGGCCTTCCTGTCTTTTCAGGAAGTTGACGACAAGGTAGGTTGCGGGTGTGAGGAGCGCTTCGTACAGGCACTTCGCGATCCATTGCGTGAGAGCAATCGCGAGCAGCATTCCGGTGGGCACGGTCCCGGCAAAAGCGATGCCGACGAAAATCAGGGAATCAAAGCCCTGTCCGACGATGGTCGAGCCAATCGTCCGGAGCCAGAGCTTGCGGCCGCCACTCAGGACTTTCAGCCGGGCCAGCACGAAAGAGTTGCTGAACTCGCCCACCAGATAGGCCAGGAACGATGCGGCCACCAGACGCGGCGTGTAACCGAGAATCGCTTCGTACGCCCGCTGATGACGCCAGACGCCCGCGGGAGGCCAGGCTCCCGCCGCCCATATGGCAGTCACGGCCAGCAGGTTACAGAAGAATCCCAGCCAGATGACACGTCGGGCCAATCGGTAGCCGTAGACCTCCGTCAGAACGTCACCGATGATGTAACTGAGCGGGAAGATGAGAATCCCGGCCGGGAGCACGTAATCTCCCAGCCGGACAAGTTTCGAGCCAATCACGTTGGCCGTGATGAGCGTGGTCACACTCAAAGCAACCAGCAGCAGGAACCACGACGAATAGGAGCCTGGCGAGTGACCGGGCCGAGTCAAGTTACTCAAACCGTCTGGCGGACCTCCTCTTTCGAAAAGACTCCCTTTTCCAGGATGTACCTGGTCGAGGCATAGGCCGCCGCATGCGGGTCATGCGTGACCATCATGATCGTCTTCTTGAACTCCTGGTTCAGGCCCTTCAGCACTTCGAGAACCTCCCGCGCCGAGTTGGCGTCCAGGTCACCAGTCGGTTCGTCGGCGAGGACGCACGTCGGATCGGTGACAATCGCCCGGGCGATCGCAACACGCTGCTCCTGTCCGCCGGAGAGCTGTCTCGGGAAGTGCTCCATCCGGTCCAGGAGGCCCACGAGCTTCATTGCGGTCGTCACGTGTTCTCGCCGCTCCTTCTTGGACAACGAGGTGAGCAGCAGGGGGAGCTCGACGTTTTCAAAAGCTGTCAGGACGGGTATCAGGTTAAAGTGCTGAAAAACAAACCCGATATGGTGGTTCCGCCAGGAGGCAAGCTCATCCTCATCCATTTGATTCAGGTCGGCGCCGGCTACGATGACACCGCCGTCTGTCGGCCGGTCTACACCGGCAATGATGTTGAGGAGCGTGCTTTTTCCCGAGCCCGACGGTCCCATGAGGCAGATGAAATCCCCCGGGAAAACCTGCATGTCGACCCGGTCCAGAGCCCGAACTTCCACGCTGTCCCGATGAAAAACCTTGGTTACGCCCGATATTTCGATAAGAGGTTCGCTCATAATTTCACCACCTGTCAGTCGTCGGCTGTCAGTCTGTCAGTTTGTCGATGCCCCAGCTGCGCGCTCGACGTTTCTTTACTGAACGTCACGTTTGCAGTCATCTCCGGGCGCAGGTATGCGTCGGGCTCGAGAATTTTCACCTTCACCTGGATTGTGGCCTTTTGTCGATTAGCCTCCGGCGCGATTTCGTCGATCCGGCAGCGATATTTGCGGTCAGGATAGGCTTCCGGACTCATGACGCAATCCTGATCGTCAGCTAGCCGGTTAAAGTCCGACTGGCTGATATCCAGTTCTACTTGAAGGTCCATCAGGTCAGCGAGCGAGACAACGGCGGACTTTGCGCCCATCTCCCCGGCAAAGGAGGTCGTGACCATTTCCCCAATCTCGACGATTCTCTGAAGAACCGTCCCGTCAATCGGCGACCGAATGACCGTGGCGTCAAGCAGCGTCCGCGCATAGTCCAGGTTGGCGCGTGCACGGTCAACCTCGGCTCTGGCTGATGCAATCTGCTCCGATCTTGGCCCGAGTCTCATCAGCTCCAGGTTGTGTTCGGCAACCCTCACTGCCGCCTCCGCCATGTCCGCGCGCGACCGGGCGTTGTCCACCTGTTGTTGAGCGATCGCCCCACTGCCGAGTAACGTCTGAAGGCGCTTCCACTCCAGGGCGGCATTGGCCGAATCAGCTCGGTAACTGGCCAACTCGGCTTCGGCTCTATGAACTTCCTCAGGACGGTTTCCGGTCTCCAGTTCCTTCAACCTGGCCTCCGCGGCGCGCAGGGCGGCTTCCGCCTGCTCTGCCTGCGCCCGGTATTCCCGGTCATCCAGCCGCACGAGGGTCTGGTCTTTGCGCACCTTGTCACCTTTCTCGACGCCGATCCAGGCGACCTTACCCATGACTTTCGAGCCGATTTGGATCTTGTGATGCGCGACTATATAGCCGGATGCCTTCAGAACTTCCCCGGCTGCTTCCTTGGAATCGACCGCTTCAGTCGCAGCCGGTTCCTTGCTGGCCGCCTGCTTTGCAGCGGAATCCGCAGCCTGGTTGAAATATCCGGAAAAGAGCGCAAAAGCACCCGCACCTATGAGAAGGCAGACCAGCGCCAGAACCCAGCTGACTGCACTGCTTTTCCTCAATCGACCCTTTCTTTCCGGGTCTATACGCAAACCTTTCAAGTCCTTTTCCATTGCTTGCCTCTTCCAACTACCTGTACCACTCTTTCTTTCGGAGTGCGGTGGCCTTGACACCGCTTTGTGCTCGCCGGCCATGCCGGCGGCCCCATGCACTCTCGATCCTCTTTAGGCCGCCGGCATGGCCGGCGAGTAAAAGCGGTGTCAAGGCCACCGCACTCCGAAAGAAGTAAGTCCACTTAGTCTCGCAGTACCTCAACCAACTTGATCCGAGCCGCTCTTCGGGCGGGGAGAATTCCGCCCAGTACCCCGACTATTGCCGCAAATGCAAGGCCCTTCAGCAAGATCGTCGGCGTGATCCGAAAGTGGAACAGCACCTCGCTGAAAGACATGAAGTTGGCTGTCCCGGTCGAGAGCCCGTGCAGTGGCAGGGCCATCAGGCAACCCAAGACTCCGCCGATCAGTGCCAAAATAACCGACTCAACCAGGAAGGAAAACAGGATACTCCGCTTCTTAAACCCGAGAGCTCGAAGCGTTCCCACCTCCTTTATCCGCCCCAATACCGCCGAGTACATCATATTCATGGCAGCAAAGCAGGATCCGATTCCCATAACGAAGGCGATGAAGACGCCGAGCGCCTTGATTCCAACGGAGCTCACCGTCTGCTCCCTGAAATACTCCTTCTGATCGAACGCCTGAAGATGGATGCGCCGGTCATCCTCGATTCTCTTCTTCAGGGAGCCCACCGCCCGGGCGTCCACTGCCTTGATCACGATCGAGGAGTAAATCGGGCGGTCCCATTCCTGGGCCACATCCTCATAATCCGCCCAGATCTCAGAATCGTAGGCAGTACCTCCTGCCTGAAACAAGCCCACGACCCGCCAGTCACTTCGGCCAATGTGAATGCTCTTCCCCACCTGCATGTCCTTAAACCGTTTGGACAGGGACTCGCTGACGATCAGCTCCCGCACGCCTTCCCGGAACGGCCTCCCTCCGGTCACAGTGACTTCCGGCCTGAGCTTGAATGCCATCTGAGAGACGCCGCGAATCAGCACGTTTGAGCTCTCGCCGGTCAGCCGGGGATGGTTGATGATCACCGTGATCTCCCCGGAAGCCAGCGGCTCACCGGAGGAATCCCGGGCAACGCCGTCCAGCAGCCGCACCGTGTCGTACAGGCCGCGGTCAAAGTAACTGTTCGACTCGTTAAGCGAACCTTGACGGATCACCACGAGGTGGTTCTCATGCCCGGTCTGGACGAATGTCGAATCCAGACCGTTCACCAGTGCGTTCATGACAATGAAAATCGCCACTGTCAGTCCGATCCCGACCGCCGTCATCAGCGTCCCGACCCACCGGACCAGGAGGCTGCGCAAATTGTATTTCAACGGTATTTTCATAGCCGCCTCCTTAGACAACCCGCCGAAGTGCGTCCACGACGGGGCGGCGCGAAGCCTGCCAGGCCGGGACTCCGGCCGCAACAATGCCTACAGCAAGGCCGATGATTGCACACAACGTCAGCGTCTCGGGTGTCACATAGAAACGCTGCAGGAAACCCGCAGTCATCTGCGACAGGTCAAGATTCGAGTAAAGCAGCCGCGCTCCCCACGAGCCGATTAACGAGCCGCCCAAGGTAATGAATATCGCCTCCGACAACAGAAGAAACAAGATGTGCCACCGGCGAAAACCGAGCGCCTTCAGGATTCCGATTTCGCGTGTCCGCTCTCGGATCGACATCGCCATCGTGTTCGCCGCCACCAGAACAATCGCAAAGATGACGCCGGAGCAGATGCTCGTAATCAACAGTTGCACGTTGCCCATCATCGAGATAAACCCCAGAACGAAGGCTTTCTCCGTCTCGGTTTTGGTCGGGGCCGTGGTGTTCTGAAAAAGCGCGTCGACTTTTTCCGCGACAATCGGAACCACTTCCGCGGACGTCGCTTTGATGACGTAGAAACCGCAGAAGCTCGCGTTGTTCATCGCTTCATCGAAGTACTCCCAGTGGAGGAACATGGAGCTTTCATCCGCACCCTCGTACAGCCCGCGCAAAGTGAGCTCCGCGTCCACAGGAAAGACGGTACCCTTTAGGAAGATCTTTTCTCCCAGCTTCCAGTTGAAACGCCTGGCCAGCTTCCGCCCGGCAATGCAGCCCGTTCGGTCCTTAAGGAAGGCCTCCTTCTCTACGTCGCTCAACTTCAGATCGTCACCATATACCTCGAACATCTGGTCTGTAGTCAGGGCGAACTGCGCAAAAAAGTTGGAGGGGTCTTTGTACACTCCCCCGAACCACATCGACCCGACAACCCCCTTGACTCCCGGTATCGATGCAATCTTGTCCTTATGGGCTATCGGCAAGATGTTGGCCAGCGACACCTTGTGCCGGCTGATGAGCCGCAGAGCCGAATCAGGCGTCGTGGGCGGCTCGTTTAGCTCGGAGAGAACCGTCAGGAGAGTAGCCACGAGGAACAGCGAAACCGCAATACTCGTGACCGTCAGGAGGGTCCTCCTGCGGTTCCGAAAAACATTCCTGAGGAGAAACGGTAGGAATTTCATAGCAGTCTGGTCATCCTCCTTCATGTGCAATCTAACGTGAGGCGACCAGACGGGTCAAAAGGTGATCGGCGGACGGAGGGATTTCTCGGATGAACGGTAGTTTTTGTCTTGCGGATCGCGAACTCGACATTCGCGAGATTGGTGTTATTCGTTGGCGGTCTCAGTTTGATGGGGCGCCAACGAATAACACGAATAGCGCGGATCAGAATCAGCCTTTCAAAAAGCCGTGACTGTTCAGCACGTCAACCAACTCCTGCACCGACGCGGCTGACTTCTCGAGCGCGCCTCGCTCTTCGGCTGTCAGGTTGATCTGGATGACCTCTTCCACGCCGCGGCAGCCTAGCTTCACAGGCACGCCGATAAACAGGTCGTTGATCCCGTACTCCCCTCTCAGGAGGGCGGCACACGGCAGGATCTTCTTCTCGTCGTGGAGGATCGATTCGACCATTTCCGCGACGGCCGCCGATGGGGCATAGAACGCGCTGCCCGTCTTGAGAAGTTTTACGATCTCGGCGCCGCCATCGCGCGTCCGTTGAATCAGGGCATCGATCTTCTCCTTAGGAAGCAGTTCCGTGATCGGGATGCCCCCCACCGTCGAGTAACGCACCATCGGCACCATGGTGTCACCATGGCCACCGAGCACGAACGCCTGGGTGCTCTCGACAGACACCTCCAACTCCTGGGCAATAAAGGTGCGCAGCCGGGCGGAATCGAGCACTCCGGCCATCCCCACCACCCGTTCCCTGGGGAAACGGCTCGTCCACATCGCGATGTGACACATCGCGTCGAGCGGGTTGCTTACGACCAGGATGATCGCGTACGGGCTGTGCCGTGCCGCCTGCTGGACGACGTCGTGGACAATCGCGGCATTCTTCAAGAGCAGGTCGTCGCGGCTCATTCCCGGTTTGCGTGCCAGGCCCGCCGTCACGACGATGATATCCGACCCCTCGCTTGCCTCGTAGGCATTGCTCCCCATCAGAAAGGAGTCATAGTCCTGAAGAGGACCAGATTCGAGCAGATCGAGCGCTTTGCCTTGAGGCAGGCCCTCCACCACATCCACCAGTGTCACGTCGCACAGTTCCTTCTCGACCAGTCTCTGGGCGACATTGGACCCGACATTCCCCGCACCGATAACCGTGACCTTGCTCCTGTCGCAACGTGGCATATGCCCCTCCCTAGGACGCTGACAGCTGACAACTGACGGCTGACAAAGAAGAGACCAATCGGGATGTTTCTTGTCAGCTGTCAGCCGTCAGCCGTCAGCGTTTTTTCAGTTCATGTTCTCGATGATGGCCGACGCGAACTCGCTCGTTTTCAGTACCACGGCGCCGTCCATCTGGCGCTCGAGGTCATACGTGACTCTGCGCTGCTGAATGGTCTTCGCCAACCCCGAATCGATCGCGTCAGCGGCTTCTTTCCAGCCGAGGTATTGGAGCATCATCACGCCCGACAGAATCAGAGATCCAGGATTCACTTTGTCCTGCCCGGCGTATTTCGGGGCAGTTCCATGCGTCGCTTCGAAGAAGGCCACTTGATCTCCGATGTTCGCCCCCGGCGCCATTCCTAACCCACCGATCTGGGCGGCGCAGGCGTCGGACAGGTAATCGCCGTTCAAGTTCGGCGTCACCAACACCTGGTATTCGTCAGGCCGGAGCAGTACCTGCTGGAACATCGCATCGGCGATCCGGTCATTGACGAGGATCCTGCCCTCCGGGATGTGCCCGCCGTGCTTTTCCCACAACTCCGCCTCGTCGATGCAGTGTTCTTTGAACTCCTCGCGCGCGACCTCGTATCCCCAATCCCTGAACGCACCTTCGGTGAACTTCATGATGTTGCCCTTATGGACGAGCGTGACGCGGTTCAGCCGGTTGGCGATAGCATGGCGAATCGCCATCCGCACCAGTCGCTTCGTGCCGAAAACCGAGATCGGCTTGATGCCGATGCCTGAGTCCGGGCGGATCTTCTTCGAGAATCGACCGTTGATGAAATCAATGATCGCCGATGCCTCCTCGGATCCGGCTGGCCATTCGATTCCCGCATAGACGTCCTCCGTGTTTTCACGGAAGATCACCACGTCCAGCTTCTGGGGTTCCTTGACCGGTGAAGGGACACCCGGAATGTAGCGGCAAGGCCGGACGCACGCGTAGAGATCAAGCACCTGTCGCAACGTCACGTTGAGACTGCGGATACCGCCTCCGACCGGGGTGGTCAAGGGGCCCTTGATTGCCACCATGTGGGCGGAGATGGTCTCGACAGTCTCCTTCGGGAGCCATTCGCCCGTCTTCTGTTTCGCTTTCTCGCCTGCCAGGACTTCGCGCCATGCGATTTCGCGATTCCCGCGGTAGGCCACCTGGACGGCGCCGTCAAGCACGCGCCTTGTGGCCCTCCAGATATCCGGGCCAGTGCCATCCCCTTCGATAAACGGAATGACCGGTCGGTCAGGGACCTGGATTTGGTTGTCTCGGAAATAGATCTTCTCCCCACCGTCGTGATTCATCGCAGACGCGCTCCTCCGTAATGTCAGCTGAAATGATTTTCCAGGCGCTTATGACATGCGCCTGACAGGCAACAGAAGTGAGTCTATTTTAACCGCGCAGATTAGTCAAACTAGCGGCAGGGACGGGGGTTAGCGGTCGCGCCCAACACCCGGTATTACGGAGCCGCGCACGAAGTGGAGGGCTGCGGAGCGTTTTCCAGCGGAGCAGCCCGGAGCGGAGTAAGCGGGACCACCCAACGAACCGTAACGGCACGTTGGGTGGTCCCGCTTACTTCGCTCCGGGACTCGCTCCGCACAAAGCGCTTCGCGGCCCGGGTGGCAAGCCACACGCTACGTGCGCGGCTCTGTAACGCGTTCTAAGTCCGCTGGAATCAAAAAGTTCGTGTAAGGAGCAGGTCAGGGCCGCCGCATTCCGAAAGAGTCTGACAGCAACAACCTCTCTTCAGCGCCACGGGCCGGGTCGCTCCGCAGAAGACGCTACGCTCCAGGCTCTGTAACGATTACAGCTTTTCTATCAATCTCGCCAACAGCGCGAGGCGCGGGGCCAACGAGCTGCGCAGAATATGCTCGTTCCAGGTGTGCGCCCCCTCGCCTTCCACTCCGAGCCCATCGAGCGTCGGAACGCCGAGCGCGGCGGTGAAGTTGCCGTCGCTGCCGCCTCCGGCTTCTCCCTCCCACAGGTCCATCCCCAGCTCGCGCGCGATCGCCTGCGCCGACGCAAAGACCCGCCCCGTCTTCTCGGTCCTGGACATGGGAGGCCGGTCAATAGACCCGGAAACCTCGATCCGGGCCCCGGGTGTCAGCGCCTGCCGGCCGCGTAAAGCTGAGTCAACCCGTTTCCCCTCCACCTCTTCGCGGAATCTCATATCGATCGAAGCCGCCGCCCGGTCCGGAACTACATTGCAAGCGGTACCTCCCTCGATCAGGGTGAAATTCACGGTAGTCCCTTTCGCCCGGTCTTCGAGCCGTTTGATCTCCGTAATCTGGAGGGCGATCTCCTCAATGGCGTTGATTCCCTTCTCCGGCTCCAGGCCCGCATGCGCGGCCCGGCCGCCAACTTCAAGACGGTAAATTCCGCTGCCTTTCCGAAACGTCTTGAGCCCTCCCCCAGGCAGGGCCGGTTCAGTGACGAGGACGATGTCGCTTTCTCGGGCAAATTCCTCAATGATTTCGCGGCTTTCGAAACTGCCGATTTCCTCGTCTGTCGTGTAAAGAAATCGAATCGCTCGAACCGGTTGAATAATTTTCGCGGCAAGGAACTCCTGGATTTTCAGCGTGAGAGCCACGCCGGCCTTCATGTCGAAGGTGCCCGGCCCGTAAATCTTCTCGCCTTCGATCCTGAAAGGGTTTCGGTTCGCAGCGCCCGCCGGCCAGACCGTGTCGAGGTGGCAAAGGACGAGGATTCGCCCGTTCGGCTGCTCGGGACGCCATTCGCCCCAGACTATATTGCCGACCGAACCTTTCTGGACAACAGTCGCAGGAATCCCGTTTTCTCGGAGACAAGTCGTCACGAACTCGCTCACCGAATCGACCAGGCGCTTCTGGAGGGAAGGAGAAGGCAAGTTGACGAGGGTTTCGAGAAGGTCTAAAAGAGACGGCTCGGTATTGACACATCGCTTGAGGAAATCTCTGTCAATCACCGGTCCTCCAACAGAATTCGGTAGTGGGTCAGTTTGACGCTGGAGTCGCGTTACAGAGCCGCGCACGGAGTGGAGGGCTGCGGAGCGTTTTCTGCGCAGCAGCGTGGAGCGGAGTAAGCGGGACCACCCAACGCGCTCATAGGTTCGTTGGGTGGTCCCGCTTACTCCGCTCCACGCTGCTGCGCAGAAAACGCTCCGCAGCCCTCCACTCCGTGCGCGGCTCTGTAACGCGACTCCAGCGTCAAACTGACCCACTACCGAATTCGTTCCCTTGAACTCTGCAGATTGTCTTTCCTAGAGCTTACGGCCGCGCCCAATCACTTTGTCGAGGATGTCCTGGGCGATCTCTTCAATCGATTTACCAGTCACATCGATGACAGGCCACGCCGGATTCTGTTTGAAGATGTTTTCGGTATGGGTCAGTTCTTCCTTGACCCGTTCCAGGTCGGCGTAACTGCTGTCGTTCACGCCCAGCTGTCTGAGGCGCTCGGTCCGGACTTCCATTAATCGGCTGGGATCGATTTTGAGGCCGACGACTTTGTGTTGATCAACCTCGAACAGCTCCTTGGGAGGTTTCATCCCGAGCACGGTCGTCACATTAGCGACCTTCCAGCCTTCCTGCGCGAGGTAAATGCTGACGGGGGTTTTCGACACGCGGCTCACGCCGACGAGTATCAGGTCCGCCGATCCGATGTCCTTGATTGACCTTCCATCGTCGTGTCTGAGCGCGTATTCGATCGCGTCGATCCGGTTGAAGTACTCCTCGTCGACCCGATGGAGCAAGCCAGGTTTCGCCACTGGCGGCTTCTTGAAGAAACCCGCCAGTGAATCCATCAGAGGCCCGAGAAGATCGACCGACTGGATTCCCTCCTCGTCTGCACGTCCCTTTAAGAATGACCGCAATTCCGAGCCGACGAACGTGTAAACGACCAGCGTGTCTTCCGAAGAGGCCGCCGATGCGGCTCGCAGAATCTCGCGTATCTGCTCCCTCTCGCGGATATTGGCATAGCGGGTAATGACAACGTCTTCCTGGAACTGAGCCATGGCCGCTTTCAACATCCGATACGCGGTCTCGCCAGTTCCGTCACTCATGACCAGGATGTGATAGCTCGGCATCTTCTCTTCCTCTTCGCGGATCCGACGATGACGTTTTGTTACCGATTGAGATTGAATCACCGGATCGCGGAATCGTCAATCGTGAATCGACGCCGTCAACGTCTTAAGCTGATTCTTTCAGGCGGTTTTTCAACCCTTCGATGGCATCTATCTGAGAAGGATCTTCCTGATTCAGAAAGGCCAGGTAAACACTGGCATAGTCACCGAGCAAGACGAGAGTCCAGAGGCGCTCCAGCCAGGTTTCACCGTCGGTCCAGAATTCCAGGACAGCACCGGAACGGTCGGCCAGCATTTCCCTGGTGATCTCCGCCCGTATTTGAACGCGCCGGTGATCCTCGCGATCCCGCAAGAACACCGGGAGGATTTGTCGCAGACCGGGAGTCGGGTGTTTCCATCCGACAATCTCGTTGTGATTCATCTCGGGCAAGGAAGCGGAATAAGCCAGCTGCTTGGCGTTTTCGGAAACCTGGCAGCGCCACCGCGTGGCGACAACATCCAACCGGTCCTGGCTCCCGTAGATGACCGGGATTTTGCGGTACAGGCTTCGGGCAAGCGCCTTCGCCTGATTCTCGACGAGCGGGCATTCGGGGGCTAAAAGCTGGATTTTGTGTCGCACCCAGGTAATCGAATTTCTGACTTCCTCCGAACAATCAGCCACCAGGCCGAAACGTATCAAAGCCTGCAGGACGGGTATGGCGGAGTACGCAAGAGCGGTTCGAGGCGGGTACCCTGTGGGGATCTTGATGCAGGGACAGCCAGCCGTTTCGGCCATCCTCTCTATCTGTCCGCCCGACGTGATACACAGAAGCCGCGCTCCGGCCGCCCTGGCTTCCTCAAAAGCCGAGATTGTCTCCTCGGTGTTCCCGGAATAGCTCGACAGAATGACGAGCGTCGACTCGTCGACAAATCCGGGAATCGAATAGCTGCGGTTGACGAGCATCGGCAGTCGTAGTGATCGGCCCAGGTAGGCGCGCAGGAAATCTCCGCCGATCGCAGATCCGCCCAGTCCCGAAATGACGACGTTACGCAGCGCACTTACGTCGGTCGGGAGATCTGCGGTGAGTCCAATTTGAAGCGCTTCTTCAATCTGACGGTCGAATCGCGCCAGGATATTAAGGATTCCCCGCTCGTCCAGTTCACTCAGGTGTATAAGGTCGTCCAGCTTCTCGCTCACAATAGCGCCGCCCCCTGTCTGTCATCCTCGAATCATTGAAAACATTAAACTTTAGCATTCGCGACAACGAAGCGCAAGGCGTAGTAGGTCCCAGAATCCACC
>Ga0209593_10001077_pt1 | contig 11872 bp, 22 predicted proteins | sample PPLLaktember2015_3_FD_187260 | JGI IMG/M metagenome (GOLD analysis project Ga0209593, IMG submission 187260) | Freshwater sediment microbial communities from Prairie Pothole Lake near Jamestown, North Dakota, USA - PPLs Lake P7 Core (6) Depth... | ecosystem: Environmental > Aquatic > Freshwater...
TTAAATTTGAAGCATAAATTAAAAACAGAAAGACATGGAACAGAAAACATCAGTTGTAAAGAAAGCATTTAATCCACCTGACCCTAAGACTAAAGTACCAAGTACCACATCTCTCTCAGTAGAGTTTGAAAATGGTGATAAGGGTTATTTTAAGTTACTCAAGGGGGTCGAACATCCGTTCGTGGCAGGGGCACAGGTGACATATGAGATTGAGAAGGTTGAGGGGAGGAATTATAGCGTGATTACTTGGCCAACATCTGCACCAACGCCACAGGAAGCACCAAAGGCCAATCTCCCCGTTAAGCCTAAATCTACCAATGATAGGTTAGTGGAGATGAAGTACGAAACAAGAGTGCCATTAGCCAAGATCATCATGGATGCCATCATTGCAGGTAAGATTGAAACATCACAGGAAGAATTCAGGTCTTGGTTCAGCGCTATCACAGCAGAGATTGATGCTTCATTAGATGAACTCAGGGAATGGTAAAGCTAATCCTGTCTTGTGGAGGCTCTACTGGGGCTATATGCTTCCTGATATCGCCCATAAGGTAGGACTTGATGCTACACCGTATGTAAAGAATAGACTACATGAGATACACAAGAAACACCTCAAGTACCCGACTACAAAGGGCGCATCACATGAAAGGATGTCATTATTCCTTTTTGAAGTCTGCGCATTATGGGCTTGCTTTGGGGTGTTTGTGCGAACCAGGGAAGACCAGCCGTTAGGCATTGAGAATATGGAACTGAAAGATATTTGGCATTTACTATGACACAGATAGAATTAAACAAAGAAATTATCAAGATGGGTGACTATGGTTGCTTAGTATACAGAACTAAGGATAAGAGAGTTGTCATCCGCACCCATGGGAAAATAAAATATATAGACTCGGATGGGGTTATATTATTTAAGGATGACTTTAAGCCACGGTTAATACAATCAGAACAAATCATCCATTTTGGCAAAGAAGATATGCTACCACCACCTACCGAATATGACGGTAAGCCTATAGCCTTTGATGGCGGTCATTGGATTTATACAGAATCAGGTAAACAAGTAGACTTAAAGAGATGAAATTCGCACTAAATGAGGACGTAGAGAAGATTATCAGCCCTGATGGGAAATTACAATTACATAGGCTTAACACGGATGACTGGGCGTTATTGAGAGTATTCTACGAGAATGACATTTATAGCGAACTAACAACACTTACAGAAAAGCAATGGGAGGTAATATGGAAAATGCTCACGGAGAGATAACAAAGATTGAGGAGATAATAGTCAAACTCAACGGGGTGATACAGGAGTTGTATTCTGTGCTTCCCTTCGCGTGCCAGAGTAAAGACATCAAGCCTGAGTATCTATTACACCATGATTGGCTTATGGATGGTATATGTGAGTATTATGGCATAACGAGGCGTGAACTTCAGACCTACAGACGACAGAAAGAGATCGTCAGCAGAAAGAAACTCACATGTAGAATCCTCTATCTATACTCAGACAGAACACTTGCTCAGGTAGCAGAGCTCGTAGGCTATACCAACCATGCGACAGTCCTGCACCACCTTAAGAACATAGAGAAAGACCTATCTGCTGAATACTATGGTAATGATGATATTAAGAAAACATATTCTCAGTTACTAAACCATTTAAAACTAAACAACAATGTCACCAACCGAAAAGAAACTTAAGCAAATGGGCATATCCTTAGAGGAATTCGGGGATATTTTGACGGAAAATGATGTAATCTCTGATGATTACGAAGAAATAATTGACGATGACGAAGAAGAATAACAGTCGTGCGGTAGGGCACACCTATGAACGCATCTTACGTCAGGAGTTCATTGAACTCGGATGGGATAAATGTCAGACTTCAAGGTATGCGTCAAGGGAGCATGATGATGCCAATGTGGATTTTGTGAACACAGAGCCTTTCAACTTTCAGGCAAAGCGGTGGACTCATGCCCCCTCCTACCACGATGTTCTAAAGTCTATGCCTGATGATAACCACTATAATATCATCATCCATAAGCGTCCTAATAAAGGCGAGGTTGTGGTTATGTCGAAAAATTCGTTTTATGAGATTATTAAAATGCTAAAAGTTAATCAGATAATATGAAAAAGCTACCGCTTAAGAAACGAATTATTGACAAGTTAATTTATCTTACACTTAATGACAAGAAGTTTCAGGAATTTCTATTATTTTTATTCATATGAAAACACTACTAATTGTTGTATTATTAGTAATTATTAGTATTACTTGTCAGGCACAAATTAATATGGCTACCGTAAATGAGAATACTAAACTAACGGCTAAGTTATTTAAGATGGCGTTTGAGGAAATTAAGGTACTTGCAGTCAAGGTTGATTCATTACAGAAACGGGTTATTGAACTTGAAAATAACTGCTTGGTATTAAAGGTTGATTCAATTATACATGGTTATGAATACAGGTTTTGGGAAGCAGACTCAACAAAAATGATCGGTAAACCTGTTTATGTAAGGCAATATGGGATAGAACCTTTTAAAGAACGCAAGAAATGAAAGACGAAGCTATTATAAGAACGATAAATACTATCCTAAGTATTATCACTATCATAATATCCATTATTGTCCTTGTGAAAGTTTCAAACTTATAAACACTCTATGAAAGGCAAGCGCATAAGTGATCTGCTGACCTCACCGAAAGGTAAGTTACCAATTAAGGACTACGCTAAGATAGAATACGTCTTCAATCTTTACCTTGATGAGAAGTACGACACTATGGCGAGAGAGATATATTGGCATAACGCTTTTGAGTTCTTCAAGGAGCTTGCCGTCTATCTGAGGTTAAACTTCAAGACCGAGAACTACAGCCAGTTTTTCTACAGGGATATGTGGGAGATGTTTGAGGAACGGATCGACGAGGTACATAACGAGATTCAATTAAGAAAAGCAAGAAAGAGATACAGACCATGAAAACATTCCTGAATAACGAAGCCAAACAGCTTAACATCCTTGACGAGAGGTTCTACCAATCGAGTAAGTTCCCCGATAAGTACTACCCATCAGTAACTACAATCCTAGACGTATTCCCTAAAGGCTATGGCTACGACGAATGGCTACGCTCAGTAGGCTTTAACTCATCCGAGATACTGCGTAAGGCGGGAGAACAAGGTACAAATATCCATAATATGATTGACCGTTATTTAAGCGGGGAGACTATCAAATGGATCAACGAGGATGAGTCCATGAAGTACACGCTTATCGAATGGCAGATGTTCGTTAAGTTCTGTGAGTTCTGGGATAAGTGGAAGCCACAGACATACGTGCATGAGTTCTCTATTGTATCTGATGACTTAGGCTTAGGCGGGACGATAGACTTCATAGGTAAGATAGGCAAGGTGGTCTATCTCATAGATTGGAAGTCAAGCAATGCCATCCATAAGACGCATGAACTTCAGATCGCAACGTATGCGAAGATGTGGAATGACCTCAACCCAAAATATAAAGTAGATAAGACTGCTATATTATGGCTTAACGCGGGGACGAGAGGGGAGGACAAAGCAGGCAAGAAGATACAGGGACAGGGATGGCAGTTAAAGGATGACTTTGGCAGACCGTGGGAGGATGCTTATAAGGTATTCGAACATGTATTCGCTGTGTGGAAAGAAGAGAATGAGAACTTCAAGCCGAAGAATCTCACATACCCTACTGAGTTCAGCCTGGGTAAAGAAGTTAAAACACTTAAACAACTACTGAAAGCATGAAACGAGAAATGAAATTCAGAGCATGGATACCCAATACGGGTTGGCTTGCTGACGGTTTTTCTATTGCAATGGATGGTACGGAATGGTACGATGATAATGGTCATTCATGGCCTTTGTCTCAACTTGAACTCATGCAGTTCACAGGACTTAAAGATAAGAACGGCAAAGAGATTTATGAGGGGGATATTGTTAAGTTCGCTGTTAAAAGAAAATTATGCGATTTCTGCGCATCAAAGGAAATAAGTTCTGAACTGAAATATGCGTCAAGTACATTTTGCCCTCATTGTGGTACAAAAGTTAAAGATATTGATTTTATAACAGTCGCTGAAGTTGTATTTGACAAAGGTGGATTTGCCTATAAGTGGAGTAATGAAGAAAGTTACTATCAATCATGGCAAACATTTATTAATGAAATATATCTTGAATGGACTGAGGTTATCGGTAATATCTACGAAAATCCTGAATTATTATGAAACCATCCTGTTTAAAGTACCCCTGTGGCGTTAGCGGAACATCCGATTGCTGTAATGCCCCGATACATTCTTCTGACATATGTGGGAAGTGTGGCGAGCATTGCGGGGATGCCTGCGATGAATGCGATGAGTTTGATGACGGCGAAGATATTGAAACTGAAATTAAAAACGAATAAATGGAAACAAAAAAGATTAAAGAATTACTCGAAGACCTTAACTTCGATGTCAGCCCTGAGCCTACCGAGGCTATGCCCGAAGAAGAAGTAAAGCAGAAAGGCGAAAAAGCCTTGCGTACATTCATTGATGTGTTTGCACCAAAGAAAGAAATTAATACTGAATGCGATGAAGACTGATGGAGGTTATTTAATTAAAAACCTAACAATACGTGGTCATTTCGCAGGATTAGCCATGCAAGGAATGTTAGCTTTCCCTGGTACAGTAGGAGATGAAAATGCAGAAGAGAAGACACCCGCAGTAATAGCACACGTAGCTGTGATTTATGCCGATGCTTTAATAGCTGAACTTAATAAGAATGAACGTTAAGAGTAGCGATACCTCAACCTGGGCTGAGTCATTAGAAGGGTTTAGCCCTGAGTACACAAGCGTTAAGTGCTTCAGTATGTTGATGTTCTATACTTTAACGGGGCGTAAGACAACTCTCGTACTAGACAATTTCTGTCCTACGGAAGATCAGAAATACTGTGTGTACTCACCCAAGGAAAAGAGGTACTACTTTAAGGTCTATCCCGACATACCGTTATGGCTTATCATGTTCTATGATCCCAACGGGGCATTCGACAGCTACGACGTTTTCTTGAATGACCTCAGACGCAAGGTGGACAACGGGCATGTGTACCTACTATTCACCCCTGAGCAGATAGCCGACACTACCGCTATGCTCACACGCCTGTATAAGTCTCACTTCACAAACGAAGGGAAATTACCATATAAATTGTATCTGGAACTCATGGAGGAGAGCCTGAGACGAGAGAAGTACGCTGATGATGGTAAGTCACTCACGGGCTATAGGACGTGCCTTAAGCTCTTCGACGAAAGAATTAATGCAATATGGGAACGGGCATATAAAAATTAAGATATGATACAGAAAGTTTATTTAGCGGGTGGATTCAACTCAGATTGGAGAGAAAGAGTTAAGAATATTAGTGTGCCGATGCATTTCTTCGATCCTAAACTTAAACCCGACAAACATTGGTCTGAATACGGGACGTGGGACGTTCATTACATTAAGCAATGCGATATAGTTTTCGCTTATATGGAGAAAACCAATCCTTCGGGTTATGGTTTATCCGCCGAATTAGGATACGCTAAAGCCCTTAATAAGACGGTAATTTTTGTTCTTGAAAGAGGGCATGAAAAGGATAGGTATTTTCAATTCCTTAAGCAGTTTGCGGATGTAGTTTATGAAACACTTGACGAGGGGATCGAGTTTCTAAAGACATTTTAATGTTACAGGATAAAATCAATTATAGTATTAATCTCTTACGTAAACACGAATCAATGGCACTTAAACTAAATCCAGATGGTTATTATTTGGCTTTTAGTGGCGGCAAGGATAGTCAGTCTATTTATGAACTTTGTAAAATGGCGGGAGTTAAATTCACTGCTCATTTATCCTGTACTACAAGAGACCCTAAAGAACTTCTGCGTTTTATACGTAAGTATTACCCCGATGTAATTTGGCATCGTCCCTTAAAGTCTTTTACAAAACTTATAGAAGAGAATAGAAGTTTACCATTAAAACAATCTCCATACTGTTGCCGTTTAATAAAGGAAATATGTGGTACTAATCAACTTGTTGTTAACGGGGTAAGGAAAGCAGAGGGTGGAAAAAGGAGAGAAAGAAACGATAGTGTAAATCATGTTTGTATTATGGGGGAAGATAAATTTATTTTGTCCCCTATTGTTGATTGGACTACATCAGAAGTATGGACGTTTGTACGGACTAAGATTGGGTATTATTGTGAGTTATATGATATGGGTTATCATAGAATAGGGTGTATTAGTTGTCCTAATGCATCTCCCAAGATACGACAAAAACAGGATAGAGATTTCCCTCGTTTTAAACTACCGATAATAAAGGGAATACAGAAGTGTATGGAATACGGTAACTATAAAGAGTTTGATGATGCAGAAGATGTTTATACTTGGTGGATAAGTGGCATCCCACAAAAAACATACCTTGCGAATAAGCAACAAACTAAGTTGAATTTCGATTAATTTTATTTATATTATCTTTGCATAGATTTTTCATACCTATGCAAGGAAAAAAGAAAAATATTATTCAGAGTATAGCCCCACGAGGGATTGGTTCTGCAATGACACCTTGCATAGGGAAAAAGAATCGGTTCATAGTGGGGTTTTCTTTTAAATTGTTCTTTCCCATGCTGACTAAGTCGAGCAGAATAAAGCAATGTAGTGTAGTACGAACAGCCACCCTCGAAAAGTGCATAATTGACTTCTACCGTCTTTGTCGCTATGCCGCTCATGTGTTGTTGATCCCACAGAGGGCGTTGGTTTGGTACGTTCCCTCGTAAGGAACTATGTCTTTAAGATGAGGTACACAAACAGTACTCACAGTAGGATACTAACCTATCTTATCCCCCTCGCTCCCCCACATGAGTAAGAAAAAAAGACGGTATGCCTTTAACTGAAAAACATTACCTTTGTATTATTATGAAAAGGGTGTTATTTATATTAAAAGAAAGGTTATATTCACAAAGTAAAACTTCGTATGGATTAATCAATTCAGCAACATTGGTTGCAGACTTCCTGACAAGACATCGTTATCACTGCAAGGTAGTAGAGGTATTCGATGCTAACTCTATAGACAAAGAGATATATAACTTTAAACCTAACGTTGTTATACTTGAGGCTTTATGGTGTCCTACATATAAATTAGAAGAACTCATGGAGCTTAAGAGGTATAGACATATCAACTGGATATGCAGGGTGCATAGTAACATAGGTTTTCTTAGCGTAGAAACACAGGGATTAAAACTCATTAATGAATATATAGGGCTACATAAGACTAACCTGACAATAGCACTTAATAATAATAAGTTTGTTGATTCTCTCTCTGAGGCTTTAAGATATAAATTCACCTATCTGCCTAATATAATAACCATAAAAGACATTGAACCAGACTTCCTTGAGGAACGTAGGCACATGGATGTAGGGTGCTTTGGTGCCATGCGCATATTAAAGAACCAGTGTTTCCAAGCTATGTGTGCCATACGTGCCGCAAACCGACTTGAGAAGAAATTATTCTTTCATATAACGCCCAATCTAAGTATACAGAACGATCCTGTACTCGCTAATCTAAGAGAACTATTTAGTGAGAATAGGCATGAGTTAGTTGTACACGATTGGCTACCTAATGATGAATTTCAGAAGTTAGTAAGGAGTATGGATTTTGGCATACAGCTATCTTTTACTGAAAGTTTTAATATAGTGAGTGCTGACTTTATAAATAACAATAGACTTATAATTGTTAGTGAGGCTATAGATTGGCTATTCCCGCTTGTGACTACATCAACCATAGATTATGAAGAAGCTACTCAAAAGATTATCTATGCCTATAATCATCGTAATGGTATACTCTTAAAGGCAAGAGAAAGAAAGTGTTTGCGAGAATATAATGATGGAGCTGAGGAGACATGGATGCGTTTCTTACATAGACGACACAAAGACTAATGGCACTCTATAAAAACTTATGCGGTGAAACATCGAAGATTGGATATACATGTAAAGTATCACCTTCCGATCCTCGATCTTTCGTTTATGCGAATGCTGGCGATAATAATATTCTCGGGATTATCACGCAGAGTGTGCCAAGGTACGCCCAATGTGAGATAGCCACATCAGGCATTGCGAAGGTATTTTGCTTCGAAAATGTGGTGCAGGGGTCTATCGTAAGGGCGCAGAAGGTAGGCGACCGAATCAGCAGGGGCACCTGTAAGATAGCAAGGTTATCTGATGTCAGCTACTTTAAGATAGGTACTGCGTTAGAGTCCGGTAAAGGCTTAATAAGATGTCAGCTTAGTTTAGGCTATAACTCATCGGGTAGTGTGCAGAATGAGACAACCATCATAACTTCCTCACCATATACAGTAACAGAAACAGATGCTTTTATCGTTGTCAATAGTGCTACGGCAGTAACGGTTAATCTTACAGCCTCAACGGGGTTAGGGCGACAATTATCTATAGCGAGTATAGGTGTGGGTGTGGTGACAGCAGACGCTAATGGAACAGACACAATAGATGGTGAAACCACGCAAGAGATAGATCAATGGGATACAATGGTTATTAAAGATTACGCAATGGGTTTTTGGAAAATAGATTAATATGAGTTATTTTAAAACCATAAATATAGGGAAGGTATTAGGTGTTACCTCAACATTAAACTCCACAATAGCCACACTTGGGATCGGGGGTGTTTTTACTGGTGTAGGAGAGAATGTTACTGACTATAAGAGTATAGGAATAAATATTATCGCATCCCATGCGTCAGCAATAGATGGTTTGGAAATTCAATTCTCTTCTAATAATTCTGATTGGGATTTAATACATTATTTTACAATCCCCGCCACTACTGGTAAGTTTTTTAATCTCCCCGTTGAAGCTAAATGGTTCAGAGTAAAATATACCAACGGAGGTACTCAGCAGTCTTCTTTTAGGTTACAGACTGTTTACCATGCCACTACAACGCAACCATCCACATTAAGGCTATCCGATGATGTTGACGGGGAAACCGCTGCTGTGTTAAACAGGGTGATTATAGCAGGGGATGTTGGTGGGACAACTTATAGAAACGTGACACTCGATGATCTGACCTCTGCCTTGCCGACTCTGGACTTTCCTCACCATGAGATACATGAGGGTGATTCATTCAGTTGTTATTATACAAGAGTTACGGCATCGACAAATGGACACAGATCGGGATTATATATAAAGACACCTATTGCCCCTGCGGGATGCCACATGGTTGCTCAGTTTTCAGCAAGTACAGCAGCAACTTATTCAATATGCGAAGCACCAACGATAGCTGCTAATATAGGGACTCACGCTAACGTTATTTATAATAGATACAGGGATAGTACAAACACAAGTGGTTGCTTTTCTAATGCGACAATCCCCGTAGTTAATAACTTCACAACTCTTACAGAAGTGCAGATAGCGGCTGATGGGACATGGGCAACAGGTACGGTAATACGGTCTGCTCCATTATCAGCGGGTACTGGGCCTAAACCTGCTGGTGGTAGTACAAGAGAATCACAGGAATATATACTTAAAGCCAATACCGCTTATGTTTTTTTACTTACCAATACCTCAGCAGATGCGAATACTCATCATATATTGGTTGATTGGTATGAGCATACAACTACTTAATAACAGATATTATGGACAAGACATGCAAGATATGTAATACGGTTGGCGATGAGGTTTATATGATAAACAAGTATGATGAATGGTTTTGTAGTAATATTTGCTTATCTGCTTTCTTCACAGCCGTTAACGTCCGTGGGTCTAATGTAGAGTTTCAGGCAAGCGACACTCATCTACAATGGAAATATGTCAATGATACTGTATGGGTTGATCTTGTGCCCTTGACAGAATTCGGAGTACTTACCCCTGGCCCCCCTGGGCCACAGGGATTACAGGGAGAACCAGGCGCAGATTCTACTGTCCCCGGCCCTAAAGGCGATAAGGGAGATACAGGATCGCAAGGAGATCAAGGGTTACAAGGGACACAGGGTATTCAGGGTATCCCCGGCAATGACGGTGCAGACGGATATACACCAATTAAGAATGTAGATTATTTCGATGGTGCTGTTGGCCCCAAAGGTGATACAGGTGATACAGGTCTACAAGGGTTGCAAGGATTACCGGGGGCTGATTCTACTGTTCCTGGGCCAAAGGGAGACACGGGTGATACTGGACAACAGGGCATACAGGGGCTACAGGGAATACAAGGACTTCCCGGAATAGATGGACAGGATGGTGCAGATGGGTACACACCGATCAAGGGGATAGATTACTTTGATGGCGCTCAGGGTATCCAAGGTATTAAAGGAGACCAAGGTGATCCGGGGATACAGGGAATTCAGGGTGTCAAAGGCGATACAGGAGATACGGGGTTACAAGGAATCCCAGGCAATGATGGGGCAGATGGGGCGCAAGGGATACAGGGAGTAAAAGGGGACACTGGCGACCAAGGGCCACAAGGAGTAAAGGGGGATACAGGAGATCAAGGGTTACAGGGCATTCAAGGAGAGCAAGGGGAACAGGGCATACCCGGTGTATCTGCCGATCCTTGGGTTATCATTAAACTCGCATCGGACTTTGTTACATCATCAGCATCCAATACGAATGTTACTAACTTTTATTTTACACCCGCAATAAACAAAACCTATCTTATCTTCGGTTATTTCTTACTCAGGACAGCAACGACAACGGTAGGTGCAAGACCAGGCGTTGCATGGCCATCTAATCTCACAGATGCTACTGCAAGAATGGAGGCATCAACTTCACTTACTGCATCGGCAATAAGAACATGGGGTGCACAAACAACTCAAAATGCATTATCAACAGGACTCGCTACAACAACTAATAGTCATTGGGGTAGTCTTGACGGGTTGATTATAACTTCGGGGACTACAACAGGTAATTTTCAGATAACACTTGCTACTGAGACGGCAGGGACTAATGTTACTATGAAAGCGGGTTCAATATTAATGTATAGAGAATTATAATGGCTTGCAAAGGCGGAAAGAAGAAACCACCGAAACGTTAAAAACGTATCACATTATAGGCAATGCCTATTCCAATGATTGGCTGTGGCTTTAGGTTGCCCCATGAGACACCATAGCCTCCTATCACTCCGATACCGAAGCGTGATACCTTACTCCACTCCATTTTAACATTGCGGATGTCTATTGTTTGTACGTACGGATTCTCATAAGTCAGTACGGCTTTATACTTCTTGGTTTTCTTATCGAAGCCCGTCCATACATCCATCGACAGAGGTAGCTTTATATCCATCGACAACTTGCCATTTTCATCGAACAGACCTTGTAAATTTAAGTATTCATTTGTCTCATGGAATGCCAATGGCAGATATAGAACAGGATGGTTCTCATCAGGTGGGCATGGCGGGTTCACGGGTGGGTTAGCCTGAATATAAGCGATAGAGTCCAATAGTATATCAACACTCGTTTCAAGGTGTGTGACCTCATTGAGATGCTTGATCTTTAACAGTCGTAGTTCCTCTTTAAGAATTAGACCTTCCTTCAATGCCTGTCTCTGGCTCATTATCAATGCGTCTTTCTCTCTTGCCTGTCGCAGCATGCCACCTATTCTATATTCATAGATACGCATCGTCTGATTAAGACCGTTGATTATGCTATTCGATGTCTCGTTTCTCGCAAGCCTGCCGAGTAGCCATCCTGCTCCGAAAGCCACAAATAAGGCTATCAGAACTCCGATAATTATGTGCCTTGTCTTAATTTCTATCATGGATTGAATATATAAATCTTTACTCCCATATCAAATGTATCCATATGAACCCAGTCTATATGGTTTTCCAGTCTTATATTGTAAGGGACTTCGTTCTTATGTGCCGCCAGCCATA
>Ga0209593_10001079_pt1 | contig 11861 bp, 10 predicted proteins | sample PPLLaktember2015_3_FD_187260 | JGI IMG/M metagenome (GOLD analysis project Ga0209593, IMG submission 187260) | Freshwater sediment microbial communities from Prairie Pothole Lake near Jamestown, North Dakota, USA - PPLs Lake P7 Core (6) Depth... | ecosystem: Environmental > Aquatic > Freshwater...
GGCTCCGCCCGCCAGATCCTGCTCAACAACCTTGCCATCAATGCCCGGGTTGAAATCAACCAGCGCATCCAACATTCGGACTGGGATTGCAACGGAGAAAATACCTTTAGTTGGGCAGGTACCTATGCCAGTATGCACGGTGATTATGCCGTGCTCCGCGAGGGGGAGGTCTATCCAAAGAGCGAGGATGCAGGCGCTACCAACCGGCAGCCGCGCACGGCAATTGCCTATAACCAGGACTTCATCTTCTTCATCGTGGTGGATGGCCGCTCCGATTATAGCGTCGGGATGTCTTTCGAAGAACTGGCGGTTTTCTCCCGCGATACCCTGGGCGCCACCTCTGCCATCGCACAGGACGGCGGCGGATCGACCGATATGGTGATCAATGGGGCGGTCATGAACCACCCGGTATCGAAGTGCACCATCTCTGCCCAAACTTATTTGCCTTTAGTGACCCAGGCCAGCTCTCCGGTCTCTACTCCTCAGGCAGTTCCGACCCCCGCCGGTTCACCCACTCCAGTGCCGGATGTGTTTGCCTGCGAACGGGCTGTGGCGAATTCCATGATGATGGTTTACCTCGAACCGGGTGTGCGCTCGGGGAGCTATTATAACTTTGACCAGATAATCACCAGCCAGGCCGCCGATATCCGCCTGGGACCGGGAACAAATTTTGGCCTGCTGCAGAGCGTGCCGGCCGGGTCCACTGGTATCATCCTGCCGCACCTTGGCAACCTCAGCGGAATCCTGGCCAAAGGTGCGTATTGGTGGAAGGTCGATCTGAACGGTGTGGTTGGCTGGATATCCGAAAACAATCTCAGCTACATCAACTCTCCACCGGTTGGTTTGGATCTTAATATGGAATTCGTAGATATCGAACCTTAGCCCCATCCCACCGGTTTCACCCATTAAATCCCCTGCCGTTCCCCTGTGTTTCCCCCTTGGCGGCAGGGGATTATCTATTAAAATCATGGATAGATAGAACAAAAGTTCTATCTATCCATTCAGCAAGCCGTGAGACTGGAGTCAGCGCAGCTTTCTTCCGGTTTTGCGTTTTTCTGGCTGCCAGATCCTATGACCATCATCCTCTTTGTTTACGACGAGCACACCCTGAGTGTTTATACGGATCCCGCGCCGCCAGACCAGGTAGCCGAAGCGATCAATACGGGCCGGTCCAGCCTGGATCCGGGCTGGATCCCAGGCTGCCGCTGGCATGCAGTCTGCCAGGCGGATCTGGTCCTGGTAACGGCCGTACCTCAAGACAAACCCGTTTCCCCGGGTGAAGTGATCCAGCTTTCTCCGCGCGAGTATGACACCCTGGTTGGGCTGGCTGCCGGTCTGAGCATCAAACAAATCGCGGCATCCCTGGGGCTCCAACCCCGTACCATCACCCAATACACCTGGTCGATCAAACGCAAGCTCGGCGCACGCACGCGCGAGCAGACCGTCATCCGGGCTATGTCTATGGGTCTGGTCAATCCCAAAGACCTCCCCAAGAAATAAATCGACTGGGTTCGGGCCGCAGTCGCCTGAGCAAAACCCCATTAAAATTAACCGGTGAAACTGGTCCAGATCCGTTTTCACCCGGCATTCAATCCCCTGCTTCCGCGCCTGAAACGAGAGGTCTGGTTTTCCATCCCGGTTGAGGAGAACCAGACCATCAAACACGTGGTGGAGTCGCTGGGTGTCCCGCACACCGAGATCGGCCAGATCCGGGTCGATGGCAAGCCGGCCGGTTTGGATACCCGGGTGCTGAACGGCGACCGCCTGGAGGTCGACCCGGTTCTGTCTTCCCCATCCCCGGTTTTAGCGGGCTTTGTCCTGGACACCCATTTGGGAAGGCTGGCAGCCTATCTGCGTATGTTGGGGTTCGACAGTATTTATCACACCCAGGCGGATGACGCGGACCTGGCGCGGATCTCCAGCCAGGAGGGCCGGATCCTGCTGACCCGCGACCGGGGACTGCTAAAGCGCAGCCAGGTCACCCAGGGATTTTTGGTGATCGACGATGACCCACACCGGCAGATCGTGGCGGTGCTGCGCCGCTATTCTTTATCTTCGCTCATCCGGCCGTTCGAGCGCTGCATGCGCTGCAACGGTGTCCTCGTCCCGGTCGAAAAACACCAGGTGGAACACCTCCTCCCGGACCAGACCCGCCGCTGGTACGATGAATTTCATCGTTGCCCCGACTGCGGCGGCATTTATTGGAAGGGTGCCCATTACCATCGGATGAAGGCGCTGATCGATCAGATCCTGGGGGATAAATAAAAAGCTATAGGCTGTACACCGCGGAGCGGATCTTCTGGCGGCGCGCCGGGCCGCCAAACAAACCTGCCAGGGCGGCCGTTAGTTCCGTCAGGATAAAGAGCGGCAGGGTGGCGAACAGCCGCAGCATGACGCCCCGGTAGCTGATCTTGTCGGAAAGCAGGTCCATAAAGGCCTGGTTGGCAAATGGGTTGTGGACGCCGAACAGGAAGGCCAGTTCTGTCAAATAATAGAAGACCGGGATCAATACCATCCCCAGGCTCTGGCTCGCGCCGATCTCGTGTAGGACCCGCCCCGGATAGCGTTCCGGGTGGCCTTCCAATAAGGCCCGCGCTGCCATGTGCCCGCTCTTGATGGCCATCCGGATGCCTTCTCCGGACAGCGGGTCGACCAACCCGGCCGCATCGCCCACCAGTAGGGTTCGGGCGGAGGCGATCTTCTCCCGCCGGGTATAGACCGGGATGGGGTGGCCGTGGATCTTGCAGCCGTCCAGGGAGACGCCGAAGCGGGTCATAACCCGCTTCAGGGCGGCCTGCAGCTCGCCGGGTCTGGGATGGTAAGCCCCCACCCCGACTGAAAGATGGTCGGATTTCGGGAAGATCCACAGGTAGCCAAGCCTGATCTCGCCAAAAATGAAGACCGCGCCGCCTGAAAAACGGCTCATCACTTCCGGAGAAGCAGCCGCCTCGACCTCGATAGCTGCCACCAGGGGTTTCTTGCGCCGCAGCCCAAGGCTGCGCGCTACCACCGAGCTGGCCCCGTCCGCGCCGATCAGATACCGGGCTTCGTAAGTGGCTCCGTTTTTATCTTCAACCACCACCCGGTCGGCCTGCTCGCTGACTTTGTGGATATGGACGCCCTGGCACACCTCCACGGGCGCCTGGGAGAGGATGTAAGCATCGAAGCGGTCGCGCATTACCATCCCCATCTGGTTATCGGGGAGCGGGTGGGTAACCATGTTCTTTCCCAGTGCGTATGAGATCGATTGGCAGCGCGATTCGATCACCGCATCGAACGAAAATGGGAAATATTTACGCAGCATATGGAATGACAACCCGCCCCCACAGGTTTTGTAGCGCGGGACGTTTTCCTTCTCCACCACCAGGACTTTCCAGCCGGCGCTACCCAGTACGTAAGCGGCGCTCGACCCGCCCGGCCCTGCACCCACAATAATCGCGTCGTATATCACCGGTTTATTTTTCCTCCACTCGAACCAATATTTTTGTATGTACTATATAGTATTCAATTATGGTCTGGATTTCAAGTTGTTGGTTGCATTGGGATGCATTTCAACACAGTGGCAAGGTCATGTTGAAAGCAAGGTGCACCCTCGCCTCTGCGGGCAGGACCTACGGCCGTCCGCGGCGGGGCTTTCTTAAATTCGCAGACAGAGCCCTCACCCCCGTCCGGGCCTGTGGGGACGTGCGCCAGACTCGCTGACATCATCGGGAGTGACCAGGAGCCACAATCGGTCTGAAGGCCCCATCCATGCTCACCGCTCCCTCGTCGTCCACGACGAGGGAGTGCGCCAGACTCGCCGACCATTCCCACCGGCCGGCTCACCTCGTGTACGACGCCGCCGTCCGCGGCGAGGGCGTGCACCGACGCAAACTAAAGTTTGCGCTATATGTAGAACAAACTTTAGTTTGTTCAGCGGCCGGTCTGGAATCCAGCCGATCCAGGCAGGATCAAGTAGGCTTACAGCGGCGCAAACTTTAGTTTGCGCAACATGTAAAACAAACTGTTAGCCTGCCCTGCGACCGGAGGGAGAAGGGTTTGTTCCACTGGCTCACCCGACTCATTTCCCATCTACTACCCGATTGAAATGCACCCGTTGCTTTGGGGCGACTTGGCTCATGTCATCCTAGGAGCGTTCTTTGCGACTGAAGGATCTCGCCCCGAATGGATGCACCGTCTGCGCGGCCCAAACAGGCAATCGCTGTGGTCTCACCTTCAGGGTTGATTAACTTCCTGCAGGTCGAGCAGTTCGACCACCTCGGTACGCGGGGGAATACTGTACATCGATGGGCGGGTACGCACCACACGTGGGAAGAACCCCAGGCGTTTATACAGGGCTGCCACCACCAGCGCGGCATGCACGTTGTGGTTGGGCAGGTTGACCACAAAGATCTCTTGTGCGATTTCCTCAGGTGTCAGGCTCAGTTTCTCCATCAAGCGCAGCAGCTGCCGCGCGATCGGCATGTCGCTCTCCGTCACGATGCGGAAGCGGAAGGTGCGCCCCAGCGATTCGCCGGCCAGTATCTCCAGCTCGCGCACCTGGTAAGCGTTGAAAGCGTTGGCAAAGTTGATCAGGATCATCGTTCACCCGCCAGGGGTTCGGCCTCACAAACACCCCAACCCCAATTTTTGGATAGAGACGAACAGATTTAATTATAAGGGGAGACAGGGCTGTCCGGGTAGTAGAAGGCCGGCAATGTTTCGTATTGACAAATCCGTCATTGGGATGAATAATCAAAACACAGCGTCCGCGCAATTACCTATGGAACGCGGGGTTCCCCTATGAACGTCCTAAATTATCCTCCCTCTATCATTAGAAAACTTCGTTGGGCCATGCCCGCGCTGATTATCTTTCTAGGGATAAGTTTTATCATTTATATCAGCTTGCCGCCGTTAGCCTGGGTTTATTCGACAAGGCAGTTTATCCTGGTCATTCTTGGGGTTTGCGCGGCCTGCGCGGTCCTCATCGGGTTTACTCTGGTCTGGTTCAAGAAAATTGAGATTTCTTGGAATGAAACAGGCTTGAGGCTCAACACGATGGAGGCGTTTTATGCGATCGCATTGGATATCGTGTCGCAGTTGGATCAAGAACAGGTATTAGCATCTATTGCCCAGCGCGCCGCGACCTATCTTGGGTCGGAGAGCTGTTATTTGAGCCAGTATGATCAGGATCGGAATGTGATCCGGGTTGTAGCTCAATCGAATTGCTTGCCCAACCTGATCGGGCTGGAGTTCCCGCGTGGGGAAGGGGTAGCCGGCGCGGTGATCGATACGGGGCAGCCATTGATCATGAACAATTATCAAAATTGGGATAAGCACCTCCCCCAGTTGAATTCTTATTACGATGCGTTTGTGGGCGTCCCGCTCCTGTGGAAAGGAAATATTATCGGCACTTTATCCATTGGGGATCACGCAAAAAGACGCACGTTTACCGATTTCGATGCCTGGCTGCTGCACCCATTTGCCGACCTGGCTTCGATTGCAATCAACAATGCTCGCATGTTCAGTGAATTGAAGCGCTTCAGCGAAGAGTTGGCGCGGCGGGATGCCATCAAGACCAACCAATTAGCCGCAACCGAGGATGAATTGATCCAAAAAGCGGACCAGCTCCGCGGTCTGGTGAAGCGTATGACCCAGTTGCAGGAGGCGGAACGCGCGCGGATTGCCCGAGACATGCACGACAGTATCACCCAAATCATCTTGGGAGCCATGTATGCCACCCAGGCCGCCGTTCAAGGAGTAGACAGCAACGCGCAGTTGGCCAAGGAAAATATGCGCATGGTTCAATATTTCCTGCGCCAGATTGAGGGGGAGATCCGTGAGACGATCCAGAACTTGCGCCCGTTGATCCTGGATAACCAGGGAGTAGTCCAGGCGCTGAAACAACATGTGGAGCATATTACGGATCTCACCGGGATCGAATGTACATTTGATTTAAAGGGTTTGCCCGTACAATTTATCGAAGATGTGGAGGTGGCCATCTACCGGATCGTCCAGGAAGCCTTGCAGAATGTGGTGGCCCACGCAAATGCCGGTAAAGTTGCCGTAAGAATGGATTTTTCTTCAGACAACGTTCTTATAGAAGTAGCGGATGATGGGCTCGGGTTTACCCTCTCGGACGTCTATGCGCGCTCCAAAGACCAATTTGGGCTGATCGGTATGCGGGAACGGGCCGAAAGTATTGGCGCATCCTTCGAGATCCATACCCGGCCGGGGGAAGGAACCAAAATGATCCTGGTTGTCCCAATTTCTGCCATCCGCGAAACGGTGGAGTAATACCAATCTATGGATACCATTCGAGTTCTGATTGTCGACGATCATCCTGTTTTCCGGTATGGACTACGCAGCCTGCTGGCGCAGGATTCTTGCATCGAAGTGGTGGGTGAGGCGGAAAATGCCGCGGAGGCGCTCTCGCTTTTGGAAAGAACCAGGCCGGAGATCGTACTCCTGGATATTCGCATGCCGGGGGCCAATGGCATCCATCTGTCTCAACGAATCCGCAGCATACACCCTGAAACAAAGATTATCATCCTGACCGCTTTTGAAGATGAAGATTATTTGTTGGAGGCTCTGGGCGCTGGAGTACATGGCTATCTGCTAAAAAATAACTCGAGCGAGATCATAACCAGTGCTATTCGTACCGTGCACGGCGGCCAGAAATTATTGAATCCGGACCAGGTCAACTTGGTTTTAGCCGAGATGGAAGAGCAAAACCGCAAACAAAAGCGGGACAGATACGAGCTGAACGATCTTGAGCTGAAGATCCTCGGGCATCTGGCTGAAGGGGATACTTATGAGGATATCGGCAAACAGTTGTTTATGAGCGAACCGACCATTAAACGTATGGTTTGTACGATCCTCAATAAACTGGGCGCCAATAATCGCACGCAAGCCGTAGCCGAGGCTATCCGCGCTGGGCTGATATAAATCGTTACAAAATAAATTAATTTTTACCAAATCACCCGCAGGTCGCTGCTCAGACCCGCGGGTGATTTTTTTGATCCGATATTTTACTGGATTGATCCTTTTGTTGTGGTTTTCGCCGCTCCACTTATTCATAATCAATTGAGCAATCCCGTTTCTGTATTCATCCTGGCATCAGGATCGATCAACCCATTGCAGGGGAACCGTTTACATTCTAAAGAAAGGATGGCAAAAATGGACTATCGATTGACCGAGGAACAAGAGTTGTTGGTCAAAAGCCTGACTGAACTGCTGCAGCGCGAAGCTCCCGAGAGCCTGATGGCTGAACTTGATGAGAAGCATGAGTTTCCCTGGAAACCCTGGAAGGCGCTGGCCGATAACGGAATTCTAGGGTTGGGGATCCCTGAGGAATACGGCGGCACCCCGACCGATATCCAGACCATGACGCTCGTCTGCGAGACATTGGGAAAATATGCTTTTCCGCTCGGCATCATCTATGCTCTGGGGGTGATCACGATCCGCGACATCATGCAGTTCGCTTCCGAGCCAATTAAGGAAAAAGTTCTCGGAGGTTTTGTGGGGGGCGAACCCCCTGTGGCTCTGGGGATCACCGAGCCGCAGGCCGGATCCGACGCTGCCGGTCTGAGGGCTACTGCCACCTTTGATAACGGGTATGTCAGCCTCAATGGAAACAAGATGTACTGCACGCTCTCCGGCCTGGCCAAGTACATCCTGTTCATGACCCGCGACCCGCAGGGTGAAAGCCCCTACAAGTCAATGTCCATGTGGCTGCTGCCCACCGACACCCCCGGTCTGCACTTCAACAACCTGCCCAAACTAGGCTGGTGGACTGTCCCAACCTACGAGGTCTTCATCGACAACGCGCAGATTCCTCGAGAGAACCTGATCGGACTGGAAAACTGCGGTTGGCCGCAGTTGATGGCAAATTTTGAGATCGAGCGTGTGGCCTTATGTGCTGCCTCCCTCGGGGCGGCCGAAGCGGCTTATGAAGACGCCTGCACCTTCGCCAACTCCCGGGTCCAGTTCGGCCAGCCGATCTCCAGCTACCAGGCCATCCAACACAAAGTCACCGACATGGCAGTCAAGATTGAAAACATGCGCAACTATGTCTATAAGATTGCCTGGATGATGGACAACGGTATGCCGGTGCGCCACGAGCACGCGATGTGCAAGTTGTACACGGCCCAGGCTTCCTTCGAGGTGTGTGACGACGCCATGCAGGTCATGGGCGGCCTCGGATATATGGCAGCCGGGCGTGTCCAGCGCCTATGGCGGGATGTGCGCCTGATGCGCCTGGGCGGCGGCACCGATGAGATCATGTACAACATCGCTGGCCCGCAGCTGCTCAAGAAATTCCGCAAGTAAACGCGCGCGGCCTGTAGCGACTGCCGCCGCGAACCGGATGGCGGTCGCTCCCGCGCAGATGCCAAACCACCCTTACAACTAAGTTTCGTTATTTTCGTGGAGGAAATATGGCTGACACCAAGTCTGTTCCGCAGTTCGGTATGCTTTCCGGCCTGAAGGTCTTGAGCACCGGCACCGTTGTTGCCTCTCCGTATACGGCGATGTTGTTTGCCGAGAATGGGGCCACCGTGGTCCACTGTGAGAGCGCCATTGCGCCCGATACCTGCCGTGCTATCCGATACGCCTGGAACCAGGAGCATCGCAATGAGCTGGGCATGGCCATTAACATCCCTACACCCGAAGGGAAAGAGATCTTTCTTAAGCTCATCCATTGGGCAGACATATGGGTTGAGTCGTCCAAGGGCGGCACCTATCAGAAATGGGGTCTGACAGATGAGGTACTCTGGGAGACCAATCCCAAGCTGATTATCGTCCACGTCTCTGGTTTCGGACAGGAAGGCGACCCCGATTATACCTGCCGCGCTTCTTATGATGCCATCGGCCAGGCTTTTGGCGGTTACATGTTTGTCAACGGGATGCCAGAGCCGAACCCGCCCATGCGCGCCGTCCCCTATACCTGCGACTACGTCACCGCGTTGAACGGCGCCTGGTGCGCGCTGGCCGCATATATCCGCTCCCAGGCAACCGGCAAGGGCGAAAGTATCGACCTGGCCCAGTTCGAGATGATGACCAAGATCCAGCTGCATTATCCAATGACATACTTCATGGAAGAGAATCTGTTGCAGCGCCAGGGAAACGCGGATCCTAAGTTTGCCGGCTACAGCTCGTACCGCTGCCAGGATGACAACTACGTGTTCATCGGGCTGGTTGGCAGCGGCCCCATGAAGCGTGGTATCGGGCTGCTTGGCCTGCAAGGCGACCCAGACTTCCCGATCGGGTTGCAGCTTGCATTAAAAGGCACCCCGGCCGGAGCGAAACTGGACCAGGCCATCCAGGCTTTTTGCGATACACACGATGCCAAGGAAGTGGACAGCATCTGTATGGCCAATGAAATCCCCTGCAGTACGATCTACAGCATCGCGATGGCGGCGGAAAATCCGCATTACCAGGCGCGCGAGGTTTTCGCTGAGTGGGATGACCCGCAGTACGGCAAGGTGAAAGGCGTCAATGTTTTCCCGAAGGCCAAGAACAACCCACCCAAGATCTGGCGCGGCGCCCCTCTCTACGGGCAGGATAACGATGATCTCCTGGTCGAAATGGGTTACACCGACGAAAAAATCGAAGAACTCTATCAGAAGGGTGTTCTGAAAGCCGGCAAGGGCTGCCACTGACCCATCCGGTAAGCTCCATGCGGTAATCCAGTAGAGACGCCCCACCGGTATCCTTTCCCGGGTAGAATCGAAGGGGTGGGGCGTCTTTCACTATCATAAGGAAGGGCTGCCATGACCTATATATTTGAAACCATCCAAATCAGTGTGGAAGAAGGGGTAGGTATTGTCACCCTCAACCGGCCTGAAAAGATGAACCCATTGAGCTTCCAGATGCTGGGCGAGCTTCTGGATGCTTTCACCCGCCTGCGCGACGATCCACAGGTCAAGGTTGTTCTGCTGACAGGGGCCGGACGCGCCTTCTCGGCAGGCGGCGATATCAGTGATATGTTGGCGGGCAACCTGAAGCTGGATTATGTCGCCGGTCGGACGCTGGGCAAGACGATCCAGGCCATCCAGGGTCTCGAGAAACCCGTCATCTGCGCGGTCAACGGGATTGCGGCCGGCGGCGGCGCGGGGTTGGTATTGGCCTGCGACGTGGTCTATGCTTCGGAAAAAGCGCGCTTCTCTGAGATATACGCGCAGATCGGTATGATGCCCGACTGCGGCAACCTGTGGCTGTTGCCGCGCGTGGTAGGCCCTCACAAGGCTAAGGAGCTGTGTTTCTCGGCCGAGATTATCGATGCGCAGGAGATGTGCCGCCTTGGGATCGTCCAGAAGATCTTCTCGATAGATGAACTGCTTCCCAAAACCCTTGAGTTTTGTAAAAAGCTGGCCGTGGGTCCTCAACTCTCTTTCCAGCTAAGCAAGACGTTTATCGACCGCGGCTGGGGCATGTCGCTCGAACAGTTTTATGACCTGGAAGCCCTGGGTCTGGATATCGTGATGCGCAGCGAAGATTTCAAGGAGGGTGTGGCAGCTTTTGTGGAAAAACGAAAACCCATTTTCAAAGGAAAGTAGGTGGAAGGCGTTTCGATCCTGCTTGGAAACCACCGGAGGTTAATGATGAATATCGTCGTTTGCGTGAAGCTGGTACCCGATCCCGAAGATATCGAAGTAAAGGCGGATGGGTCAATTTCCCTGGAGAAAGCCGAGTGGATCATTGGGGATTACGATTTGCAGGCAATTGAGGCGGGCGTCCAATTGGCGGAGGCTGTGGGCGGCAAGGTCATTGCCCTCTCTGCCGGACCTGTCCAGATCAATAACTCAAAACTGAAAAAGGATGTTCTCTCCCGTGGACCGGATGAGCTGATCCTGGTGGTCGACGAAGCCCTGCGCGGCGCGGATACCTCGATGACTGCCCAGACCCTGCGGAGAGCCGTAGAAAAACTGGGCGGGATCGACCTGGTAATCTGCGGTGAGGGCTCAGCCGACCTGTACTTCCAGCAAGTTGGCCTGCAGCTTGGCGAGCGACTGGGTTGGCTCAGCCTGAACGCGATCAGCAAGATCACGGCATTGGCCGACCGGCTCATCGTTGAGCGGTCCCTCGAAGACGAAGTGGAAGTTCTGGAGGTCGATTTGCCGGCGCAAATTTCGGTCACCACCGACATCAACCAATCCCGGCTTCCCACGATGAAGATGATCCTGATGGCCAGCAAAAAAACGGTTACCGAATGGAGCCTGGCGGATTTGGACGGCGTCCCTGAAAGTCGCATCCAGGTGCTGAGTGTCAAAGCGCCGCGCAAGGCTCACCGCAAACAGATTCGCATCCCCGGTAATGCGGAAGAGGCGGCGCAGGCCCTGGTCGGGTATCTAAGCAAAGATGGGGTAATCTAGGAGGTGCAGCGTGGCGGAACAACATGAATTTTGGGTTTATTCTGAAAAACCGGCGCTGCTCGCCGAGCTCATCGCAGCCGCGCGCAGCCTGACGGAAGGGCCGCTGGCTGCTGTGGTAACCGGACCCCGCACCGACGCGGAAACCGCCCTGGCGCAGGGAGCGGATAAAGTCTACTGGTTGGGTGAAACCGGACCTGAGCGGCTGGTCGATGATTACATCCCGACCCTGGCAGCCCTGATCACCGGCCACAAACCGTATGGGCTGCTCATCGGCGCTACCCGGCGGGGTAAGGCTGTCGCCGGCCGCCTGGCAGCCCGCCTGGATGCGAGCGCAATCACCGACGTGAAGGCATTCGAATGGGCGGATGGCATCCTCACGGCCCGGCACCTGGTGTTTGGCGGTGGGGCAGTGCGCGTGGAACATGCCAAATCCGCGCTGTTCCTCGCCACGCTGGGCAAAGGCCTGTACGAACCGCTCCCGGCTGACGCGAGCCGGGCGGGAGAGAT
>Ga0209593_10001082_pt1 | contig 11848 bp, 7 predicted proteins | sample PPLLaktember2015_3_FD_187260 | JGI IMG/M metagenome (GOLD analysis project Ga0209593, IMG submission 187260) | Freshwater sediment microbial communities from Prairie Pothole Lake near Jamestown, North Dakota, USA - PPLs Lake P7 Core (6) Depth... | ecosystem: Environmental > Aquatic > Freshwater...
GATTTCCTTTGGAGTGACCGTCTGAAATATTTTACTTCCTTCCTTAAAAAGTCTTCTGTAGGACGTTGCCAGTCTTCTATCGGGACCGCCTTCTTGTCCTGTTTTCGCGTCTTGGTTGCCACCTCGCGCTTCTATCACAATCCTCGCTCTGAGTGGATGCTTTCCTCTTTCGATAATTTTTTGTAGCCGTTCGATCCTCGAAAGCGCAAAAACCACTCGCTCTATATGCCACGCCAAAATGAGGTGATATGGATCATATAGCCATAAGTATGTTTTATTCTGGAATCGTTGCTTGTCTATCGTTATGGACAGCAACTGAAGGTCTATGCAGGCAATAATTTCGAGAAAATCCCTCCAGAATGCTTGTTGTTTGTCGCTATCGAGCGACCTTGTTCCCCGCGTGAAAAACAGCTCCGTATAGTGTAGGATAAAATCTGTCGTTCCAAAGTAATCTTGTTTCAGTTGGTTAATGGCTGGGTACAGCTGCGTCCAGTAAATATCGCCGCGAATAAATACACCGCCAAGCGTTAAATACCTGCCTTTGACATCATTATATACTTTTCTCGGATTAAAAACGGAATGCCCCGTCTCGTCCAAATAGAGAAGGTATATACTCTCGTAGCTCTTAAGTTGTTCTTCCGTAAGTTTCATGGATTTCGTCCTCTAATGACAAGAGCGGGCGCCGCACGCCCGCTCTGTATATCCTGCTACGCTCCCGAACGAGTCCCTATCCGGTTCAGTTCAATCGGACGGGCATGATGAGCATCAGCAGGTCCTCATCTTTCTCTTGTTCGGTGGGCTTTACGATGCCCGCGGAAGTGGGAGTCCCCAATTCAAAAACCACTTCGCCCGTATCCACTTGCTTGAGAATGTCCAGCACGTACCCCGCGTTGTACCCGATATCCATCGGCTCTCCCGTGAATGTGCACGGAACCGTTTCCTGCCCTTCGTTGCCCTGCTCAATATCTTCCACTAAAATCTGCATGTGATCGTTGCGCAGTTTTAAGCGAATCTGCCGCGAAATTTCATTCGACACGATGGCGGCGCGACGTACCGCAGCCTGAAGCTGATCCAGATCCACGGTCAACAAACTCTTATTCTCCGGTGGAATAACCGCTTCGTAGTTCGGATAACGGCCCTCAATCAGCTTGGTAATCAGCGTGGTTGGTCCGCAGCGGAATCCAATTTGATTGTCACCAAGAAAAACCTGCACTTCTCCTTCGCGTTCACACATTCTGGCTACGGTGTTCATCGCTTTAGCCGGAATAATGCACTCGTGGCCCTCGCCCTTAAACCCACCGTGTTTCTGCATGATCTTTACCAGACGGTGTCCGTCCGTGGTTACCAGGCGCAGTTCGTTCGGCATCACCTTCATGTAAACACCAGTAAGCTGTGGCCTTAATTCATCCCGCGAAACGGCAAACATCACTTTATTAATCATCCTCCGTAAGCGGAGTCTGTCCATTGTAAACGTTTCTTTTTCGTCCAGCGCCGGAACTTTCGGATAGTTTTGCACGCTCTCGCCGGAAAGATCGTAGCTCTTATCCTCAGCATTGAGCTTGATTCTTCCGCTCTCGGCGGCCTCTACAGATACCGTAACATCCGGAAACTCGCGGATTTCTTCCAAAAACTTCTTAGCTGGAAGCAAAGTGCGGCCGTTTTTTCCGCCTGCAACTTCGATTCTTGTTTCCATCGAAATTTCCAAATCGGTGGCGGTCACCGTCAGCGTGTTGCCGTCAAGTTCGGCAAGAAGCTGCGTCAATACCGGCATGGGACTCTTGGTCGGCACAACGGCCGCTACCGGCAATAAACCGGAAAGTAAACTGCTCTGGGAGGCGGAGAACTTCATGAAAGCCTCATGAAAGAAATGTTATAAAGAGAAGAGAGAAACTCGTAGTAGTAACAGAGACCGTGAACATGTGGAAAAGAGACCGCAAACCGTTTATTGAAATTACTCTGCGTTGAGAGTTGCGAGTGAGCGGCACAAATAAAAGAAAGAACTTTTCCGCTCTCATTAATACGGTGTTTATGAAATCTCTTTCCACACCCCTGTGAACTTGGGGAAACGTGAATGAATTCCCGTTCCCATTCACTCTTATCCACTCAATCCACTCGCCGGAGTGAATTGTCCTGCCTTATGCTGTAAATCACGTAACACGTTCAAAATTTCCTGATCGCCGGCCGCTTTGCGTTCCTGAATCGTGTCCCGCGAGTGAATTACGGTGGTGTGATCGCGTCCGCCGAACATATTGCCGATGGCTTTTAAGGAAAGATTCGTCCATTCCGTCATTAAAGTCATCGCAATCATGCGCACGAATACAATCTCTTTTTTGCGCGACTTTCCCCGTAAGGACTCGATCGGAACGTGAAAATGATCCGATACCATCATCAGAATTTTTTCCGCCGGAGGGCGCACGCTGTTGTTTCCGTTGCGACAGCGCAGAACTTCCCGCACCAGATCCAGCGTGGGCGGCACGCGCATCAATTGACAACGCGCGGCCAGCGTCACATAGGCTCCCTCCAGCTCGCGCACATTGGCCGTGATATTGGAAGCTAAAAAGTCCGCCACGTCCCGCGTCATCGGAAAATGATCCACGTCCGCGCGATTTTGCAGAATGGCCACGCGCGTTTCGTAATCCGGCGGATCAATGTTGGTTACCAGGCCGGAATCAAACCGCGAAATCAACCGCTTATCGAAACCGGCCAGCTCCGCAACGGGACGGTCAGACGTCAAAACGATCCGCTTGCCGTTCTGATACAAAGTATTGAACGCGTGGAAAAATTCGATCTGCGTCCGTTCTTTGGCGGCAAAAAACTGAATATCGTCCACCAGCAGTAAATCAATGGAACGGTAGCGATGGGAAAAATCCGTCGTGTGGCGCGTTTGAACGGATTGAATGAAGTCCTGCGTGAATCGCTCCGAGGACACGAACAACACGCGGTGTGTTTTATTGCGCGAGATCACGCGGTTTCCGATGGCCTGCAAGAGATGAGTTTTGCCTAATCCCGTACCGCCATAGATTAAAAGCGGATTCCACGGACAACGATGTACCACATCTGCGACAGCCGTGCAGGCCGCGCGCGCGAAGGAATTGGAATCCCCTTCTATAAAGGTCTCGAACTGATAGCGTGGATTGAGATGCGTCTCAAATGACGTCTCCGCTTTTTCGGTGACGTCGCGAACGTGCGGGAGAGGCGGAGCCGAATTCGGAGTCTTCCCCGGCTGCACGTTCAGTTTTAACCGGATCGCTTCGCCGCGAAGTTCCTGCAAAGCCGTCTCAATGTTGCGCACGTAATGGCCTTCAATCCATTCGCGGTGAAATTGACTCGGCGCGGCCAGCACAAGCGTGTTGTTTTCCAACCGTTGCGGAGACAACGGTTGAATCCATGTGGCAAAACTCTGTTCGGGAATCTGGCTCTTGAAGGCTTCGAGGAGTTCGGACCAGATAGCGGTGGCGGAAGATAAGTCGAATTGAGCCATACAGAGAATAATACCCGTTTCCGCTTAGGGCCAAACGGTCCCTGCTTAAAAGGTACAAATCGCCGCGACAGGCTGTTGCCAACTTGCCGTACGATGAATTATCTTAGTGTTATGACAAGGCTGAGAACCTTGCCGAAGTAGCACCGGGAAATTTACGCACTCGGGGATGGTGCGCGCGAGACCTGAACAGAAGCGGGCGGCAGAAAACGATACGATCATCTGAGACACGCTCAAACGAAAAAACAGATAGTTTCACCCTTCTCTGGCAGGCACTACAATATAACACGTTCTTCTCTATTGTCAACTCATTAACTCCTCATTTGAAGAGAACTTACAATTGTTACAGAGTTGAAATTTTTAACTCTGACCGAGAGGCATGATGACCCGACGAGAGGCTTTCGAGAGGATTCATGATAAGCGACTCGCGAGGTGAGTATTCGTTTGTGTGTCAATTGTCGCGACTCGACGCGGTGTTTACTTCACCCCTTCATGTGGTTGAGCTAAGAAGGGAGTCTTTGGTTTCGCAAATCGTAATAAAAAATGTTCATGTCTGCTAACTTTCTTTTACGAGACTTTTTCTACTGCGTGATTGCCAACAGACTGCCGCGCCGACCTTTCGCGTATGCCGGCAGATCCTGATCCGGAATGCCTGATTTCCCTCCCGGAGTTGCGCCTCATATCTCATTTTGCTATATTTAGGTCTCCTGCTGGATTCCGGCAGCCCCACGTATTATGTGAATTGATATAGAAAGAGCAGACTGGGCATGAAACGGACTTATCAACCCTCCCGTCGTAAGCGGGCCAACACTCACGGATTTCGCACCCGAATGGCATCAAAGTCTGGCCGTAATATACTTAAGCGCCGGCGCGCCAAGGGTCGTAAGCGTCTCACCGTTTCGGATGAGCGTTCATAGTTTTCCCCGATCAGAGCGGCTTTCCGGTCGCGAGGAAATTGAAAGAGTGAGAAAAGAAGGCCGGCGGCGGGTCCTCCCGGAGCTGGTCCTTTTTTTTTACCCGTTGATGGCGGTCGCAAAATCGGCTTCGCCGCCACACGCGCCGTCGGCAACTCTGTTTGCCGTCATAAAAACATTCGCAAGCTTAGAGAATTCTATAGGTTAAATAAAGAACTATTTCCCTGCAACCAGCATTTGTTCCTTCTGATCCGCAGGCCTGTTTCGGACTGGCAGGAACTCGAAGGTCAGTTGAAGAACGTCCTTTCGACAGTAGCGTGAATCATTTTTCGGGTTTCTCATTTTTGATTGATCAGCCGTGCGTCTTCTATCCTATATATTACTGAGATTAATTGATGCCTACGCGGTAACAATCGGGCCGCACTTCGGGGGTCGTTGCCGTTTCGAGCCGTCCTGCTCCTGCTATGCCCACGAGGCAATCACCCGGTATGGACCCTTCAGAGGAATTTACTTATCCGTTGTCCGGCTGGTCAAGTGCGGGCCTTGGCATTCCGGCGGCTATGATCCCGTACCAAAGCAACATAACCACTAATTTTTAAACCCGTTTAGTCTGGTAATTTCAATAGCTATCGGGGTTGTTTAGAATTTCAGGCCAAAGTCTCCCGTCTCGAGTCTTTTTCTGCGGATGTTCCCTTTCTGAGTCATCCGCTTCTTGTCATTGCTATCACCTCATAAGCACAACAAACAACAAAATAACAAAGAATAAGCATGTTTGACCGCAAGACAATTATCGCCATGGTCCTGGTGGGACTCGTCCTGCTTCTGCTTCCCAAGTACTATGAGTTGGTATCTCCCAAGAAGCCGGCTGGTCAGGATTATCCATCGGTTAAAAAACCTGTCTCTACCGATACCGTCACTGCAGCACCGCCGCCCGTACCGGTAACCGCGCCCGCGGAAGCTGTTGCCGCACAAACGGAAGGAACTACGCTCGGAACAGACAGCATTCCGATCAATCCGGAATTAGTCAGTATTGAAACACCGCTCTTTCAGATGACCATTGGTTCTAATGCGCAAGCATCTCGTTATACGCTAAAAAAATACAACATTAAACCTAATTCTCTAATCCAACTTCACCTTGCAAGGCAAGAACATCGCCCGACAGTTGGTGCTGTTGATTTTGATTTTGGCAGAGATAATTTCAAAAGCATAAAAAATATATCATTCCGTGCTACTAAAACCAGCCTAAATGTTTCGTCTGGTGCAGATTCAGTTACTTTTTCCGCAGTGGACTCCTCCGGAAGATCTGTGCTCCTGACCTACATTTTCGATGCTGAAAGATACGGTTTTGTGGTTGCCCTTCGGACGTCCGGCTTGCGTACGCCGGAAATCGGAGAATATAAGATCCATTGGCTGGGGGGAGTGCCAATCACGGAAATGGATTCTGTGCGTGATTTACAATACGCAGGATCGTACGCAATGGTCGGCGAGGATATCGAAAAAATGACCGTCGGAGGTGATCGGAAAAAAGAGTTCAATGCCACCGGCCAGACTCATTTTGTAGCCGCCCGATCTAAATATTTCATGGCCGCCCTTATTCCCGATGAACCGGCGGCGGGAGCTGAACTATTAGGCCGAAACGACGCCCCCAAGCAAAAGAGCTCTCCGCATTATTATGACCTCACGCTTCGGCAGTCCTGGGGCACTCAAGCCCAGGGCCGCTGGACGGTCTATTGGGGGCCGATGAAGTTCGATAATCTCAAGGCGTTAAACGTCGGTCTTGAAGAGACGATGAATTGGGGTTGGCAGATAATCAAGCCTTTTTCGCGTTTGGTTCTTTGGGCTTTGATCGGCCTGCACGACTATATTCCCAATTACGGCATCGTGATTCTGATTTTCAGCGTGCTCATCAAACTTGTGCTCTGGCCGCTCACGCGCAAGTCGCAGATTTCGATGAAAAAAATGGCCGCGCTCCAACCGGAAATCAAAAACCTGCGCGAGCTGCATTCTAAAAATTCGCAGGCTATGAATCAAGCCATCATGGCCTTATATAAGGAGAGGGGGGTAAATCCGATGTCCGGCTGCATCCCCCTACTCCTGCAGATGCCGCTGCTCTATGCTCTGTTCATCATTTTTAGTTCAACAATAGAGTTCCGCCAAGCTCCGTTTATTCTATGGATTAAAGACCTTAGCCAGCCTGATTTCGTCGCCCAGCTGCCGTTTAACATTCCCATGTATGGTGCGGCCGTTGCCGTGCTGCCTCTCATTATGGCGATCACCCAGTTCTTCATGTCCAAGCGGACAGTGACCGATCCCAACCAGAAATTCATGTTGTATTTCATGCCAGTGTTCATGCTGATGATTTTTAATAACCTGCCTTCGGGTTTGACGTTCTATTACACGCTCTTCAACCTGCTGGCCATTGTCGAGCAGCAGATGATAAAGGTTCCCGACTTCACCCCCTCGGTTGAGGTTGTAGAGGAAAAGCGCAAAGGCTGGCGAAAAAAATAATTCCGATGAGGCAGATCCCCTGATCTGCCCGGAATCTTCCGCCTACCCCGCCCACAGGAGGAACGAAAAGGGGGAATTTTCCGGTTTCAAATTTTCTTGTTTTACGCACATGAGGGCAGTCATGGATCCCGTGACTATTTCGGCACTGGCCGCCGTCGGACTGGTTGTTGTTGGAGTAATCAGTCTTTTTGTACCGAAAACCAAGCGGCCCAACCCCAAGAGATGGTTTCGGCATGTCCATCCGACAGACAATCAGCAATTGAACGCCGCCGACGTCGCCGAGTTTGTCCGCATTCGTGAGGAGGTTCTCGCATCTCGCCGCCGCGAACTGTCCGAAAAGGAATGCAAGCGAGATCTCTATGAAGCCTATCGGCACTTAGGCGCGAAAGTTCCATTTCTCTGCCACGCCGATTGGATTCCCGCGCGGCCCATGCCGTTGCCCAAGCCGGGAGAAAGAGCCGGAAAAGAGTTTCCTTTAGTGATCGAATATAATCCTGCGGCGGAGGACGACCGAAACCGGACGTGGACGGATGACGTGGTCGAAAAATCGAGAAAGCTGCTGCCGCGCATCGGGGACACGAACACCCGCCTTCGTGATTATGCGGAAGCCGTCGGCAGAATCCGGCAGCCAAAAACCGCGTCCCGAAAAAAGCCCAAGGCCGCCCGTGCCGAGAGCTTTGAAGACGATCAATTTTACAACGGAGACTGCTACCGGCTGCTGAACCTGCAAACGGAAGACATTCAACCCGGTCATTCCGTTCGCCTGCAATTGAAATTCGGCATCTGCAAATATTTTGACTACCTGAATACGACCGAAGTTCTCGCTCACGAATATGCGCGCGCCCGGGATAAGAAGCACGATCCGGATACCGGTTCATCCAGACACTATTCCGTGAGACATGCCATTGGGGATTGGCTGCTTGAATTACAGAAGCGGCATAGCGGATCGGGACTCTGCTGCCTGACTTTCATTCGCAGACCGGACGGGCGGCTCGATGCGCTGATGATGGATCGTTCGCGAACGCAAGTGCAAACGGCCATGGGTACGGTGCACGTTCGGCCCGCCGGTGAATTCCAACCGCTGTCTAAAAGTCCCGCGCATTACGGAGAGCAGTGCGATTTGTGGTGGACCTTGCTGCGGGAATTTGCGGAAGAGGTGGGCGGGCACGGCGATATGCGCCATCAGATCCGTTCCACGAACGATCTGCTGAAATATAACGGCATCGGCGCAATGGTCGAGGCGATCAAGCTCGGGACGTGGAAAACGTATTATCTCGGCTTCGGATTCGATCCGCTGAACTACAAGCCCGAATTTTTACTCTGCACGATTATAAAACAGGATGTATTCACGGCGTTGTTCCCGAATTTCCAGCGGGATTTTATAGAGGGAGAAGGTTTTCAGGATATCGACTGGCACGGAACCGAATTCACGGAAGCGGCAGTCTATGGCTATCTTCGCGAAAACAGCATTCTTCCTTCCGCCATGGCTTGCCTGCATCTGGCTCATCAGCATCGGGAATTCCTGTTGCGCGAAACCGAGAACTGGTACGCATAAATCGGTCCGCCGAGGAGGGGCATGAATCTCAGATCGGCCGTCAACAACCATAGGATGTCACATCATGAAGCGCAGTTTGATTCTCGGATCTTTGCTTGCCGCAATGGTATCGGGTATGCTTTTCGCCGGCTGCGTCCAGACTTCGCTGGTTTATGATCCCAACACGTATCACACCGGTCGAACAAGCGGCAAGGGCAAAACGCGGGCGCAGCTCGTCGGCGCGTACGGCCCGACCATACGAAACGACGATGATAATCCCGGTTTTAAAACGGAGCATCCTCACGAATCGTTTATAATTGCTACGGGTCTTTCCTCCGGACTTTCCGATCGTGCGGATCTGGGCGGCACATTCAATCTCGGTTTCTCGTGGGGCGGTTTCAGTACGGGCGTACGCTTTTTTCTGAAGTATATGTTTACCGATACGCAGGCGGTTACATCCGCATCCATCATGCCCGCCGCCGTATATATTCTGGGTTCGTCCGACCGGGATGAAGCGAATGATCGCGAAGCCTCCTCCCATCTCTGGGCATTCGAACTGCACGTTCCCGTCAGCTATCGTGTCAACGAGAATGTCAGCTTGATCACTGAACCGAAAATCCTGATGCTCCTTCACCGCGCGCGTTTCGAGGTCGGACCGCAGGATTATTCCATTATGTCCCGCTCGATTGAGGATAACTGGCTGTGCCCGGCGGTCGCGTTCGGGATCAAAGCCGGGCCTGTTCTGCCCGAAGTCACTTTTATAAGTCTGGACGGATCCCTGAAATTCACCGGAGGCGTCGGTATCAGTTTTTAACGTCCGTTTTTTATCGGACAGTTTAGATAAATGTTCTGCTGCGGAGAAAGTGTTTCAGAATCAACATGTACGGCTAACAAAGAGGAGAAATGCTCATGGCGGCGAACCGAATTCTCGTTTTGCTTGTTCTGTTGACGATGTGTTGCTCCGTTGCCATCGCCCAAACGGGATGGCAGCCGCTCGCCACGGTGGACCCCTTGCCCTTCAGGGGGGTGGACTTCACGGACGGAAGCACCGGCACCGTAGTCGGCGCGACAGGAAACATTCTGCGTACCACGAACTGCGGTCAGACATGGACGTCCCATTCCTTAGGCGTTACGGCGTCTTTGTGGGGAGTCTCTTTTGCGAATCCTTCCGTCGGAGTAATTACCGGCACCGACGGCGCCGTCTTGTTCACGCAGAACAACGGAGCCGATTGGGACACGGTACACTCCAGTCCCATGATGGATTGCCGGGGAGCGCACATGCGCACGCCGTTGCGCGGAGCCGTCTCCGGAATGAACTGGGGATTCACGCCGACGGTGAAGATTACCACGGACGGCTGGGTAAGCGTCACCGAGCGTACGTTCAATTTGGAACCGCCGGGCCAGCCCGCAACCACCGGCCCGATTGTGGACATCGTTATGCTGAGTGACAGTGTCTTGGTCGGAGCCGGATGTTCCTGGCAGCAGGAAGGTGCGATTGTGCGTTCCACGAACTTGGGGCAAACGTGGTCCACGGTGTTCTGGACCACCAATCCGATTTACGGAGTGGATTTCACCACCGAAAGTTTCGGCGTGGCGGTCGGTGCGGCGGGATTGCGCGCGCGCACGACGGACGGCGGACAGACATGGGAAGTTCTGCCCAATGCGCTGCGCCTGACGTGGTGGGATGTGGATTTTATCTCCACCGATATCGGATGGATTGTCGGCGAGAATCAGAATATCTATCGCACTGATGACGGCGGCGATACGTGGCGCAGCCAGCATTTGGGAACGGGCGATCTCATCGCGATAGACATGGCCGGCGCCGACACCGGCTACGCCGTCGGGCAAAACGGCGCGGTTCTGAGAACTTTTTCCGGCGGCGAAGAAGCCAATCAAATGCCTACGCCGTTTGTGCGAACGCTGCCCGCCGACAGCGCACTCGATCCGTGGGAACCGATCCCCTACGTTCATTTTATGTGGTCGGCGTCGAGCGATCCGGACGGCGCCGGAATCACGTATGACCTCCATGTCTATTCGACGGATTATGTGTTCGACGAGCACTTCATCACCCCGGATACAAGCTACACCGCGCTTATTCCGATCATTGTGGAACTCGACGAAGTCGCCGCATTCCATTGGACGGTGCAAGCGACCGACGGGATCTATCTTGTCGGTGCCTCGAACGGCGAAGGCGTGTTTTTCGCCAACATTCCCGATGCGGCGGAGGAATCTGTCGTTCCGCTCGCAACCGAATACAGTTTGACGAACTATCCTAATCCGTTCAATGCGTCCACGGTGATTTCCTTCAACCTTTCGCGTTCGACGTCTGTCGTGCTGCGCGCCTTTGATCTGACCGGACGCGAAGTTTTCATGCGCGAATTAGGCATGGTCGGTGCGGGAACGCAGCGTGTCCGTTTCGATGCGGATGGTTTGGCTTCCGGCATTTATGTGGTGCGGCTGGAAACGCCGCAGGCTTCGCTCCATCATAAAATGATTTTGCTGCGCTGATGTTTGGTTGAATATCGGCGCGCCGCGCGGGACTGCGACCCCGCACGGATATGATATGTCCATGACGACCGATACGATTTGTGCACTCGCGACCCCGCCCGGCATCGGCGGGATTGCCGTGCTCCGTCTATCCGGGCCGCGCGCGCTTGTAATTGCGCATTCAATGATTTCCCCCCGTGGACGGGGGGATGAAAGGGGGGTGGGAGAGTCAGGCGAAGAAAGTACATCGGGGCGCTTCCCTTGCGACAATCACAAAATTTCCCCCCGTGGACGGGGGGATGAAAGGGGGGTGGGAGATCAGGGCGAATACAACGATTGGACGCTGGTCCCCGACGCAACATTTGAACATGCCCGCGAAATGAGACGAAATCTCACAGCGGCGGAACGGGTTCTATGGAAAGCGCTGCGCGATCGTCAATTGGGTGTAAAGTTTCGCCGTCAGCATCCTATCGGGCCGTATATTGCCGATTTCTATTCTCGTGAAGCGAATCTGGTTATTGAGGTAGATGGTGATACTCATACGAGCGAATTACAAAAGGAACATGACCGGAACCGAAGCTTGTTTTTCGGGACGCAGGGTCTCCATGTAATTCGATTCGCAAACAGAGAAATATATGAGAATCTTGACGCGGTATGTTTGAGAATAAAGGAAGAGATACCCCCCTTTCATCCCCCCGTCCACGGGGGGAAACTTCGTCCTAACTCCGCCCACCATGCACGCATCGAAAGCAACGGCGTCCTGATAGACGAAGTCGTCATCACATTCTTTCAATCGCCGCGCTCGTATACGGGCGAGGATGTTGTGGAGATTTCTTGCCACGGTGGGCGCTATGCGGCTGCGCAGATTTTGGAACTATTGCTCGAAAACGGCGCGCGCATGGCTCGCCCCGGCGAATTTACCGAACG
>Ga0209593_10001083_pt1 | contig 11840 bp, 6 predicted proteins | sample PPLLaktember2015_3_FD_187260 | JGI IMG/M metagenome (GOLD analysis project Ga0209593, IMG submission 187260) | Freshwater sediment microbial communities from Prairie Pothole Lake near Jamestown, North Dakota, USA - PPLs Lake P7 Core (6) Depth... | ecosystem: Environmental > Aquatic > Freshwater...
GTCGGTCCCTCGCGGGGGGGTTGACTCGCCTTTCGGACTATGTTATAAACATCACAATCTCATATATCGAAAAACGTAGACGAGGAAAGGCCGTCCCGAAACCGGGCTCAGCGAATCGGACAGGGTTGCACCCTGGTGGAAGTCCGATCCCAGCGCGGGAGCGGCAAGCGCCTCCGAGTTTTTCAGACCAAAGGGTTCATCCCCCGGTAGTCTGAAACGGACCTGCAACCGTTACCTCAGCAGAAGGCGCGGCGACGCGCCCCAAAGAGTGGGACCGATCGGCAACAGTTCCGGATGCCGGATGGTCTCCCAAGTAGGGTGGCACCACGAGAGCTCCTCTCGTCCCTTCGGACGGAGGAGTCTTTTTATTCCCAAATCCCATACGCCGGAAACACGAGACAAGGAGACAGCCCATGACCATATACACGGATGCCAACACCAAGCGGTTGTGCAACTTCGCAGCCGGCCCGGCCGTCCTGCCCCAGGCGGTCCTCGAGAAAGCCCGCGACGAGCTCCTGAATTACGCCGGGAGCGGCATGTCGGTCCTGGAGATGAGCCACCGCTCGGTCCAGTTCGAAGACATCATCAACCGGGCGGAAGCCGATATGCGCGCGCTCTACAACATTCCGGCCAATTACAAGGTCCTGTTCCTGCAGGGCGGCGCCAATCTGCAGTTCGGGATGATCCCGATGAACCTGCGGGCTGCGGGTGTCCCGATCGACGCGGTCCTCACCGGCAATTGGGCCAAGGCCGCGATCAAGGAAGCCAAGAAGAGCGGCCCGGTCAACATCGCCGCGACGACCGAAGCGGTCAATTTCAACCGCATTCCCGCCCAGAGCGAACTGAAGCTGGATCCGAAGGCGGCCTACCTCTACTATACGGCGAACGAAACCATCCAGGGCGTGGAATGGCAGACCGAGCCGGTGCCGCCCGCCGGCGTTCCGCTGGTGTGCGATGCTTCTTCGGATTTTGTCAGCCGGCCGCTCGATATTTCCAAGTACGGCCTGCTCTACGCCGGTGCCCAGAAGAATGCCGGGCCCGCGGGTGTGGCGGTGGTGATCCTGCGCGAAGACCTGCTGGCGCGCGTGCCGGAAGGCCTGGTCTCGATCCTGGATTACAAAGTGATGGCGGAGAACAAATCGCTCTACAACACCCCGCCCTGCTTCTCGATCTACATCGTCGGGCTGGTCGCCAAGTGGCTGCTCGATCTCGGCGGGCTGGCGGAAGTCGCCAAGCGCAACCAGGCCAAGGCGGACGTGATTTATTCGGTGATCGACGGCGAACCCGGGTTCTTCAAGGGGCACGCGGAAAAAAGCAGCCGCTCGCGGATGAACATCACCTTCCGGCTCCCCAGCGAAGACCTGGAAAAGAAGTTCGTCAAGGACGCGGCCGCGGAAGGGCTGCTCGAGCTTAAGGGCCACCGCTCGGTCGGAGGACTGCGCGCGTCGCTGTACAACGCCCAGCCGATGTCGGCGGTCGAAGCCCTGGCCGGCTTCATGAAGGATTACCGCAAGAAGAACGGCTGAGGCGGCAGGCGGCCCCCTCCTTTTCTCACAGGCAAAAAAATGCGAAAAGCGCGGATGGCAACCCATCCGCGCTTTGTTTTTTCCAATACTAAAAAAAATTTTCCACGAAGAGCACTAAGAGCACGAAGATAAAAATATTATAATAATTACCCATTTTCCTTGTGAATTTCCCTCAAAAAAGAGCCTTATTTATTAAATTATTCGTGCTCTTCGTGTCCTTCGTGGATGAATTGGGTTTAGGATACAATTGGTCGAAATATTACAGAACCGCCTAATGGAGATCAACCCTATGACCGATCAACCGGCCGTAAGAACCGAAACCACCCCCCCTCCCTGGCGAGACCTGGACCAAAAACTCGGGAATATTTTTCCCCGGAACCTGGAAAACCTGCTGGCGGTGGCGCTGCTGATCCTGGCCGTGATCACCCGGCTGTACGGATTGGGGGACCGGGTGGCCAGCCACGACGAGGTGAACCACTTCGTACCCTCGTACGATTTCTCGCAGGGCGCCCAATACCGGTTCGACCCGATGACCCACGGCCCGCTGCAGATGCACCTGATCGCGCTCTCATTCGCGGCTCTGGGGGATAACGACTTTACCGCGCGCCTGCCGGCCGCGCTGTTCAGCATCGCCACCGTCGCGATCGCGCTGTTCCTTTTCCGGCCCTACCTCGGGCGCAACGGCGCGCTGATCGCGGGCGTGCTGTTCCTCATCTCGCCTTACATGCTCTATTACGGGCGGTATCAGCGCAACGAGGCTTTCATCGTCGTCTGGGCGCTGCTCACCCTGTACGCCATCCTGCGCTACCTCGAAAGGGGCGAATGGGGGACTCTCGTCCTCTTCACCGTCGTAAACGCGCTCCACTTCACCGATAAGGCCACCGGCTTCATCTTTGCCGGCGGGCAGATGATCTTTCTGGTCGGTTTTTTCCTCGTCCGCTTCGGGCTCCGGCCGGACATCAAACAACTCACAAAAATCCGCCTGTTTGCCAGCCTGGCCGTATCGGCGGTCCTGCTCGGCATAACCGCGTTTATGTGGAGGGAGGCCGGCAAGCTGTTCGAGCAGAATCCGGATCCGCTTGTCTTCCTCCCGTCGATCGTGGTCGGCATCTTCGGCCTGGCCGTCGCCATCGTCGGCATCGTCCTGCTGATGCAGGATTCGGGCGCCGTGGTCCGCCGGGAACGGTCCTTCGACCTGATCGTGCTGCTCGGAACGCTGGTTCTGCCGCTTACCGCCGCCGTCTGGATGTCCACGGTCGGCAACCTATTCGGCGTGACGGCGCCGATCGACATGAATTTTTCGTATGCGTCGGACCTGCGCACGCTGCTGGATCTCCAACAGCCTTATGCCGCGATGGTGGCCGGCGTGCTCCCCTACATCGTCCTGCCGGCGATCGCCGCGATCGTGATCGGCTTCTGGTGGAGGCGCCACGATTGGTGGAAGCTGGCCCTGATCTTCTTCGGGATATTCATCCTGTTCTTCACCACCATCCTGACCACGGTCGGCGGATTGTTCGACGGCCTGGTGCGCTTCCTCGGATACTGGATGGTCCAGCACGGGGAGAGCCGCGGCAGCCAGCCGTGGTTCTATTACCTTTTCGTCCAGATCCCGATTTACGAATACCTTCCGGCGGTCGGCGCGGTGATCGCTTTCTTCATCGCCCTGCGGCGGCGGTTGTGGACCGCCGTTTCCGGCACGCCGTTCGAGGCCGCCGCGCCGGTCGGCGACGACGAGCGCCAGCCGGTCCCGGCCATCCCGCTCTTCCTGTTCTGGGCGCTCTTCAGTCTGGTGATCTTCTCCTACGCCGGCGAAAAAATGCCGCAGCAGACGATGCTGATTTCCGCGCCGATGATCCTGGCCGCCGCCTGGGCAGCGGGGTACATCCTGGATACCCGGTCCTTGGGGGAACTGTTCCGGTTCCGGGAATGGAAATTCGAGATCCCGCCCCACATCACCCGGAGCATCCGCACCGCGGTGCTGGTTGCGTTCGTGGTGCTCGGGTTGTTGACCGCGCGGACGGCGTTCTTCGCCACCTACGTCAATTACGACTACCCCAACGAATACATGGCTTACGCCCACGGCGCGCCGGGACCCAAAATCGCCCTGCGCGAAATCGAACGCCTCTCCTACCTCACCACCGGCGGGAAGGACCTGGTTGTGGCGTACGATAATTTCGTCCGCTACCCGTACTGGTGGTATCTGCGGGATTACCCGAACAAGATCGATTTCGACGTCAACCCCGGGATGGAGATCCGCGATGCGGCGATCATCGTGGTCGGCGAGCAGAACAACAGCAAGGTCGTCCCGATCCTCGGCGAGGATTACGTCAGCTTCGAGCAGATGCGCATGTGGTGGCACAACCAGGATTACTTCACCCTGAAATGGGAATTCATCGACGGCGAGTACATCACCGAAGCCAGGGAAAAAGGCGTGGCGGATCCGCCGCCGATGTCGAACGGCGACTACCTGCGCCTGTTCTGGGGGCACGTCAAGCCGATTCTCACCGATCCCGCCACCCGCTCGGCCGCATTCCAGATCTGGGTCAACCGCGATTTCGGCCCGTGGGGCGTCCTGATGAATTCGACCGGCTATACCTATCAGAACTGGTCGCTTTCGGAAAAGCTCCACGTCTACTTCCGCAAGGACATTCTCGATTATCTGGGCGGGTCCCTGGAAGGCTCGGCCGGCGGGGGCGCGGCGTACGATCCCTACGCGCTCTCACGCATCGATCTGATCCCCGATTTTTCCTTCGGATCGGGCGGCAGCGAACCCGGCCAGTTTTATTCGCCGCGCGCGATCGCACCGGCTCCGGATGGAAGCCTGTATGTGGCCGATTCCATGAACCACCGCATCCAGCATCTGGATTCCGACGGCAACCTGATCCGGGAATGGGGAACCTACGGCAGCATCGATCAGGGCGACGCCCCGGGCGGAACCTTCAATGAACCGTGGGGCGTGGCGGTCGCCCCGGACGGATCGGTCTATGTGGCCGACACCTGGAACCACCGCGTTCAGAAATTCGCCCCCGACGGCGCCTTCATCACGATGTGGGGAGCGCCGATCAGCAACACGGCGGCCGAGATAACGTTCTACGGCCCGCGCGCGATCGCAGTCAACGCCCAGGGCGAGGTGTTCGTCTCCGACACCGGCAACAAACGGATCCTGGTGTTCACCGCCGACGGTGTTCCGGTCACCCAGTTCGGCACGCCCGGGGCGGGGGAAGGCCAGCTCGACGAGCCGGTCGGCCTGGCGGTCGACGATCTGGGCCGGGTGTACGTCGCCGATACGTGGAACCGCAGGGTCCAGATCTTCGCCAAGGATCCGGATGGAATGTACGTTTCGGTCGCGATGTGGGACGTCGACGCGTGGTATGGCACCACGACCGAGATCAAGCCGTATCTGGCGGTCGATTCCAACCATCATGTGTATGTCAGCGATCCCTCCACCTGCCGGATATTGGAATTCACCGAACGCGGAGTGATCCTCTCGGTCTGGGGAAGCTGCGGCGATGACGGCCTCTCGCTCAACGCCCCGACCGGCTTGGCGATCGATCCGCTCGGCGGCCTGTGGGTCAGCGATTCCCGGCACGACCGGCTGGTGCATTACCAGCTTCCCAACTTCGGCGGCGGCGTGCTGAAACTGGAATAGGAAAAAGATAGACAGGTGTCATTGCGAGCGACCGAAGGGAGCGAAGCAATCTCCCCCTTGGAAAAAGATGGAGATTGCTTCGTCGCTTCGCTCCTCGCAATGACTTCCTCCGATTTTTTCAACAACCTGTAATTTAATAATCCTGTAAATCCTGTCCATTATCGCGCGGTTGACACCTTGCGGGAGCGCCGCTATTATCCGCCCATGCTCAAACCTATTTGGCGCCGGCTGCTGTACGGCCTGACTTCCCTGCCGACGATCTTCGCCCTGCTGCTGGTCCTCTCCTCGGATTCGTTCGCCCCGCGCACGATGACCGATCAGGTCCGCCTGATCACCGCCCCTTATGAATTTGAATTCATATCCTGGACGGCGAACGCCGTCTGGGCCAAGGTCCTGCAGTTCTCACTGGGCGAGGAACGCTACCTGACGACCTCCGCCTGGCATGACCTGGTCCTGGATTACAACGACCTCCTCAACCGCATCTCCGCCGCGGAAAACGAGCTGACGCGCGTCTTTTCGGATCCGGCCGTGGCCGATCCGATGGCCGCCTCCGCCGCGCTGCGCGCCGAACTGGCCGGGCTGCGCCGCAGCCAGTCCGGGCGCCAGAACCTGGTGGAATCCATTCTCCAGGAGCAGGTCTCGGCCGAATTGCGGGCGCAGGGGTTCGCCGTCGGAGGCGAAGTGGTGCCGCCGGTGCTGTTCCGCTTCACCCCGATCCCAATGGGGTTGATCGTTTCCCCGCGGGATGCGATCCGCCAGGACGCCAATGTCCAGTTGCTGCCCGGGTTGACCCTGGAGCAGCAGATCGCGCTGGAGAACGAGACCGAACGCCGCCTTGGTGTTTCGGCGCTGGTGGTCCCCTTCGGAGGGCTGGGCACTTTCCCGACCATGATCATGGAGACTACCTACACCAGCTGGGTCGTCGAAGCCGTGACGCACGAATGGACCCACATCTACCTGTACCTCACCCCGCTCGGGATGGGTTATGAAACGTCGCCGGAACTCCGGACGATTAACGAAACAGCGGCGTCGCTGATCGGCAAGGCGATCGGCAGGGAGGTCGTCCGGCACAACTACCCCGAATGGGCGTCGGCGCTTCCGGAAGTCCCCATGGCCGCGGCTTCCACGCATGGTGGCCTGGCCGCGCCGCTCCTGGAATTCGATTACCAGCGCGAGATGCACGTCACCCGGGTGGAAACCGACCGGCTGCTGGGGCTTGGGATGATTGATGAAGCGGAAGCCTACCTGGAGCAGCGGCGGCGGTTCTTCGCGGAACACGGCCACATCATCCGCCGGTTGAACCAGGCGTTCTTCGCCTTCTACGGCACATACGCGGATTCGCCCGGCGAGCGCGGGGAGGACCCGGTCGGGCCAGCGGTGGTGAAGCTGTTCGAGCAGTGCCCGACGGCCGGAGCCTTCCTGCGGGTCGTGTCGCAAGTCACCAGCTTTGCGCAGCTGCAGCAGATGGCTTCCGGCGGAGGGTGTGGATGACCCCATGGACATGCCCTTCTTTCCCGGCCGAAGGCTCGAAATATCGGAACCGCTGGCGGTATTCCTGCCGCCGTACAGCGAGGGCACCGGGGCGGAATTTCTGCGGCGGCTTGGGAAGCCCGAAGCCCGGATCGTAGATCCGTTCGGGCAATCCCCTGCTTTAGCTCTGGAACTGGCGCGCAGCGGCGCGGCCGTCCTCTTGGCATCCCCCAACCCGGTCCTGCGGGCGATCCTCGCGCTCCAGGCCGATCCTCCCCCTCCCCAACTCATCCGCCAAATGCTTTCCCGGCTGGCGCGCTCGCCCTCGTCGCTGTCCCCCAACCGCCCTCCGGCCGAATCGGAGGATATGGAGGCGCATCTCCGCAGCCTGTACCTCGGGACCTGCGCGTTCTGCGGGAAAGACTCCGAAGCGGACGGATTTGTGTGGGAGGTCGAAACGGAATCGAAACCGCATGCGTCCGCCCTCCAGCCGCCGGCGCGCGGGCTGTTCAAGGAATCCAAAAAGGGAAAACCCAAACCCCGCCTGGTCCGCCGGATCTGCAGCTGTCCGTACTGCAATCATTCCATCGAGGAGCCGGCCGCCTCCGGCGAAGACAAGGGCATGCCGTCCGAAGCCTCGCGCCAGATGCTCTATCACTACGCGCTGGAGCGAATCGCGCCGCTGGATGATCCTTTGCGAGCCAACGCCGCGGACGCGCTGGACGCCTACCCCTCGCGCTCGGTGTATGCGATCGTCCTGATCCTCCGGCGGCTGGAGATGATGAATTGCGATCCTGAAGAGAAGCGCTGCATGGATCTGCTGCTGCTGTCGGTGCTGGATCAAGCGCACATCCTGCGCGGCCACGGCCGCCACTCGCGCGCGCGTCCGCGTTCGCTCCTTCCGCCCGCCGAATTCCGCGAAGTCAACATCTGGCAGGCGCTGGAACGGGCGGTGGAGGAATGGAGCCTGCCCGCGCGGGAGGTCCCGCTTCGCAAATGGCGGGAGGGCGAAGCGCTCGAGCCGGGCGTCATCCACACTTTCGCCGGCACCGCGCGCGAACTGGCACCGCATCTCGACGCCGTCCGGCCGGATGGGATGATCAGCTTCCTGCCCCGCCCGAAGCAGGCGGCCTGGACTCTGGCCGCGGTCTGGGCGGAATGGCTGTGGGGCCGCACGGCCTCGGCGCCCATGGCGGGCACGCTGCAGCGCCGCTGGTTCGATTGGAACTGGCATGCGCGGGCGCTGGCCGCGTCCGCCGGAGCGCTGGCTGCGCATCTGCCGGCCGGGACTCCCGTCGCCGGCCTGCTCGGCGAATGGGATCCGCCATTCCTCGCCGCGTCGCTGTGGTCCTTCTATCAGGCCGGATTCTCCCTCAGCGGACGCGCCGTCCGCACCGATCCCTGCACCGCGCAGCTGCTTTGGTCCGCGCCCGGCCCAGAGCATACCCCTCTGGGCTACGGCCCGCGCGGCCTGGAGGGCGCGGGTGACGTCGCCCGCCTCGCGGTGCGGCAAATGATCTCCTCGCGCGCCGAACCCGTCCCGTGGGATTTGCTGCACGCGGCGGCATGGAGCGAGGCGGTTCACCGCCACATGCTTCCGCCGGATTCGCCCGAAGCGGAAGGCGGCGGTTTTATTCAGGCCCAGGAGCATCTGGAGGACGCGGTCAAATCGGATCCGGAAATCGAATCCACGGGGAAAACCGAAAGCGAATACGGCGTCACCTGGTGGCTGCCGGGCGACGAATCGATCACCAGCCCGCTTTCGGATCAGGTCGAAACGGAGGTGTCTCGGACGCTTCTGGAAGAGGGCCCGATTGCCACCGAGGAGCTGGATCGAAGGATCTGTTCCTTCTTTCCCGGCCTGCTCACGCCTGACCTGCGCCTTTTGCAGGCCTGCCTGGAATCCTACGGATCGCCGGCGGGTGGCGGACGGGATTGGATTCTCCGCGCCGAGGACCACCCTCCTTCGCGCGCGGAGGAATTAAAAGTTGTCCGGGATACGCTCAGCGGGCTGGGCGGGAGGATGGGGTTTTCCATCGAAGACGGCCGCGAAATGTATTGGGGCGATTCCTCCGGCCGCAGGAAGTACTGCTTTGTATTCACCGGTTCAGCCGCTGTCGGCCGGTATCTGCTCCAACCGGTGTTCGATCCGGATCGCTCATGGATCGTCCTGCCCGGCGGCCGGGCGGTCCTGGTGGGGTTCAAATTGCGGGGCAACGTCCTGCTGCGCCGGGCGGTCGCCAAAGGCTGGCGCTTCCTCAAGTTCCGCCACATCCGGCGCCTGCTCGAAGATCCCTACCTGCGTCCGGAAAATCTCGACGAACGGATGGGGCTGGATCCGCTCGAGGTGACCGAGGACAAGGTGCCGCTGCTTTAACCCCTTTTTACCGCGAAGCCGCAAAGGACGCTAAGGGGAAATAGAAAAATATTTGTAACTGCTCAGCCTATCCCCATACCGACGTGAAATCCTCCTCTTTTCCATCCTAACCTCCATCCCCCGTCCCCTTCCCCCTCTCCTGGCTTATGCCAGGAGAGGGGGAAGGGGTGAAGGGGTTGGGGGTGAGGAAAGTAAAAGGGCGGTAGGCTAAGCAGATACAAATATTTGTAAAATCGTTGAGTCCCATTCCATGTCATCCGGCGCGAGATCAACGAGAGAGTTCCATCCCATCCCCCTCCCCGTCATCATCTCGGTAAAATTCCAAAACATTCTGATTCCCTCCCCCCTTCCCGTGATACGGGAAGGGGGGAGGGAGAATTGAATCTCAGAATGAATTATCGATGATTAGGGAGGGAGGATGGGATGGCAAAAAGATTTTTTTCAATTCTGGAAATAAAAAGCACCAATTCTCTGAAAACAAATCAATCTGTACGGCTCACCCGCTGGGGACAGGCCGCAGCCGCAATGGGTGTGAAGATTTCTAAAACCTTTGCGTTCTTTGCGGCTTTGCGGTGAGGTTTTTACGCGGTTATTTCTTCTCGACGTACCACTCGCACACCGAACCCAGACGGTCGGAGGCATCGAACAGGGGGCCGAAGGCGACTCCGTCAATGCGCGCATCCACCGCGTAGTTGTAAACCGGATGCCAGAGGAACAGCGCCGGAAGCTGGTAGACGAACCGGTACTGGAAGGTCCGGTAAAGGCGCGCGCGTTCCTCGCGGTCCATTTCGGTCCGGGCCGACTCGAGCAGTTCGCTGATGGCGCGGTCGTCCAATTGGGAATAATTCTGCCCGTCGGGGGATTGCGTTTGATGCCAGAAGGGATACGGGTCCGGATCCGGGTACGGGGCCGGGTTCAGGTCCACCAGCGCGGCCTGGTACGTCCGCGGCTGGAGATGATCCTCAAGCAGAGACCGCATGTTGGCCTCCCGCAACAGAACCTTCACGCCGACCTTTGCCCACTGGGCCTGGAGGGCGGTGGCGATCGCCTCCTGGCGCGGATCCTCGGCGTAGACCAGCGTAAACTGAAGTGCGCCGAGGTCCTCGTTCGACCGGACGTAGGCATCCGTGCCCGGGGTCGCGCCGGTGGGAATGGCCCATCCGGCCGCATCCAGCAGGCGGGCCGCTTCGTCCGGGTTGTACGCCAGCGGAAGCAGGTTCGGGTCCTCCGCCCAGGTTCCGGGAAGAATCGGCCCGGCGGCCAGCACCGCCTGCCCGGCCAGCACCGTATCGATGATCCGCTGCCGGTCGATCGCGAGCATCAGCGCCCGGCGCACGTCGCGCTGGCCGAGGAACGGCACATCGTCGTTCTTGAGATTAAGGAAAACCACCGACGCCTGCGGCAGGCGCGCCGTGTAGATGTTCCAGGAGGATCCCTTCAGCGCGGTCTGCAGTTCGCCGGTTGTCAGGGCGCCCATGCCCATTACTTCGCCGGATTGGAGCGCCTCGAACGCCGCCGCCTGCGTGGGGTAGTACAACAGATCGATTTTTTCCAGCGCCGGCTTGGTGCCGTAATATTTTTCAAACGGGCGCAGCGTGACGCCGAGGATTGTCTCCCCTTCGACGATCAGGGTTTCCACCGTAAACGGGCCGGAACCGACCGGTTTCAGGTTGAAGGAAAGCGTATCCAGTTCCTTCACCCCTATGCCATTCAGGATATGGGACGGCAGCAGGCCGGTGGCGAGGTAATCCAGGAACGGCGCATAGGGCTCGGACAGCGTGAAGCGGACTTCCTTCGCGGACAGCGCTTCGACCTTTACCGAGCGCCAGAGCGCGGCCAGGTCTTTCCGGCCGGGGTAGTTGTTGTCCTGGATCAGTCCGAAGGTGTACACCACGTCCTGGGCCGTGACCGGCTCGCCGTCGTGCCAGAAGGCGTCGTTTCGGATTTTAAAATAGTAAGCCGTCCCGTTCTCAATCAACCAGCCCTCGGCCAGGTCCGGCACGGGGACCCCGGTGGAGTCAAAGCGCAGCAGGCCGGAAAAAACCAGGCGGTCCACGTCGCGGTCGGGCGGATTGCGGACGTCCAGGACCGGGTTGAGCCGCTGCATCCCGCCGATAAGCGCCTCCGTGTATTCCCCGCCGCTCGTATCGGGTGCGGCCGGAAGGATCGGGGTGTTGGATCCGCGCAAGGCCAGGATCAGCAGCAGGACGAGGATCACCCCCGCGGCGGCGATCAGGATTTGCCAGCGGAAGCGCTTCAAGGTTGTATCCGTCCGGACTGAGGTGAATTCACGTGGGGGTTTTGCCCATTCGACGGCAGGGCGGAAACGGTTTACCGGAAGGCGAGAACGGTGATGAAGGAAAGGGCGAAGAAGAGAATGCTGAGGATGATGGTTCCATTAAAGAGAGCCTTCTCCACTCCGCGCCGGGCCCGGAAAACGCCGCCCGCATCGCCGCCGGTAAGCCCGCCTAGGCCGGCTTCCTTGCTCTGCAGCACGATGACGATGATCAGGACGACGCCCAGGATAATTTGTGCAATGCTAAGGTATGTCTTCACAGGACCTCCGATTTGCCAGTGATGCCTTATTAGGGCTGCGGGATTATATCAGAAACGCCCCCCGCTTGACCTTGTCATTCAGGAGGGCTCTTTGCCCAACGTCATCCCGGCGTGAACTTAGCCGGGACTAAACCGGCATAAGGAAGAAAGCCCATGCCAAAATGGCGTAAACCGCGACCAGGACGCTGCCTTCCAGCCAGTTTGAGCGCCCGTCGGCGGCGATCAGCGCCACGACCGCCACCCCGGCGACTACGGAAATCAC
>Ga0209593_10001086_pt1 | contig 11820 bp, 12 predicted proteins | sample PPLLaktember2015_3_FD_187260 | JGI IMG/M metagenome (GOLD analysis project Ga0209593, IMG submission 187260) | Freshwater sediment microbial communities from Prairie Pothole Lake near Jamestown, North Dakota, USA - PPLs Lake P7 Core (6) Depth... | ecosystem: Environmental > Aquatic > Freshwater...
AAATGCCCTGCCACGCGAACCGCCGTGGGACGTGGGCACAAGTACATCATTGAGGCTGTCGCCGAATAAATTCCAGGCGATCCCGAACAATGTGACCGCCAGCGTGGGCGGAAGAAATACCCACCAGTATGTCAGGATGTTACCACCGGGACCCAGGATCCAGTTGCGGCCCTGCGCCAGCATCGTCCCCCAGACGGAATCTCCGCCAATGTTGATGAATGTCAGGGTTGCCTGCAAGAGGACGACGCCGCCGACATCCCGTGCAGCCAGCACGAGGGCGGGTCCCGTGGAGTTTCGCAGAAGGTGCCTGCGGATGATCCAGAACGGGCTGCCCCCCAGGGCGCGCGCCGCCTGAACGAACTCGGTCTGCTTCAACGTCAGCACAATGGCATGCACCAGCCTGGCATAAGGCATCCATGAGAAGACGATCAAACTCAGCATCAGCGGGTTGACGTGTTGGAACAGGGTTTGGATCAGAGTAACTGTGACCGGGGCATCCGTATAGGAATAGACCTCCCCCGAGGCATAGTATCCACCCAGCGCCGAAACGCTGGTGGTGAAAAGTTGCTGAAAGAAAACCACACCTGCAATGGGAGGAAATGCCAGGAACGAATCAGAGATCCTCAGCAGCAAACCACCCAGGCGCCCTCCGGCATACCCGGAAATCGAACCATAAAAGATGCCAAACAGCGCGGTGGTAATTGTCACGATCAACCCAAACTGCAGCGCATCCCGCGAACCCCAAACCAGCGCATGGTACACATCGATGCCGCGCGGCAGTTGCCCAAGGATCGCGGTTTCATCGGGAGGGATCGGGCTGGATACAAATGCCCCGCCCACCCGCATGAACGGACTGGGATTTTTGGGGTCGTTGGGGGAAAGATAGGGTGCGGCGAGCGCGACGAAAACGAAGCCAAGGATAAGGATCAGTCCCAGCCAGTTTTGCCAGCGACTGAAAAATAAACGCGTGCGGCTCATGTCTTCAAGACTCCCTCGCGCACGCGCGGATCGAGGATCGCCTGCGTCACATCCAGGAAAAACATCAGGAGCAGGACCATGATCACGCTGTAGATCGCAAAACCAAGAGCCGCGGGAGCGTCGGGGATCCCACTCATGGCGCGCACGATCACCCCGGAAATCCCACCGATATCAAAAATGATTTCCGCCACGAACACGCCCGTGATGATGGAGGTCGCGGAGAGCGTCATGCTCGTCAGTGAGGGGGTCAGGATATTGCGGAAGACGTGCTTCCAAAGGACCTTGCGCTCGACAATTCCGCGCGCCTTGGCTGCAATGACATACTCCTTGTTTTCCTCTCCCAGGATGGAGACGCGCGTCACTCGTCCGAGCGTCGCCCAGTGATAAATGCTCAGCGTAAAGACCGGCATGGCAAGATGGCGCAGGGCATTGCCCAGGACGTCCAGGCGGCCATTTAGAAGGCTATCGATCGTCAGCATGCCCGTATAGGAAATAAACGTACCGTCAGAGACCTGGAAACGGTACGCCAGGTCGATGCGCCCGGGAGCGAACCAATGCAGGTTAATATAAAATATGGAAAGCAGGATGATGGCAAGAATGAACGGTGGTATGGACGTGCTCAGGAAGGCGAACAGCCGGAAGCCTCGATCAAAGCTCCCGCTTCTTTTCCAGCCTGCTGTCACCCCACTGACCAGTCCCAGCGGGATCAGAAGCAAAAGTGAATAAAGCGCCAGTTCAAGTGTGGCGGGCGTTCGGCGCAGGAGAGACGGCAGGACATATTCATTTAGCGACGGGCTGTACCCCCAGGTCCCATCAAAGAGTGACCGTGCCCAAAAAAAGTATTGGATCGGGTATGGATCACGCAGATGATGGTTTTTGATGATGTTTTCAGTAATTCTCTGATATTGCAGATCGGTCAACCGGGGAGGCATGTTATCGGGCATATACAAAGTAGCGCGTGCCTCGGGTGGTGTCAGCATCACACCCCCGTACAATAACATCGTAATAATGAGCAACGATACCGGGATCACCAAAAAGCGGCGGACCACAAACTGCAGAAATGGCGGCACAGTGAAACTCCGTCTTTATTTTACCTCCAAACCGATTCACTCTTAGGTAAAATTCAGGTATAATGCGTCATCATGCTGAACCCGCTGCCGTCCCCTCTCATGTGCAAAACCGCCTGGTCTGGATAAGGTTCAGTTCATCACGCCACGAACGGCTCCCAGACTCTGGTGAGCCGTTTTTTGTTGTTTGCCCTTCTCAATTCACCGCGAAGAAGAAAGAGAAAGGAAGAAAAAATCTTCGCGCTCCTTAGCACACTTCGCGGTCAGAAAATATGGATATCAAAGAACTTACCGAAGAGATGAACCGTCTCGTCCGCTCCAAAGGCTGGTATGCGCAGGACAGCAAGCGCCCGCAAACGCCGCGCAACCTGTCCATTTCGCTGGCATTGGAAGCGGCGGAGATCCTCGAGCATTTCCAATGGCGGGGTGAAGTGAAAAACAAGGCAGAACTTGCTGCTGAATTAGCAGATGTGGCATTATATTTATTGCAATTGGCATCCGTCACTGAAATTGATCTGGAAAAGGCAATTTTGGATAAAATCGAAGTCAATAAAACACGGGAATGGGATCGAGATTGATTTATGTCATTCTGAGTGACGCCTGAGCAAAGCCGAAGGGCTCAGAGTGACATGACAAAGGACAAGAATGAAAGTCAGTGTATTTGGCGGTTCACAACCCAGGCAAGGTGACGCGGCTTATGTCGAGGCAATGGAGCTCGGTAAGCTGCTGGCACAGCGCGGACACATCGTTCTGACAGGCGGGTACATCGGCACCATGGAAGCCGTCTCGCGCGGCGCGCGGGAAGCCGGCGGACATGTCATCGGTGTGACCTGTGAGGATATCGAAGCCTGGCGGCCCACCAAGGCGAATGCCTGGGTGATGGAAGAGATCCGCAAGAAAACGCTGATGGAAAGGCTGCACACCCTCATCCACGAATCAGACGCGGCGCTCGCCCTCCCCGGAGGTCCCGGCACCCTGGCGGAGATCTCCGTGATGTGGAATTTGATGATCGTGGAGTCCCTGCACCGGAGGCCGCTGGTACTGATCGGAGGCGGCTGGCAGTCCGTCTTTGATCAGTTCATCCAAAGGTTCGACACTTATATCCCTGCACGCCAGCGCGAGATCCTGAACTTCGCCAAAGATGTGCAAACTGCTGTGAAATTGTTGGAATAATTCCGTTGGTCGAGTAGCCCCGAGCGGTTTTGGAGGGGCGTATCGAGACCACCAATAAGAAATAACTTGAGATATCAAAAATAATTGTTACTTGTTGGTTTCGATACGCCGCTGTGCGGCTACTCAACCAACGGGTTGCATAAACAACAAAGAGGAAAAAATGGCTGAAGATAAATTACCAACCCGAGCGGAAGACTTTGCCGAATGGTACAACCAGCTCGTGCTCAAGGCCGACCTGGCAGATTACGCGCCTGTCCGCGGCTGCATGGTCGTGAAACCCTATGGCTGGGCATTGTGGGAGAACATCACCGCCTGGCTGGATGCTGAGTTCAAGAAAACGGGCCACGTCAACGCCGCGTTCCCCACTTTGATCCCTTTCTCGTTCTTTGAAAAGGAAAAGGAACATGTGGAGGGCTTTTCGCCTCAACTGGCGGTCGTGACACATGGCGGCGGCGAAAAACTCGAGGAGCCTCTGGTTGTCCGTCCCACCTCCGAAACCATTATCGGCTACATGTATTCGAAATGGATCAAGTCCTGGCGCGACCTCCCCATCCTGATCGTGCAATGGGGCTCAGTGCTGCGCTGGGAGATCCGCACCAAGCTCTTCCTGCGCACGGCCGAGTTCTACTGGCACGAAGGTCATACTGCGCATGTTTCCGCCGAGGAAGCCACGGAAGAGATGTATCGCATCCTGGATATCTATGAAGAGTTCTGCCTCCAGGAAGCCGCGCTACCGGTCTTCAAGGGAGCCAAGAGCGACTCTGAACGGTTCCCCGGCGCGCAAATCACAACTTCCATTGAAGCCATGATGTACGACAAGCGCGCCCTGCAATCGGGCACGTCGCATTACTTTGGACAGAATTTTGCCAAGGCATTCGATATCAAATATCTGGACCAGAATAATACTCTGCAGTTTTGCGAAACGACTTCCTGGGCAATCTCCAGCCGCATTATCGGCGCGATGATCATGGTCCACGGCGACGATCAGGGACTTGTGCTGCCTCCCCGCCTTGCGCCCATCCAGGCGGTCATCGTTCCCATTTACAAGAACGACGCCGAGAAAAGCAAAGTAATGGAAGTGGCTGACCGCGTCTTCAAGGAGCTTAAGCAGGCGGGCATCCGCATCAAGATGGATGACCGCGACAACGTCAGCTCGGGCTTCAAGTTTAATGACTGGGAGATGCGCGGCGTCCCCGTCCGCGTGGAGATCGGTCCCAAGGATGTGGAAAAGGGATCGGTCGCCCTCGCCCGCCGTGATAAGCCCGGCCGGGAAGGCAAATCCTTCGTCCAGCAGGCGGGCCTCGCCGCGACCGTCAGCGGACTCCTGACCGAGATCCAGAGTGCCCTGCTCAAGCGCGCCACTGAATTCCGTGATGCGAATATTCATGAGCCAAAAGACTACGAGGATCTGAAGAAAATCGTGGCGGACGGCTGGGCATTTGCCTACTGGTGCGAATCTACAGAATGTGAGACGAAGGTCAAGGAAGATACCAAAGCCACCACGCGCAACATTCCAATGAATCAACCTGATGGAGAAGGCACTTGCATCGTCTGCGGCAAACCTTCGAAACGCAGGGTGTATTTCGCAAGAGCATATTAAATTGTAGGGGCGCAGCATGCTGCGCCCCTACAATCACATCGTAATTGAGTGAAATGAAAAACCATCTGGAAACTTATCGCCGGAGCCGCGAGGCGTTGCTGGCAGGAATCGTCTCAGAGCTATCCAACGACGAACGTTTCATCGCCGCCTGGTTGACGGGAAGCTATGCCTGGAAGGATGCGGATGAAGTCAGTGATCTGGATATAAGATTGGTAGTGTCAGATCCTTACAGCAAGGGACTCTGTTCAAGGTCGGAACGGGTCAGCCACAGGACGAACGAAGAACGATTGGCCCTATTTCGCAAGTTCGGTGAAGCCGCGCTGATTCATGAAAACAACAATAACCCGCCCGAAGGCGGGACGTTTACCTTTGTCCTCTACTCCGGCTCTGCCCTCATGGTGGATTGGACACTCATCCCTCAGGCAAATGCAGCGCGTTCGTTTGAATCGCTCCTGTTGTTTGACAAGGCAAACATTCCCGTTTCTCCTCCATCCGGGCCTGAAGACCTGGAACAAAGCAGGAAAGCAGTTGCAGAGCAGTGGGCATTTTTCTGGATGATGGCAGCCATCACAATAAAATATATCGTCCGCACAGACGGTGTTTTCGTAACAGAATGGCTTGAAAACCTGCACAGATTGGTTCAGGAGATAGAAAGACGTATCCAGCGAAAGCCGTGGAGTTACACCCGCGGCTCACTCAGTCAACTTCAACCCACTCAGCAACAGCAGATAGAATCGGTACGGCAGCTTTGCAGAAAGATGCAGGAGCTTGGTGTGGAAGTCGAACTCTTTAGTGGGATCGTTCCTGCCCTGCCCGTGGCAGAAATCGAAACTTTGCTTTCGCTGGTAAACGAAGAACATGCCCGCAATTGACCTGGCACGCCTCAAAAAGCAAACTGCGCACCTGGCTGATATTTTCGGCGAGCCGCCCGTGTTTTTGCGCGAGTTGCGCGCGGTGCTGGAGTTCTATGTCAACCGCAGCCTGCGCAGTCAGGGCGTGGCTCCTTCCTCCGTCCTGCCCACCTACCGGACACCCGTCGTTGTTCTGCGGCAGATCGAAAAGGAGTTGGGTTCCGTTGCAGAAAAGCAGCCCGTTCTCGCCCTCGAGTTGGCAGATGCCCTGTGGGACGAAGGCTGGCTCGAAACAAGGCTGCTGGCTGCCTTTTTACTAGGCCGCATCCCGCCCCAGGAGGAACGATTGCTGGCGCGCCTGACAGCCTGGACTCAAGCCGTGCGCGACCCCGAAGTCCGCGCGGCATTGCTGACCACCAGCCTGACCCGCCTGCGCAAAGAAACGCCCGACCTGTTTTTGGTCCTGGTCCGGGAGTGGCTGCACCCTGCGCGCCAGCGCATGTGGTCGAACGGAGTGCAGGCGCTCGTACCGTTGATTTCATCCCCGGATTTTGATAATATCCCTCCGATCCTGGAGATCGTGGAACCGATCATCAAAGTCTCGCCGGCAGCGTTACAATTCGATCTACAGGAACTGATCATTACACTGTTCGAAGCTTCACCCGATGAAACCATTTACTTTCTTCAGCAAATTCTAAAAGAAACCAGGAGTCCCCTGCCCGCCGCGGCGTTACGGCGTATGTTGCCGGAATTACCACAGGAGCTCCAGTCCAACCTGCGCGACATGCTGCGTCAAGCCAAAACAAGATAGAACTGTAAAAGGACGAAACATTTTGCACATCAATAAACAAGGAAGGAAGTTATGACGATACTCGCAAAAGGGATCATTGGAGCAATCCTGCTACTCCTCGGACAGCAACTTCATTTCTTTTTCGCAGCTGCCATGGCTACGCTGATTGGCTTTCGGCTTACATACCTCCTGCCACCCCAGTGGCCCGGATACTACGATTACATATTTATTGCTCTCCTGGCTGTGCTCGCCGCAATGATCCCACTGATCCATGATCGCATTGGTTATTTCTTCTCCGGTTTTCTGGCAGGAGGGTATTACCTTGTTGAATATTATGCGCCCGGCGGGCTGACACTGCCTCTTTTACCATTCCTCGCGGGAGGAGTGGCTGGCTCCCTCATTCTTGGTCTCTTCACCCACTGGGCGTTGATACTGGTCTCCTGCCTGATCGGTGCATACTATGTGACGGGTCTGTTCATACTGCCCCCTACTACTAAAATCCTGGTGACCGCCGGCTTGTTCCTCATTGGTGCGCTGACACAAGTGGTCATCTGGCGCATGCAGAAAAAATGATCGAGCCATGATCGATACCAATCACCTCACCTCAGGAGGTTGAGATGCTTAATCTGATCAATTTGATCCTTGGCGGCGCCTTGCTGATCGCAGGGCGTAAACTTTTTTGGCTCTTCGTCGGTGCGGTCGGGTTTGTGACAGGGATACAACTGGCAACACGCTTCTGGCAGGGCTCGGATGTGCTGGCAATTGTAGTTGGTCTTGTGCTCGGCGTGGTCTTTGCACTGCTGGCAATTTTTCTGCAAGCCATTGTCATCGGAATTGCAGGCTTTTTGTCAGGAGGATATATTTTGACCATGCTGGCGACCATGCTTGGCATGGATCTCACAGGAGCAACAGCCTGGGTCATTTATATTGTCGGAGGCATCTTCGGTTTAATCCTGGTCAGCGTTCTCTTTGACTGGGCGCTGATCACTTTATCCTCCCTCGCAGGTGCATCCATGATCGTCCAGTCGTTCTCCTCCGAAGGCGCAACCGGCGGATTGATATTTTTCATCCTCGTTATTGTGGGTGTCGTCGTCCAGGGCTCCATTCTTCGCCACGAAAGGGCAGCAACTATCGCTGCTTAACAATCAAAAGTGCTTCGGAATGCCATTCGTATATTGACATGAGGGTTCCATGAGCAGCAGGCTGGAAAGCCCAAACATGAAATATGCCGTTCTCGGTTTGGTTTCAGGAACAGTTTTTTCTCCAATTGGGTTTGGAGTTGCATGGGTCATTGCTGAACAAGTTCGGAAATTATTGGAATTACAAGCTTGTGCCCAACTATACCTGATCAATGATCGCAACCTAATGCTCTTTTCGCTGCCACTGTTGATCTTTATAGGGGCAATCGTGGGAGGCGTCTTCACCGGGCACGTGGCACAAACCAGATCCAACAAATTTGAGATTGCATTATGTGCAACAATCGCTGGAGCGTTTGTAGGTACAGTATTCACCGAATTGATTTTTGTCGGCATCGAATTTGGACGTCAATGTTACGCTTGAGACAGGCACATGCTCCCGATAAAGGATCTTTGCTTTGAAGCAGCAAATTTACTGGCACACTACCGTTCCAATGCCGGATGGCTCAAACTTGACCCCGATCCCCGAGAATGTGGATGTTGCTGTTCTCGGAGGCGGGTACACAGGCTTGAGCGCGGCGCGCACGCTAGCTAAGAGTGGAGTCAAGGTCGCAGTCCTCGAAGCGAACTCGATTGGCTGGGGCGCCAGTTCACGCAACGGCGGGATGGTCTTGACCGGTCTCAAGCTTGGGATGCAAACTGTCATGCAGAAATATGGGCGGGAGATGGCGAAAAAATTATTCCAATGTTCGCTTGAGGCGATCGACAGCGTTGAACAAATTATCAGGGAAGAAAATATGGACTGCGGCTTTGCGCGCCGCGGTCATTTGCTGGCGGCGAACAAACGCAGGCATTATGATGCTTTGAAACAGGAAGTTGAATTCATGGAGAGGGAGTTCAACTACAAGCTGCGCCTTGTACCGCGCCTCGAGCAACGCGGGGAAATCGGCTCCGACCTGTACCACGGCGCTCTGCTGGATGAACGCAGCGGCGGACTGAATCCCGCGCAGTATGTGGCGGGACTGGCTGTAGCGGCGGAAAGGGCCGGGGCGACACTCCACGCGCGGGCGCGCGCGACTCGGCTCGAGCGTGAGGCGAAGCGCTTCCTCGTCGAAACGGAAAGAGGCTCCCTGCGCGCGGAATCCGTTTTTGTGGCAACGTCGGGGTATACAGGGAATATCACCAGGAAGTTACAAAAGAAGCTCATCCCGATCGGGTCATTCATCATTGCGACCGAAAAGTTATCAGAGGAACTTGTCAGCGAACTGATCCCCAGGGGCCGGATGGTCTTCGATTACAAACATTATTTGAATTATTTTCGCCTGTGGGAGGACCGCATGATCTTCGGCGGACGGGCGGCGTTCTTCCCGGAAACGTCCAAAACGGTTCGACGCAGTGCAGAGATCCTGCAGCGGGAAATGGTCCAGATCTTTCCACAATTGAAAAACGTGAAGGTTGACTATGTCTGGGGCGGCACACTGGACTTGGCGTTCGACATGATGACTCACATCGGTGAAACAAATGGAATTTACTATGCTCTTGGATATGCAGGTCATGGTGTGGCAATGGCGACCTATCTAGGCAGGTCGGTTGCCGAGGCAATGATCAAAGGAAATATCAGGGAACATCCGTTTGCATCCTTCGCTTTCCCCGAGGCGCCGCTGGGACTGTACAACGGCTTTCCCTGGTTCCTGCCCATCGCTGGTGCCTGGCACAAGGTTTTGGATTGGATTGAATAGCCCGCCATCTATTTCGTCCTTTGATGAAGTGTAACCAAGACAGAAAGACAGAGAAGATAAACAGGAGTAAAATTACCAAGTTCATTCAAACTGGAGGAGAGGTGTTATGGCTAGGAGTAACGGACAAAACATGGAAGGTGATGTCTATTATCCATCCGAGGAAGTTGTGAACCAGGCCATCGTGAAAGACTGGGACGCCATCGCTGCCAAAGCCCTGAAGGATCCCCAGGCTTTTTGGGCAGCGGAAGCCGAAGAACTGGAATGGTTCGAGAAATGGGACAAAGTCCTGGATGATTCCGAAAAACCGTTCTTCAAATGGTTCGTGGGAGGAAAAACGAATATCGTCCACAACGCCGTGGACCGTCATCTCAAAACGTATCGCAAAAACAAGCTGGCGCTGATCTGGGAAAGCGAAGATGGCAAATTGCATCAGACCTATTCCTATTACGCCATGAACCGGGAAGTGAACCGCATGGCAAATATCATCAAGGCCATGGGGATCAAAAAAGGCGACCGCGTCACGATCTACATGGGACGCGTCCCTGAGATCGTCTTTGCCATGCTGGCTTGCGCCAAGATCGGCGCGATCCATTCGGTGGTGTTTGGCGGCTTTTCGGTGGACGCCCTGCAGGGCCGCATCGAAGACAGCCACTCCAAGCTGGTCATCACCATGGATGGCAGCTACAACAACGGCAAAGTCGTCGAGCTCAAACGCACAGTGGATGAGGCGCTCAAGCGCTGCCCGTCGGTCGAGAATGTGATCGTCGTCAAGCGGATCGGACACGAGGTCCCGATGGAGGCGAGCCGCGATCACTGGTATCACGACCTGCTTTCCCTGCCCATTGCCAATGGCAAATGTCCCACCGAAGTGATGGATGCGGAAGATCCGCTGTATATCCTGTACACCTCCGGCTCCACCGGCAAACCGAAAGCCATCGTCCATACGCACGGCGGATACATGGTGGGCACCTACACCACGCTCAAATATGTCTTCGATATCAAGGATGATGACCGCTGGTGGTGTGCCGCAGATCCGGGCTGGGTGACGGGTCACTCCTACATCGTCTATGGTCCCCTGCTGAACGGCGCCACCTCCTTCATGTTCGAAGGCGGGCCAATGTACCCGTATCCCAATCGCTGGTGGCAATGTGTCGAACGCTATGGGATCACGATCCTGTACACCGCGCCGACTGCCATCCGCGGACTCATGCGCTTCGGCGAAGCCTGGCCCAACAAGCACGATCTTTCCTCGCTCCGGCTGCTGGGTTCCGTCGGTGAGCCGATCAACCCCGAAGCCTGGAAGTGGTACCACCGCGTCATCGGCAAGGAAAAATGTCCCATCATGGATACCTGGTGGCAGACCGAGACCGGCATGTTCATGATCACACCGACGCCCACGATGCCGCTGAAACCAGGCTCAGGCACCCGTCCGTTCTTCGGGCAGGAAGCCGAGATCGTGGATGAACACGGGAATCCCGTGCCAGATGATACCGAAGGATATCTCGTGCTCAAGAACCCGTGGCCCGCGATGCTGCGCACCATTTACGGCGACCCGGATCGTTATGTGAGCCAATACTGGTCGAAGAACCCGGGCAAATACACCACCGGTGACTCCGCCAAACGCGACAAGGATGGTTACTTCTGGATCATCGGGCGCGTGGACGACGTGATCAAGGTCTCCGGTCACAGGCTCGGGACGGCTGAAGTCGAATCGGCGCTCGTGAGTCACCCGGCCGTTGCCGAAGCCGCGGCGATCGGGCTTCCGCATGAGGTCAAAGGACAGGGTATTCACGCGTTCGTCCTCTTGCGCGCGGGTTTCGCGCCCTCCTCCGAATTAGCCGAGGAACTGCGCCAGCACGTCGCAACACACATGGGTCCGATTGCGCGGCCGGAGGAAGTCAAGTTGGTGGACAAACTCCCCAAGACACGTTCAGGCAAGATCATGCGGCGCGTGTTAAAAGCCAGGGCGCAGGGGCTGCCCGAGGGCGATGTGAGCACATTGGAAGAATAAGAAAGTAGAGAGTAGGAAGGTAAACGCAAGAAGCAGGCAAAGGCAAAGCGCCCAAGCCTGCTTTTTTACATTACAGATTTTGTATTTTCAGTGAAAACAGGTACAGCAATGCCGAATATCTGAGAGCGAATCAAGACATCGCCTATGACTACACCATGTACGACGGCTGGTACATCACCGATTCAGAAGAGAAGGCTGCCGATTACGAGGCCAGTTATTCCGAGGAGCTTCAGAAGTCGATCGCCGCGAACCCCGATGATCCGTTCAGTGATGTATATTATGATGCTAGGCGTGCTCCAGCCCACGAATACTGAGACGCTTCAGATGTCAACTATGAAAAGGCAGGACAGCTGAAAGAGGAAAGCAGGATGCGGCTGTTATTTGCAGCCCTCGCTGTGATTACACTGGTGTTCGGTGTGATTGCTTAAGCTCATGTACCCTACTTCTGTATGACACTCAAAACGGATCTGTCCTT
>Ga0209593_10001090_pt1 | contig 11806 bp, 8 predicted proteins | sample PPLLaktember2015_3_FD_187260 | JGI IMG/M metagenome (GOLD analysis project Ga0209593, IMG submission 187260) | Freshwater sediment microbial communities from Prairie Pothole Lake near Jamestown, North Dakota, USA - PPLs Lake P7 Core (6) Depth... | ecosystem: Environmental > Aquatic > Freshwater...
CCAAAAAGAATAAAATTGCCAGGCTTAAATCTTCGTTGTTTTGTATCACTGCGGTCTATTCAGATGAAACCGTTATTCAGCCCGATCGCACCTGTGAGCCTGTAGATTCAGCTATCACCGGGTTAAACTGCGCAGGGTATGGCTCAAGCGTTTGCGTGACAGCGCCTTTCGGTTTTGCTGCGGCTGCCGCGCTTTTGTCTAAACTGCTTCAAGCCTGAGGCTTGTTCAATCTTTTTCCTGTTTATGAACGACTCGATTATTTTAGAGTCATTCGTAAATGATGTATCAAACTTCTTTTCCTGGCAATAAAAGTGAGGTATCTGGCAGGCTATGCTTGCTAGGTAGGCATGGCAAGCGTCTTTTTTCACCATATCTTCATCAAATTGTCATAATAGACACTTAGTATGATCTGAATAATCAAATTAAGAATATCATGCGGTCTTTCAACTCCCCACTAAAATTACTCAATCGAGATGTCAGTATTCTGGCGTTTAACGAACGCGTATTGAGTCTTGCACAAAATACGGAATATCCGTTGCTGGAGCGATTGCGTTTACTTTGTATCGTATCTTCAAATCTGGATGAGTTTTTTGAGGTGCGTGTGGCACCGCACGTCGATGCAATGCGTGCCGATGAACAGCACGGCGATGTGAGTGTACAAAGTTATCAGGCTATATCAAAAGCAGCGCATGCATTGGTTGAGAAGCAGTATGAAATCTTCAATGCTGATTTGATGCCCGCATTGGCAGGCCAGGGTGTGCATTTGGTATCGCATGGGGATCGCACCCTAATACAAAGACGCTGGGTGGCTAAATATTTTGAGTCTAATGTGCGTCCATTGCTGGTGCCGGTAGCTCTTGATCCATCACACCCTTTTCCGCAGGTGGCCAATAAGTCACTTAATTTTATTGTATCTCTGGGCGGCAGTGATGCTTTTGGTCGAGATAATAATATTGCTATCGTCAGGGTGCCGAGAGCATTGCCCCGGCTCATTAAATTACCTAAAAACTTAAACGGCAAACAGCAATTATTTGTTTCGTTATCCAGTGTGATTCGTGCGCACTTGGCAAGCTTATTTACTGGACGGGAAGTGCTGAGTTTTTCACAATTTCGTGTCACTCGCCATTCAGATTTAGCTGTAGATGAAGAAGATGTGAAGAATTTGCGTACTGCACTTAGAAAAGGCCTGGTGCAGAGAAATTTTGGCGATGCAGTGCGTTTGGAAGTGTCTCACAGCTGTGATGAAAAACTGGCTAAATTATTACTTCAGCAATTTGATTTACCAAAACAGTCACTGTATCGCGTGCATGGCCCAGTCAATCTAGCACGTTTAATGCAATTAGCGGATATGGCAGAGGGCAGCCATCTCAAGTTCGAGCCGTTTGAACCTAGGATTAGCCAGCAACTGGTGCCTAACCAATCATTCTTCACGCAGTTAAAACAGCAGGATGTATTAATTCACCAGCCGTATGAAAGCTTTGAATCGGTCATTGATTTTTTACGTGAAGCAGTCAATGACCCTGATGTACTTTCTATCCAGCAGACGATATACCGCACGGGGTCAGACCCACGTATGCTCAAATTGCTGCAGGAGGCGGTAAGACGCGGCAAGGAAGTGATGGCGGTTGTTGAGCTAAAAGCCAGATTTGATGAAGAGGCAAATATCAACTGGGCGGAGGATCTGGAGTCCGTAGGCGCACAGGTGGTTTATGGTATTGTCGGCCTCAAGACGCATGCCAAGATGTTGCTGATCATGCGGCGTGAGGGTACAGGTATCAAATATTACGGGCATATTTCTACGGGAAATTACAACCCAAGAACCGCACGGCTTTATACAGATATCAGCATGCTGACAGCTGATAGACAGATTACGCGTGATATGGAGCATTTATTCAGGCATATTGCCAGTCAGGTAAAGTTGCCTCGCATGCAAAAGCTCCTGGTTGCGCCTTTTAATTTGCATAAAAAAATGCTCGCCAAGATCAGAGCAACAGAGCTTGCGGCAAGAGGTGGAAAGCCTGCGCGCATCATTTTAAAGATGAATGCCTTGACTGATGAGTTGCTGGTAAAGGCATTAATTAAAGCTGGGCGTGCCGGTGTGGAAATTGACCTGATATTACGCGGTGCATGCATACTTCCTATAGATGCACCGGGCTTGGACGGGCGAATTCGCGTACGTTCTATAATCGGGCGCTTGTTGGAGCATTCCCGCGTTTTCTATTTTCAAACGGCTGGCGAGGAAGATATGTGGCTATCAAGTGCTGACTGGATGAATCGCAATATGATGCGGCGTGTCGAAATCGCTTGGCCGATCGTGGACGTTAAGAATCGGGCAAGAATTCTGCATGAGTGTTGCCAGGTATATCTGGATGACAATCATGATGCGTGGCTGTTGCAGGCAGACGGCAGTTATAGGCTCAGTACGCAAGGCACTTCCTTGGCTAAATCGCAGCCATTCAGTGCGCAACAGCACTTAATACAAAAGTATGCCGATTAACGGATAGCAGCGATATTTATGGATAATTTAATATTATGGCGCCATGCTGAAGCCGAAGCAGAAAGTACCAATAGTAAAGACTCTGATCGTGTTTTAACCAAGCGAGGCCGTAAGGATGCTGCAAAAATGGCAAAGTGGCTTAACCAGTATTTGCCTGCCGATACAGTAGCGTTATCTAGTCCTGCATGCCGTTGTTTAGAAACCGTTGCCGCTTTACACGACTTGAATCATATTAATGTAAAAGTGGCTGAGTTTTTAAGTGTAGATAGTACTGTGGAGCGTATTGCGCAAGAAGTAACAACTATGGACGGTTCTAAAACCATATTGGTTGTTGGACATCAGCCTAATCTTGGTTTGCTTATAGCCAAATTATTGGGGATGCCTCCAAGCGCCTGTGTAGTCAAAAAAGGAGCTGTTTGGTGGTTGCGCCAGAGGATTGTGGATGGAACTGCACAGTATTATATTTATACTGTACAACACCCGGAGTATTAAACCTTCTGTACTTGGGAGCGTAGTCAATATTGGGCTTTTGTTGTACCAAGACCAGGCAATCTTGTGCTTCTGATGGGTCTTGGTAACAGTGCCTATAGTGCAAGTGACTTGCCTGGCGCGGCAGCGGCAAACGCATTCCGTGTGCTATCACCGCACACCCAAACGCTGCAGCTGCCTACAATATAACCTTGCCAACGTGCTGCTCGCACAGGGCAAGTCATTGGCCGCTAAGGAAGCTGCAGAAAAAGCCCTGCAGTTAGCTGGGAAAGATCAGAACCTGCAATCCCAGATTAACAGGGCTCTAAACGAAATCAATGTTCATATAGCGAACAAATCACATCGGCCTTAGTTAATTTAGGGCTAATTTAAGCATTATTTCTTTTTAGGTCTGCCTGTTTTTATGGCAGGCACTTTGCTTAAGGCGGCTTTTAATGCAGCATCAGTCATTGCACTCAGTTGCATAATGCCGGCACGCAATAGCTCGCTTTTTTTCGCAGGCTGACCCAGCTTATTTAACCGGTCTTTCAGCACATAAAATTGTGCATACTCGGCTTTAGGCATAGTAAAACTATCACGTTCCATTTTCAGCTTAGGTGTTTTCTCTTTCGCAGTCTTTGCAGTTTTTACTTTCTCAACTTTTTTTGGAGCAGGTTTTAAAGTGCTATTGGCTGCTGCAGGTCTGGTAACGGCTGTTTTGGCAACAGCAGGTTTAGTCGTGCTGGGTTTATTTACTTGAATTTTAGCGGGAGCTGTTTTTGTGGCGCTAATTTTCTTTGCAGGCTCTAATTTTTCAACAGGAGCATTTAAAGCTGCCGCTTGTATTGGATTGATTTTCGACATAAAAATACCTTTGCTCAATTAAACGATATAAACAGTTTATATCGTTTAATTGGCATTGCAAATGAATTTTTTATGACAAACTTATCAGGCAGTTATTATCTCAAAACGCCAGTTTGTTTTTTGCCAGGCCAGCGTTTCTTCATCCAATAAATAATACGATTGAGGGTATTTCCCCGCCCAGGAATTGGGTAATGTCAGAACAAACAAACTATCGCTGGATTGAAGCTGAATTCCCCGCAGATTCGGCTTCTTGCGGGCGTGGCACAAAATAACTGCCAAGCGTAAACATAACAATTGCATTACAAAAATACGGTCAGATAAATCTGCCTCTAACCGTTTTATTTTTGCCCGATGACCTAAAATTAACAAACTTAAGCAGTGCAGTTCACTTTGCGCAAATCCCAATGGCTCTGTGTGCTCTAATATATAAGCGCCATGGATATGCGCATCTATTGGAGAAATCATGCTGCCAATTTCGTGCAACTGCGCTGCCCAACGCAGCTTTCTCGCATGTAGTTGCTGCTCGCCCTGTGCAAAATTGATATTTTCACTAATTTTTTCAAAAAGTTTTACTGCAACATCAGCAACAGTAGCTGCATGGTTCTGATCGACATCAAATTTACGCGCTAACCGATGAACGGAAGTATTTCGTAAATCCAGCATATCGTTTTCACGCGCCAGCATGTCATATAACAGGCCGTGTCTAAGGGCGCCTTTTGCAACATTTAATGTTTCTATTTGCAAAAATTCAAAGACTGCGATGAGGATAGATAGACCACCGGCGATTACAGGTTTGCGGTCTTCCTTTAGGCCATTTAGGCGTAATTTGTCTACGTAACGCGTACGTAACAGTTCTTCACGTAGCCAATATAAACCTTCTTTCGTGACCACATCTACAGGCCTGCCGTATTGCACTAAAACATCTGCAACTGCTCCGACCGTGCCTGATGCGCCATAAGCAATATCCCAATGTTTACGGTTGAAATTTACGCCTAGCGTTTCAAAAATGGATTCGGCAGCAATTTCTGCGCGTGAAAAGGATTTTTCTGTGAATTCACCCGTGGAGAAATGTTTAAGTGACCACGCAACTGATCCGACATGCAATGAGGCTGTGTGGAGTGATTCAAATCCCTGGCCTAAGATAAACTCAGTCGATCGGCCGCCGATGTCTATAACCAGTCTTTTCTCGGCAGATTGTGGCAGAAAACGGTTCACTCCCTGGTAAATGAGTCGCGCCTCTTCTACACCTGAGATCACTTCAACATCAAAACCCAATGCTTTTTTAGCCAACTTGAGGAATACATCGCGATTATTAGCCTCGCGTAGAGTTTGTGTCGCTACTGCACGCACATGAGATGCATCAAAATCCTGCAAGCGCTCACCGAATCTTGCGAGACAGCGCAGCCCACGCTCAATGGCTTCAGGAGTAAGATTGCGGTCTTCGTCCAGATCTCCACCTTGACGTACCGCCTCTTTGATGTATTCCACGCGCTGGATTTGTCCGCCATCCAAACGGCCGATTTCCAGCCTGAAGCTGTTTGAGCCTAAGTCAACTGCGGCTAATAAAGCTTTGTCTGCTGGTATGGGGGTGGCGGTATTGTCCATAATTGATAACCTGGTAATTTACACCAAGTACTTTGCGTCTTATTTTTAGTAAAACAATATTATTGTTTATTTTTTTGATTATTGTTTGAAAGTTTGATGACAAATTGCAAATTTATTTTGTAATTGAGTGCTGGTAATGTTCAACAAGGTGCTTGAAAATATCTTAATTATCCCCACATAGCTACTATTGTTTTTATTCTCAACATCAGGAGCTTAATCTTATGTCCACAGAGGCAGCACAAAAAGAAACTCACCCAAAAGAATCAATGGCTTTCCAGGCCGAGGTTAAACAACTCTTACAGTTAATGATTCACTCGCTGTATAGCAATAAGGAAATTGTATTGCGTGAGTTGATTTCCAATGCGTCTGACGCCGCAGACAAGCTGCGTTTTGAAGCGCTGGCTAATGGCGCTTTATATGAAAATGATAGCGAATTGAAAATCCGCATTGCCTTTGACAAAGCAACCCGTACCGTCACTATTTCTGACAATGGTATCGGTATGAGCCGCGATGAAGTGATTGCCAATATCGGTACCATTGCAAAATCAGGTACCAGGGAATTTTTTAATGCATTGACCGGCGATCAGGCAAAAGATGCTAATTTGATTGGCCAGTTTGGTGTGGGTTTTTACTCTGCTTTTATTATCGCCGACAAAGTGACCTTGACCACTCGCCGTGCTGGAGCGGCTGAAGCCGTGCGTTGGGAGTCTGCCGGTGAAGGTGACTTTACGCTGGAAGATGCTGATAAAGCCAGCCGCGGCACTGAAATCACGCTGCATTTGCGTGAAGGTGAAGATGAATTCCTGAGTGATTGGAAACTTAAAACCATTATCCGTAAGTATTCAGACCATATTACGTTGCCAATTGTCATGAAAAAAACAGAGTGGAAAGATGGGGCTGAAGTAGCTACTGATGAAGACGAAACCGTAAACAAGGCTTCTGCGTTGTGGGCGCGCAACAAAAATGACATCACCGAAGAAGAGTATCAAGAGTTTTATAAGCATGTTTCGCACGACTTTGAAAATCCGCTGGCCTATACCCATAGCCGTGTAGAAGGTAAGCAGGAATATATCTCACTGTTGTATATTCCTGGCCAAGCACCGTTTGATTTGTATGACCGCGAGCGCCACCATGGCATTAAACTCTACGTAAAGCGCGTATTCATCATGGAAGATGCAGAAAAGCTCATGCCGCAATATCTGCGTTTTGTGCGCGGCGTGATTGATACCTCCGATTTGCCGCTGAATGTGTCGCGTGAGATTTTGCAGTCTAGCCGTGATGTTGAAGCGATTAAAGCCGGCTCAGTTAAAAAGGTGTTGGGTCTGCTGGAAGACATGGCGGAAAACAAACCGGAAGACTATGCTAAATTTTACAAAGAGTTTGGCCGGGTGCTGAAAGAAGGCCCCGGTGAAGATTTTGCTAATAAAGAAAAAATTGCTGCTTTATTGCGCTTTGCTTCGACCAAGGCAGATTCTGATGTAGAAGAGGTGTCATTAAAAGACTACATATCACGTATGCAGCCTGAACAGGATGTGATTTATTACATCACTGCCGATAGTTTTGCTGCGGCACAGCATAGTCCGCATCTGGAGATCTTCCGCAAAAAAGGCATTGAAGTATTGCTGATGAGCGACCGTGTGGATGAATGGCTACTAGGAGGCCTGACAGAGTTCGAAGGCAAGAAGCTGCAATCGATTGCTAAAGGCGATTTGGACTTAGGCAAGCTTGAGTCGGACACTGAAAAGGAAATCCAGAAGAAAATTGAAGAAGAAGCTAAAAGCCTGGTTGAAAAAATCAAGCAAACGCTGGGGAATCAAGTGAAAGACGTGAGAGTAACCCACCGTTTGACAGATTCACCCGCCTGTCTGGTGAGTGATGCACAAGATTTGTCAGGTAATCTGGCACGTATTTTAAAGGCTGCTGGTCAAAAGGCCCCTGAAACGAAGCCTATTCTAGAAATTAACCCGGGTCACAAGTTGGTCAAACGTCTTGAAAGTGAAATAAGTGAAGATGTATTTGCTGATCTTACTCATGTGCTGTTTGATCAGGCCTTACTGGCTGAAGGTGGTACGCTGGAAGATCCCGCCAGTTTTGTTAAACGTATGAATAGTTTAATTAGCTAATTTTGTAGAAATCATAATCATTAAAACCGCCGCGCTTACACCCGGCGGTTTTTTTATTTACTGGTGTACATGTTTTTCTAAAATTGTAACTTTCAACCAACTGTCATAAAGCTGGCTCAATTTTTGCTAAAATGACATATACATCTCATTACCAGGCCATTGAAAATGAACCCGCCAGTTGAACCCCAAGTAAAAACTGATAAAAAAGTAAAAGCCAAAGTTGGTGCTATTGTTAAACTCACTCCAGTTAAGCAAGCATTGCAAAATCATTTAATCTTTTCTGCATTCAAGACCAGCGACGCTGCCACGCCTAGAGATTGGTATGGTGCAGCGAGTTATACAGTGCGCGACCATGTGGTTAATGGCTGGATTAAAACTTCAGAGTCTTATTATCGTGATGATCCGAAACGCGTCTACTATTTATCTTTAGAGTTTTTAATTGGCCGCATGTTGAGTAATGCTGCACTAAATTTGGGCATGAATGGGGAGTTGGAACAAGGACTAGCCGCTTTGGGGGTTGATTTAGAGGCTACAGTGGAGATGGAAACCGATGCGGCATTAGGCAACGGTGGTTTGGGAAGGCTCGCCGCATGTTTTCTGGATTCAATGGCAACGATGGATATCCCGGCAGCGGGGTATGGCATTCGTTACGAATATGGCATGTTCAGACAGTCCATTGAAGATGGCCAACAGATAGAAAATCCAGATAATTGGCTGCGTTATGGCAATGTTTGGGAATTCCAGCGCCCGGAAGCAACTTATATCATCAAATTTTATGGGCAAGTAGTGACATATCCAATCGCTGGTGATGGTGTGGAGCAGCGTTGGGTAGATGCCGAGCACGTGGTGGCAATGGCCTATGATGTCCCCGTGCCGGGATATGGCACGGAAACTGTGAATAATTTGCGTCTGTGGTCCGCTAAAGCAGCACGTGAATTTGACCTGCGCCATTTTAATGATGGTAATTATGAAAAAGCGGTAGAAGAGCGTAACGCAACTGAGAGTATCTCTAAAGTGCTGTATCCAAATGATGCTTCGGTGCTAGGTAAAGAATTACGATTAAAGCAGCAATACTTCTTTGTTTCTGCCTCTATTCAGGATATTTTACGTCGCTTTTTAAGCGCACACGAAATGAAGGAGCAAGCCGACTGGAAAATCCTGCCAGACAAAATTGCAATCCAGCTTAACGATACGCACCCTTCAATTGGTGTAGCCGAGATGATGTACCAATTAGTGGATGAGCATAAATTACCTTGGAATTTTGCGTGGGAATTGGTAGTAAAGATTTTTGCTTACACTAACCATACTTTGATGCCAGAAGCGTTGGAAACATGGTCGGTGGCTTTGTTTGGTCGTTTATTGCCGCGCCATTTGGAAATTATCTACCAAATTAATAGTGAATTCCTACACATGGTAAATCATCATTTTCCAGGCGATAAGGAATTATTAAGACGTGTTTCCATTATTGACGAGGACCATGGTCGCCGTGTCCGTATGGCGCATCTTGCTGTGGTAGGTAGCCATACAGTAAATGGCGTGGCTGCATTGCATAGTGAACTATTGAAACAGACACTTTTTGCTGACTTTAATCGTATTTACCCGGGTAAAATGATTAACGTTACTAATGGCATCACACCGCGCCGCTGGTTAAATCAGGCAAATCCCGCATTAACCAGTTTAATTGAAACAGTTATTGGTCCGGATTTTAAAAAAGATCTGGCACACATAAAAAAAATAACACCATTAGCAGATGATGCTGATTTTAGAAAAGCATTTGCACAGGTAAAATTTGCCAATAAAGTAAGATTGGCCGATAGAATTGAAAAAGTTACCGGCGTTAAGCTTAATCCCAATAGTTTGTTTGATGTGCAAATTAAGCGCATTCATGAATATAAACGCCAGTTGCTCAATGTGCTGCATGTCATCACTTTATATAACCGAATCCGCAGCGGTGAAAAAGGTATCACACCGCGCACTATAATTTTTGGCGGTAAGGCAGCGCCGGGTTATTTGATGGCCAAACAAATTATTCGCTTGATTAATGATGTTGCAGTCATTGTGAATGAGGATATTGCAGTCGGTGACCAGCTTAAGGTGATTTTTTATCCTAACTATGAAGTTTCAGCCGCAGAAATTCTATTCCCGGGCAGTGATTTATCTGAACAGATATCCACTGCAGGCACTGAAGCGAGCGGAACGGGTAATATGAAAATGGCCTTAAATGGGGCGCTTACCATTGGTACCTTGGATGGTGCAAACGTTGAAATTAAAGAAGAAGTTGGTAATGATAATATCTTTATTTTCGGGTTAACTACGCCACAGGTGGCCGGACTAAAAACCAGTGGCTATAATCCGCGTGATTATTACAATAACAATTCAGAGTTGAAACAGGTTCTGGATATGATTGCCAACGGCTACTTCTCTGTAGAAGAACCGGCACGATATCAAAATGTTGTGGATAGTCTTCTCAATCATGACCAATATCTATTGCTTGCCGATTATGCAAGTTACATTGAAACTCAGGATAAAGTTAGCAATTTGTACCAAGATCAGGATGAATGGGTGCGCAAAGCTATTTTGAATGTAGCCAATATGGCTAAATTCTCTAGTGACCGCGCAATTGGTGAATACGCCAAGAACATATGGCACGCTAGTCCAAACGTAAAGGCAGAAGTAAAGAAATAATGCATTAAAAGTAGTGGTTGCTTAAGCGTAAGTTATTATTATTTTTGTCGTAATAATGATTTTTTGCGCTAAGCTGTAATATCGAATGAACATTGATGTGATTGGAGAATGCCATCATGCGCTTATTATTTGCCGCTTTAAGTTTTTTATTCTTTGCTGCCCATGCTAACGCACTCGACGTAAGTGATTTAACAAACAAGGAAGCAAGTAGCGGCCTCAAGGCTGCTTTGATTCAGGGTGCGGAGAAAGCGGTCGGTCAGTTAAGTGCGGTTGATGGCTTTTTTGGAAATAAAGAAGTCAAAATTCCATTACCGGATGCTTTAAAAAAAGCAGAAAGAGCCATGCATCTGCTGGGCATGGGCAAGCAAGCAGACGAGTTGGTGTTAAAGATGAACCGCGCTGCCGAGGCTGCGGTGCCAGAGGCTAAAGCGTTATTAATTGACTCAGTAAAAAAAATGACGGTAGCCGATGCTAAGGCTATTCTGACTGGTGGCGATGATGCTGCAACACAGTATTTTAAAAAAATCACCTCAGTTCCCATGGCTCAAAAGTTTCTACCCATTGTTAAAAAAGCCACTGAAAACGTGCAACTAGCTCAGCAATATAATAAATTTGCAGAAACTGGTAGTAAGTATGGACTGGTTAAAAAAGAGCAGGTAAATCTTGAGCAATATGTCACACAAAAAACGCTGGATGGCGTGTATTTAATGATGGCAAAAGAAGAGGCTGCCATTCGTAAAGACCCGATTGGGCAAAGCAGCAACTTGCTGAAAAAAGTGTTTGGTGCCCTAGGTAATTAAATCAGTAGCAATTAAATCGGCGTCAATTAATCAGTCAAGTGTGTGTTTATACCGTTCAGGCGCAGAAGGCGGCGTTTGGGCATGCAGGCTACCATCGGTTTTCTTAAATCTTTAAAAGGTTATTTTAAAGGGTATTTAAGTAGCCATTTAAGCGGCCTAATTGCTGCTAATCTGTTAAAATTCAGCTTTATTATGTCTTTGATATTTGTTGAGTTTTAATGAGCCAATCTAAATCTACCCCTCAAATGGTTAGCCTGCGTGGCAGTGCTGCGTTATCTCCTTTCCGAATTGATAAAATTCAAAAAAACCTGGATGGAATTTGCCCTAATATTGGGCATTTGTATGCCGAGTTTTGGCATTTTTCCTGGGTAGAGGGCGTGCTGACAGATCAGCAAAAAAATACTCTTAATCAAATTTTGACTTATGGCCCAAGCTTACAGGCAGAAGAATCCAAGGGTGAGTTGATTCTGGTGTTGCCTAGAATCGGTACGATTTCGCCATGGGCCTCGCGCGCTACAGATATTGTGCTGCACTGTGGTTTGCCGGAAATTCTGCGCGTAGAGCGTGGCATTGCCTATTATGTGCAAACTAAAAATGGACAAGCATTAACAGTAACCGAGCGCCAGCAGCTTTTGCCATTGCTTCATGACCGTATGACAGAGTCAGTGTTTGCCTCTCTGGAAGATGCAAAAAAACTTTATCACACTGATAGCCCCGCTCCATTAAGTACTGTTGATATTTTGCAGGGTGGTAAGGCGGCACTT
>Ga0209593_10001097_pt1 | contig 11764 bp, 6 predicted proteins | sample PPLLaktember2015_3_FD_187260 | JGI IMG/M metagenome (GOLD analysis project Ga0209593, IMG submission 187260) | Freshwater sediment microbial communities from Prairie Pothole Lake near Jamestown, North Dakota, USA - PPLs Lake P7 Core (6) Depth... | ecosystem: Environmental > Aquatic > Freshwater...
GTGCCCGCGGCCCAGAGCTTTTACCTCGCAGCCGAGCTCGAAATAACGACGGATCTTGTCGTCAGTCAGGACTCCGAAGCAGTCTATGACGGCCAGGGGAGCGCCGGCCCATTGCACCACATCATCCGGGGACAGACACAGGTAAGGCTTATGCCGAACCGCGATCACGAGGGCGTCGGCCCCCTTCAGCGCTTTCGACAGGTCCTTTTGCACCCGGACCTGTACCAGCTCCGACTGATTCCGGAAGAAACGCGCCCACGAATGCCCGGGCGCCGGATAGGTGTCCTGAGACTCGAGCTCGTACCAGTGGTCGACGTAGGGATCATGAACCCGCAACTCCGCACCCATTTCGCTCAGCTTTCTTGCTACCAGCTCGCTGCCGCTGTAACGCGTGTCTCCGACATCTTCCCGGTAGCTCGCTCCCGCCAGTAACACCTGGGCGCCGGCAATATAGCGGCCCATGTTGCGCAGAGCGTCGCGCGTCAGCTCGGCGGCGTGCAGGCCACGGGTGTCGTTGATGTCGATCGCCTGCGGCGTGATCTTGAATACTCGCTGTCCATCTTCGAATCCCAAGATATGCTTGTACGCCCAGTAGCCAAGCCCGCCGTCCTTGGGCAGGCAGTAACCTCCAATACCCGGCCCGGGAAACATGATGTTGCTGTGAGTCGGCCGCATCTTGATCGCCTGGATCACTTTGATGAGGTCCACACCGTTACGCTCGGCAAATAAGCTCCATTCATTGAGGAAGGCGAGAATGGTTGCACGGTAAGAGTTTTCGACGATCTTGGTCGTCTCCGATTCGATCGGCCGGTCCATGACGGTGAGGGGGTATTTCTCGGTGTTCAGTACTTCCGTAAGAAACTTCACGACCCGTTCCCGAGCCTCGGGAGTGCATCCCGAACAAACGCGCCAGAAGTCGCGGATGGAGCTGACATACTCCCGGCCGGGCATGACGCGCTCGAAGCTGTGAGCCAGCAGGGGCGCGGATTCGATCCCCCGGGCCGCAAAAGCTCTCTTAATGATCGGGTAAGCGATAAACTCGGTAGTGCCGGGTGCGACGGTGGTCTCGATGAGCACCAGGCAGTTGGGCTGGATGTTCTCTCCGATCGTCCTCATGGTGGCTTCGAGAGCGCTCATTTCCGCTTCGCCTTCGCACATGTTCCCCAGGGCGCGTTTGGAGTAATCGCACTGCACGTCGACGACGACGCAGTCGGCGAGTTTCAAACAGGCGGGGTTGAAGGTCGCCACGAGCGTCTTTTTTTCGAGGACGCAGCGCGCGATCATCGGTTCGACTTCAGGGTCCTCGGCCTTGACGGGCGATTCTCCACGGTTCAGGAGCGGGGTCTTCCAGTAACTGCGTGAGCTCGGTCGCTGGCAGCCAATCACGAACTTGCCCGGCTTGCCCGTTTGGCGATCCGTTGTGTCCGCAATGATGGCAGCCATCACGGCGCCGACGAATCCCAAACCCATGACAACGACCACTTCGCGCCCTTCCTTGCGCGCGGAATCGGCCAGGGCCTCCAAGCGGCGGATCTCGGGCGTGTAGTCCTCGGGTTTAGGCAGTTCGAACTTCTCACCTGCAGGGCTGAGTGAATATTCGGGCATATCGGTCCTTCCCTTTATGAAGCTGCTGTCATGTCAGGAGCCCCGATGTTAAGACCTGCCGGTCCGTCGGTCAATAGTGTGCTTCAAAGGATTCAAAGCGGAACACTCTCGGGCGGCTGCCGTCAACTTGCCGCGGCGTCTTCAAGACGACGGATGGAGGCACTAGCTGGCAGGGCGCCGAATCGATGTCAGCGGTCCCAGGCGTCCAGGTCATCGAGTAGAACGCTCCACGACTAGCCGCCCGCCATGGCCCCGATGACGAAAAAGGGCTCGGTCCCAGCCGCGACTTCATCGGGCAGGCGGGCGTCCGGCGGCTCGTGGGACAGGTCTTCCTGGCAGGCGAAAAACCTGACGAACGGCCGCCGCTGTTTCGTCACCTGATCACGAATAGTGCCGCGCAGCACGGGATAGAGGTCCTCGAGCGCGTCGAGGACCGAGCCCAGTGTAGGCTCCCCCTGGATCTCGAGCATGGCGTCGCCTTCCAGTTGGGCAAGCTGACGCAAATGGGGTGGTAAAACGACTCGAATCATGGCAGTGTCTGGACCTCCACTGATAAAACGGCGGGAAGATCCCGGACGATCGGGGCCCAGGTATCGCCTGCGTCGGCCGATCCATAAACCTGCCCGCCTGTCGTTCCGAAATACACGCCGCAGGAGTCCAGGGAGTCGACCGCCATAGCATCCCGGAGAACGTTCACGTAGCAGTCGCTTTGCGGCAGGCCTTTGGTAAGGGCCTCCCACTCCCGTCCCCCGGTACGACTGCGGTAGACTCGCAGTTTCCCGTCGGGCGGATAGTGCTCCGAATCGCTCTTGATCGGAACCACGTAGATCGTCTCGGGCTCCTGAGTGTGGATGTCGATCACGAAACCAAAGTCAGTAGGCAGGTTCCCGCTTACTTCCTCCCATGAACCGCCGGCGTTGTCGCTGCGCATCACGTCCCAGTGCTTCTGCATGAACAGCACATTCGGCCGCGAGCGATGCATCGCAATACGGTGAACGCAGTGACCCACCTCTGCGGTCGGGTCGGGAATGCCTTCGGACCGCAGCCCGCGGTTAATCGGTTGCCATGTCTTGCCGGCGTCGTCCGTCCGGAATGCTCCGGCAGCTGAAATGGCGATAAACATCCGTTGGGCATTGCTCGGATCAATGATGATGGTATGGAGACACAGCCCCCCCGCGCCCGGCTGCCATTGCGGACCCGACCCGTGCCCGCGGAGCCCGGGGAGCTCCTGCCAGTTCTGGCCGCCGTCACTCGAGCTGAACAACGCGGCGTCCTCGATCCCGGCGTAAACGGTATCCGGGTCGGTGAGCGAGGGTTCCAGATGCCACACTCGCTTGAATTCCCAGGGGTGCGGTGAGCCGTCATACCACTGGTGAGTACCGGGGACGCCGTCGTACACGAAGTTATTGCCGACGGTCTCCCAGGTCTTGCCGCCGTCGTTCGAACGCTGGATCAGCTGTCCGAACCAGCCGCTCGACTGCGAGGCATAAAGCCGGTTTGGGTCAGCGGGAGAGCCCTTCAAGTGATAGATTTCCCAGCCGCCAAAATGAGGGCCGCTCACGTCCCATTTCTGGCGTTTTCCGTCCGATGTGAGGATGAACGCGCCTTTGCGCGTGCCCACCAGTGCGCGTACTCCGCTCATGCCTTAATTCCTCCTGGCTCTGTTCTTGGTGACTTCGACTAGTCAGTCGAACGGCCAGTGCCGAAATCGACACTTCCCGAGGGTTATTAGTCTATTTTTGTACTTTTTGGGGGATCTTTGTAGTGGCGAGCGAAGAAGGCTCCCAGGCCCGAAGGGCAGGTCTGTAGAAACCGGACCTCGAGTCGCATTACAGAGCCGCGCACGCAGTCGGTTACAGAGCCGCGCACGCAGTGGAGGGCTGCGGAGTGCTTTTTGCGGAGCAGCCCGGAGCGAAGTAAGCGGGACCACCCATCGTGCCTTAAGTGTCCGATGGGTGGTCCCGCTTACTTCGCTCCGGGCTGCTCTGCAAAAAACGCTCCGCAGCCCTCCACTGCGTGCGCGGCTCTGTAACGCGTTAACTCCCCGCCCAGAAGCGCTGTCTGTCTGTCGTTATCCCGCAGAGTTTGGCTTTTCCTGCTTCCACCGCTTGGCTAAACCCGGACGGCCCGGCGGAGCCTGGTTGCAGCTGGACCCAACCGATCTCTTCCCCGAAAGCCCCGGTGGCTTTGGCCCCAAACCAACCTGGGTGCTCGAGCGGTTCGATCTTCACTGTTTCCCCGGGGCCGGAGACCAGCATGACTGCTGCAATCCGGGCGGCGACGGACGCCGTCTCTGTCTCAGCAGTGACGTGCCAGTGATTCGCCGCGTCCCGCCGATACTCTTCGGGGACCCCTTGGTTGTAGAGCGGATCAAACTGGTCAGTCTGGCTTAAACGGAAGCCAGCCGGAGATTTCAATATCACTTCCAGCCGTGCCCTTCCCCGCCTCGAGACAATCCGTGTTCCGTCGAGTTTCATCTCTTCGAGCGCGTGGAGCATCCACTGATACCGGGCTGGCTGTGGAGCCCTGAGGTCGTCAAGCAGAAGGAACAGTCCCGGGCGGAGGAAGAGGATATGCCGGTCGAAACGATTCACTTTCCCCATGTAGGCTGCGGCAGCGTCTCCGGCGAGGTACGTGTAGCCCTTTTTGTCCTCAAACGCTATTAACCGGCCGCTGGCCTCTGCCTTGCGAATGACCTGGCCCTCGCCATTTACCAGGACGGAGTTGTTCGCTCTGGTCGAGCGGGTCCACTCGGCGTGATGGGGCATGCCGTAGGAGGGCCCATAGTGGCCGGACGGAATGGCAAGCGCTTTTCCGCCCTTCATGATCGCGAAGGAGTTCTGATCAGCGTGACTGTGCGAGACGCTGCCGTAAGGGCTGCTCTTGAAAATGAGGCAGGTATCTTCGTCCGGCCGCGTGATATCGCTGTGCAACCCGGCCCAGCCGATGCTCTTGAAAGCACGGGAGCCCGGCAGATCCTTGGGGACTGCGGAGGGAGGCTCGTCTTTGAAAAGCAGGGCGCGGTCTCCGCGGCTGCCTTCCCAGTCCGTGATCTGGTTTACCCACCAGCCGATGTGTGGGTCATTGTATCGATGGGCATGGAACCACATCAGATCGGCATAGCCGCTGCCGCGGTTCGTACCCGGTCCGGCATTCAGCGCACTGTCTCCAAACGGACGCATTTCGCCGCGAATCGCCGTGCAGTAGAAGAAGAAATAGCGGACGTTATTGAAGAACGGACGCTTCCAGAGATCAAAGCCGGCGAGCCGGCGCAGGCCCTCAAATGCCGGGATATAGAACTCGTTGTACCAGAGTCCGTAAGCCGTACCTTCGGCCCAGCCACCGTCCTGTCCCGCCCAATGCGGATAAAAAGTGGTCAGCGCCTTGAGAGAATAGTCAAGCCAGGTCCTGGCTCCTTCCGATTCATGGGCCATGACCAGCGCCATGTCGGCAAGGTAAGCTATCAGCCTTCCGTTGTGGCTTTCACCCGGATAAGTGAGGTAGTTCCGGCGGAGGAGCCGACGGTGAGTCTGCCAGGCCCTGGCCTCGCACATGGTGAATACCTGCCTCCTCTCCTCGGGAGTCAGCGCGGCATAGAGCCAGTCATAGGCCCTGTGAGCGCATTTTGAAAAGCTGAGCCCCGGCTCGTCCCCCCATTTGGCGCTCACCGAGGTCACATCGTCGTCAGTCGTCGGCCACTTGGTCACCTCGAGGAGGATCCGCTTGGCCGACTCGGCGTATTTCGGCTCTTCGGTCATCAGGAAAGCCAGGGAAAGGTCCATGAGAGCCGTGTCTATGTAGCGGCGGAAGTCGCCGAAATATGGGCCGTAAGCCATCCTGATGTTGCTGGGGTCTCCGAGCAGGTGATAGTCCGGATACTTGGGAGCGGGCATGTCGAGCGCGCGTTCGGCGGCAGCCAGGCAAGCGCGCCAGGAGCGCTTGCGCGTGGTTTCTAAGGTTTGGCGGATATCGGGCAAGTCCGCCTTCGGGTAGAGCAGCCGGGAATGGTCCTCCGGCACCCGGGAGAGCAGCTCTTCCGGGCTTCTCCAGGGCAACTGTGCCGCGTTCTTTTCGATGATAAATGACTGCGTGCCCCGGCGTGCCCGTTCGTTTCCCGCCTCGTCAAGCGAGACCACTTCCCAGCGGTACTTGCCCGGCTCGAGGATGCGGTGCGGCAGGTGGATAGGGTCACTACCCACGCTCTTTTCGTAAACCCGCCCGCCGTTTTCTCCGAGGATCTCCAGTCGGTAACCGGCCGATCCCGGACAGGGAAGCCAGGCGAGGCCGGGGGGCGTCACAGGCAACGAAGCCCCGTCAGCCGGGCCGGGGAACAGCATCTGGTCCTCGGTCTTGGCTTTCAGGAACGAGGCTTGGTCGTCAGCCACGCCGCCGGCAGGATCGAGTTTGAGAGAGAGTCCCGAACCGATTGCTCCACCGGCTGTCTTTACGAATTCGCGTCTGTTCATTGAGCTTCCCCTTGGGCGAATATAGCAGAGTTGCATCTCCCCGGTAGGGGGTTCAATTGGAGCTTTCGGCTCCGTTGAGGGCCGGACCTTCTTTCAACCACACTTAGGTCAGCGGGAGCGTATAAGTCTCTTTAAATTTCCGGCACTTCAGGTATGATGCGTCACTGACGGAGGTCACTTGATGCGGCAGTATTACAGGCATCGCCCTGCAGTCCTCGCAGTCGGCTTTCTTACGGTTATTCTTCCTTTTCTCGCCAATGTCTTCGGACTAGACAACGGCCGCGTGAGCCTGCGCGCCAACCGGCCGCGTGCAAGCGTACGCGGATCCAACCAAGGCGCACTCGAGTTTTTAGGCCGTTGGGGTTATGGGCCGGCCAAGGCGGTCGAGGTTTCCGGACAACAGGCTTTCCTCGGCAGCGGCACGATGCTGCTCACTCTTGATACGACCGATCCGGCCAAGCCGGAACTGCTCGGTCAGCTTGACCTGGGCAGTCCCATCGCGCAGATCGTGAAACGAGACCGGTACCTTTTTGTCCTGTGTTCGAACCTCGTCATCGTGGACGTGTCGCAGCCTGCGGCACCCAGACGAGTGGCGGATTGGGGGACCGCGGAACGTATTTTCAAGATGCGCCTGCAGGGCAACTACGCCTACCTGCTCGACGTGTGGCGCGGCTTGACCATTCTCGATATTTCCCAACCCCAGAATCCGTGGTTGGCCGGCCGATACTCTCCGCCTGAGTCATGCTGGGACCTGGCCATCAGCGGCAATCGACTGTATCTGAGCTCCGGCCCTTTAATTTTCATCACCGACATCAGCCAGCCGACTCGTCCCATCTACCTGGCTTCTTATGAAAAGGCCGTGTACTCAATCGCGGCTGCCGGCACTTACCTTTACATATCGGCAGCCGCACCCTTCGGTGGTCCTAATTCGCTCCAGGTTCTCGACACGTCCAATCCTGAAGACGTCCGGCTGGTGATGGAGCAGCCGCAAGACCGTGGAGGTCTGAAGCTGATCGGTCAATCCCTATACTCCAACACCGCTTCGGCTGTTCACATCTTTGACGTTTCGCAGCCCGCCAATCCACGGCCCGTCTGGCACGTGGCACTGGTTGCAGCCGACCTGGCGGCCTCGGAAGAACTCCTTTACATCGCCGGGCGGGCAGATGGCTTGACGATCGTCGACACCCACAACGCGGTTTCAAAAGTAGAGGCAAAGTACTTCCAAACACAGGGGATTGCCAAGTCAGTGCTCGTGTTGGGGAAATACGTCTACTTATTGAACGGAAACCGCGTTACTTTGTTCGACAGGTCCGATCCAATGTCCCCGGCGCCTGTCGGCAGCCTCGACATTTCCCTCGGCACATACCTCACGAATATGTGCCTGAACGGCTCTTACCTTTATGTACGTGGGGGCATGAACGCAATCTTCGACGTCTCAAACCCAGGCGTACCGGCGAAAGTGAGCTCGGGCAGCGCTCCAGTCCCGACGCACATAGTCAGCGGGTACGGCTTCTCGGTCTTGAACGGCTCGTTCCTGGTGTTTGATCTTTCCCAGCCGGCCAATCCTGTGAAGGTGGCCGAAATAAGTGTGGGCCCAGACGCGAACCGCCTCGTTCTCGCCGGAAATCTCGGCTTTGTCTTTACTCAAGGTACGATCAAACTCTACGATCTGTCCCAACCTCCGGCGGTCAAGCCGGCCGGCGAGATGAAGGTACTCTATGCGCCGACCGATGCTGTCCGGCTGGGAAACGTCGCGCTTCTTGCCGATGGGCATGAGCTAAAGGTCCTGGACGTTTCGGCAGCAGGGAACCCGATAGTCGTCCGGTCGCTACCGATTCCCGCCCTGAGCCTGTTTCTCTCGGCCAATACCCTTTATGCCGGCCGTCAGGGCTGGCGCCTGCACGTGTTGAACGTGTCAAATCCGCGAAACCCGGTCGAGGTCGTTTCGACTCCGGTGCGCGGCCCACTGGAATCGCTCGTGGTCGATAACAACAAAAAAGCCTATTTCGCCGCCTCCTCATGGGGTCTGGGTGTCTTGGACGTTCTGAATCCTGCGGCGCTGCGGGTGGAAACCGGGACCTACGGGACGCCGGGTACCGCCCTTCGTATCGCCCAGTCAGGCAATCACGCCTACGTGGCGGAGGAGTCTGCAGTCAGGACTCTCGACTTATCCGATCCCGCCAATCCCCGGGAGACGGACGTTTGGGAGGAGTCGGCAGATTACGTCAACGCCTTGGCGGTTCGAGGCAACTTTCTTTACGTGGTCCTCGCCAAGGCGCTTCGCATCTTCGACCTGGCGGACCCTGGCCATCCGGTACCAGTAGCTGCTTTGCCCCTTTTCTACGGCACATCGATAGACTTTAGCGGAGACAAGGCCTATGTCAGCAGCACCACGGAGCTGATCGTCGTGGATGTTTCGAATCCACGCGAACCCCAATATGTTGGTGGTGGTTGGCTGCCGGAATTCATCGGCTCGCTGGCCATTTTGCCCGACCGAGCATTCTCAGTTCCGCTTGAGGGAGGCCAACTGATCTTTACGAGCCTGCAGAATCCGCTGAGCCCGCAGAGCGAATACCTATGGCTGAGTGGGCCGAATAACCCGGTCATGAAAGACGTTGCCACTGACGGGCGATACGCGTTCACAGTCCTGTCGGATTTCATGCAGAACCAAACCAGACTTCTCGCCCTCGACTACAGCTCTCCGCAACAAGGCACAATCATCGGGGACGTCGTCTGTCCCGCAGACATTACCCGGATCGCGATCGACGGTGATCGTCTGTATGCGACCGCCTGGCCTTACGGCAAGCTGCTCGTCTACGACATCAGCAATGCCTCGCAGCCGATTCTGATTGCGAACGCGAGTACGCCTGGCGAAAGCGAAGCAGTCAGCGCGGGCGAGAATCTGATCGCGGTCGCCGACGGGTCGGGAGGTGTCCGGGTGTACAGAAAGAGACCCTGAGCACCAGGCGAACAAAGCCGAGGCGCACCGTGGAGCGCTACGCTTGCGGCTCGGTCCACTTGGTTTCCAACCGGCGCGCCCATTCACGCAGATCCTCGGGCGCCTTGGCCTCTCCCACAATGCCCCCCGTCCCCGACAGTCGCTCGCCGAGAGCGGCGACCGTGACCGGAAGCAGGTCGGGCCGGCGCCGGAGCATCTTATCGACCGCGGAACAAAGAACCGGGTGCTGCGGATCGTTCCGAAAGGACGGTGTAGAGCTGGCTCATCGATCGCAATTTCCCGGAATTTTACGGCGTGTTGACAAGCACCGTATTTCGGCGGTGAAGTGGATGTCAGTCCTACGGACTCAACTTACCTGTATGAAATGGGAGTGACCGCATGAAAAAGACAAAGATCGCCTGCTTCGTGATTGCCGCTTTTTTGCCCATCCTTTTTGGGACTCCGTTGGTTTTTGCGCACTGTGACGGGCTCGATGGACCGGTGGTTAACGCCGCGCGCAAGGCGCTGGAGACGGGCGACGTTAATCTGGCCCTGGCCTGGGTGCAGAAGGCCGATGAAACAGAAATCAAGGCCGCCTTTGAAAAGACGATGACCGTTCGCAGGCTCAACAGGCAGGCACAGGACCTCGCTGACATGTATTTCTTCGAAACCCTGGTCCGAGTGCACAGGGCCGGAGAGGGCGCCCCTTACACCGGTCTGAAACCTGCCGGGCGGGACCTCGGCCCAGCCATTCCCGCCGGCGACAAGGCAATTGAAACCCGCTCTGCTGAAGCGTTACTGCAGCTACTGACGAGCGAGGTGCGCCAAGGCCTGCACGCACGCTTCCACGAGGCTGTCGAGAAGGCCAATTACGCGAAGGACGACGTTCACGCCGGCCGTGCCTTTGTGAAGGCCTATGTCGAGTACATCCACTACGTTGAGCAGCTTTACGCCGCGGCCAAGCGACCGGCGGGCGGGCACATGCATGAAGCAGAAACAATGTCGGCTGTCGAACATCAGCACGAGTGAAGGAGTGAAGCCAGGCTGCAAGTTGCAAGTTGCAGGTTACAGGTTGAGGGTTCGAGTTGCGAGTAGCGGGTTATGGCAGCCAGTGGCGACCAAGTGATCGCAACCTGCAACATGCAACCTGCAACCTTCTCCTCACTCCCACGGCAGCCAGTAGCTCAGCTTGACCAGGAAGACATTCTGGCTGGGAGCGTTCCAAAGCGCGCTGTAGTTGTCGGACAGGGAGCCGTCCCAGAGATTGGATGCACTCGTGCGCCCCTGCGACCACACCACGTAGAGGGATGAACCCGGCTTCGGCTCCCAGCGCATTACGAGATTCGACCTGAACTCGCGGAAGCTGAAGTCCGGCCGGTTGAAAGAGTATTCCAAGCCGGCGGTTTCGACGACATCGTAAATGTTCGTCTCAGGATGGTACGTGATTTCCGGTGCCGGGACGCTGCGGAACCGATCCATGTAGTTTTCGGCGAGGGGCGAAGTCGTCCGCTTGAAACCAGCGTACCTTCCCGTGGATATAAAGGGACTACCGTAGTACTGCACCGAGAGATCGGGAGTCAGGGTGAGATTGACACGGAAAGTGGTGCCGAGTGTCTTCTGGTCGATGCGCCCCAAAATGTAAAGGCTAGATGCGCCCGAGGCCGGGGTTGCCACATACTCCAGGTCGTTGATGTTGTGCGAATACTGAAGCTCGGACACAATCATCAGCGAGTCCGAGAGTTTCAGAGTGAGGCCGGGGTAAAGTTCGGTGAGACTTGACCTTCGTTGCTCGAACAAGTGCCGGTGAACGCCTGCCTGGACGGCAACCCGCCGTGAGGGATCGCTACCCCCACCCACGCTCCAGCAGAAAAACCGATCGCGAGCGACAGCGGGACCACCCCGCAACAGCCGCGTGCCAACATCGGTCCCCACGAGGTGCATCGCGCCGTGCGCGTGCCACTTGTTCGTAAACGTCGCATCGCCGCCGAAACCTGTCATCCCTTCCGTCTTCAGGCCCCCGAAGTCCCAGCTGTCTATACGATGCAGCTCGAAGCCAAAACTGCGAAAGATGCTCTTAGGCGCCGATTCCCGGTAGCCGACCGCAACCTGGTTGTTGGCCGAATCGGCCTGGCGCAGGTACCCGATGTCATTCAGGTCGAGCCCCGGTGATCGCCATTCGAATGTATTCGAGAAGCGCCAGCGGCCTTTCTCGGTCTTTCCGAAAAGCAGCTGGCCGCCGTGACCGGCGAGGCTCGTCGCGTTCGGATTGAGCTTCAAGTGCGCGGCGTCCGGCCTCTGATAGTAGTGGACGGCGTTTGTCTGCAGATCGCTGATGGCCTGCCTCGATCCGGTCACCTGGCTGAAGACTGTCTTCCCTTGCAGCACATACGTCCGATTCTCGAAATACCGGGCGAAATCCACTCCGCCCGTCAGTGCGTCCGTGGGAAGGAAACCGAGCTCCGGATCGGAAATCCACCGATGGGTCGAAGTGAACATCCCGCCAAGACTGGTATTCCCTTTGTCCCAGTCTTTGCCGATAACCGACAGGAAGTAGTTGGAAGAGGGCTCCACGGCGGATCGGCTTTCGACGCCCTGCCGGCTGATCTCCGCAGTCTCCCTGGAGGTCAGGCTCTGGAGGATCCCGAGCGACAGTCCGCCATCGGTCTTGCCGGTGATCTTCACCGCGTCGAGGATCGAAGTCGCTTCGGGGAGCCTCATGAATTCGCCTGCTGCCAGCCTTGGAGAGTGGGCGGGA
>Ga0209593_10001098_pt1 | contig 11758 bp, 12 predicted proteins | sample PPLLaktember2015_3_FD_187260 | JGI IMG/M metagenome (GOLD analysis project Ga0209593, IMG submission 187260) | Freshwater sediment microbial communities from Prairie Pothole Lake near Jamestown, North Dakota, USA - PPLs Lake P7 Core (6) Depth... | ecosystem: Environmental > Aquatic > Freshwater...
CCAATCCGCATTCGCACCGGGATCGTATACCCTCCAAACTTTCCCTCCTCTTCAACTACTCCTCCAAAATCCTCATACCGGAATTCCGGCTTCCCCGGGTTTCCCCACCGCTGCATTATAAACGACTCAAGCCCACCGGTTTGGCCGATGGTTAACGATAGTTTCGACGGTGTTCCCTGAACGGTTAAACCTGCCTCGATTTGAGAAGAACCAGGAGATGCCCACGAAACACTCTCTTCGCAGAGCACCGACGGAATCCACGCAGTTTCTGCCGCTAACCTCCCTCCCGCAGATTTCGAAACATCCGGGCCTGATGCTTTTATTATGGGAAATAGTCCTAATAACTTCCATCGCATAACACCTTCACCATCGATGACCCGGTCAAAACCCGAAATAGTCAGTCCTTTCATCTTAACCGATGCTTTCCAGGTCATCCCGTGCTCTGCGCTAATCACTTGCTCCGCTGTAAACGGGAGCCATCCTTTGAGTTTGATTTCACCGTGCATGCGCAGCCATACTGCTTTCGAAAGTTTTGTCCCTGGGGTTATCGCATGTGACAGGTATTTGCGAACTGCTTCGGGGTGTTTTGAAATATGAGCGGTTTCGAATACCCGGTCTCCGGGCTTTATCGAATCCCACAATGATTTAATGGTAATTTGTTGAGTCATTTTATTTCTCCTTATTTAATTTCGGCGACTGGAAAACCTCGTCCTCTGTCCAACACCATTTGTACCAGGAGGTTGGGAGTTTGAAAATATCGTTTCCGGGCAGCAGTCGTAAAAGTATTGCAGCATAGAAATATTAAGGGTTTTGCCGAAACGCCTGGGCCGGGGAACCAGTAAAATCGAATCGCCTCGATCAATAAGCTCTTTAATAAGGAGAGTTTTATCAACATAATAATAATCTCCTGTGATTATTTTTTTAAAATCGGATTCTCCGACCGGTAGTTTTTTTATATCCGTGCTCATGATCGTTCACCTATGCGGCAAGTATATCACATCGCAAAACGATTTGCAACTCACAGCGGCGATTTTTATTTCCAAAACATCAATTCATCAGTTATAATTCATCACTTTAAAGGCATCGACACGTCCACTATTTCCAAAAATAGAAATGCTGCTAAAGCAAAAAGCGAATTGCATTTTTCTACCAATTGTGGTATAAAAGAATTATGGAATACGCATTAGAAGAACGAATCGGTAATCCGGACCTATTTACCGGGAGAAATCGAGAATTGGCTTTCTTCCTAAATTGGATCGACGACATCAAGGAAAGAAAATCCCAGAGCACCGCTGTATTAGCCCGCCGCAAAATGGGGAAAACAGCCTTGATGGAACGACTGTTCAATATTACATTTTCAAAAAATGATGGAATTATCCCCTTTTACTATGAGATCAAAGAAACAAAAATGGGAATGATCGATTTCTGCCAGGATTTTTTTCTTACCTTTATATACCAATACATCGCATTCAAAACGCGAAAATCGGAGTACCTAAAACCTGAAAATGCTACCGATTTTGGGAAAGTGATTGAAATCGTGAAGAAAGAAGGGCTTGATTACCTCGTAGGGATTATTGAAGGTGCTGCCCATGCCGTGGAGCATGAAAAAATCGATATCCTCTGGAATATTGCAAGAGAAGCTCCTCAAACGATTGCTTTCCGGCAAAAGGAATTCATCGTCCAGATGATCGATGAATTCCAGTTTCTAAATGCCATGATCTTCCTGGATAAAGACAAGGAGAAAGTTGCCAATACCCTGGCCGGAGGCTACTTAAGCACAGCCGAAAGTAAAATCGCACCGTTACTCATATCCGGGAGTTGGGTCGGCTGGTTGATGTATGAATTGATGACCATGTTGCCGTCGCGGTTTCGTTACTATTACCTCGACAATATGCCCGAAGAAGAAGCCGTCGAAATGATATATAATTATTCCCACCATTTCGAGGTTCCAGTTACGGAAGAGACCGCGTATTTGATGGCGAAAATGGCGGAAGGGAGCCCATTTTATATCAGCTCGATTATCCGCTCATCGATACGAAACAAAGACCTGGCTGCGGTGAAAGGACTTACCGATTCACTCGAATTTGAAACCCTGGACAATCGCGGCGTAATTAAATTAACCTGGATGGAATATATAGCGAGCGCATTTCCACTGATCAACGACAGGAATGCTAAAAATATCGTTCTTCACCTATGCAAGCACCGGGACCATGAATTAACCCGGGAAGAAATCCGCCAGGATTTGAAACTGGACATGACCGACGGGGAATTGGAAAAAAAACTCAAAGCCCTTGTCAAATCAGATATTATCGAACAGGGGCAAACCGATTTCGATTATCGCGGCGTAAAGGATAATATTTTCGATAAAGTATTCCGGGGGGTATATCAAAAAGAGATCGAACATTTCGAGGTAACCGAGGTAAAAAAAGAGTACGGCCAGGCCTTAGAAAAATTGAAACGGCAATACCGCCGGTTACAAGGAAAATATAATTATCAAAAGGGATATTTTGCCGAGTATTTAATCCTGGATCAATTAAGATTTCATGCCCAGGAGAAAAACGATTTGTTAAAATCCATTACCCGTTATTTACCCGCGGATTTTAGTTTTAGCGATTACAGCCGGGTGTGGAAGTATGATTTTGCGCCCGAATATTCGAAGAGTTTCAATCTCGATATTTTTGCCCGTTCTGCGGCTCCCGGTGATTATTCGATTATCGGGGAAGTAAAGAGCCGTGAAGTCAAGAAGTTTTCGCAAGAGGAAGTCGTCGAATTCGAGAAGAAATTTAATGAAGTAAAGAAGCTTGAGAAGATAGAGATAGCGGTGGGTTTTATATTTTCGCGCAGCGGTTTTTCCAAAGAAGCGGATGATTATTGCCGGGAGAAAGGAATAGCCGTCAGCGACGATGAAAGATGGTTAGGGGATTAAATCCAAATTCGTTACCCGGGATTCGTGTAATCTCGTAAAGACGTTGCGCGCAATAGAAACGCAAGATATTGCGCCTCTATACCCCAAATCATCAACCTTCATTCATTTTTTTTTTATCCTTATATTTCAAACCATCACAGGCACCTTACCTATGAACATGTCGTAAGGATCGGATAGGAGCGAATTATATTGTCTACCGTTACTAATGTCAACTTATTTTCAATCGCCTGGCAAATCAACATTCGGTCAAACGGATCCCGGTGAATAAGCGGAAGTTTTGAAAGATGCGCAACAATGGCTTCATCTAATGGTAAAGATGAAATATTATGGCTTTTCCGTTGTTCAGGAAGGTATATCGCTGGCGGCATAAGTAAAGGAAATCTTCCGATTTGATGTTTAACGATACATTCCCATATCGATACAGTGCTGAGAACCACTTCATTCTTGTTATCGCAAATCATTTCGCGAAGTGAATTAGACAGTCGGTTATCTCCACTAATCAGTCATAGGAAAATGCATGTATCCAGAAGCAGTCTCATTGCCCCTCGAACTCCCTGATAATATTTTCGGGCAAAGGAGCATCAAAATCATCAGGGACACGAAATTCTCCTTTGCATAACCCAAAAGGGCGTACGGTTTGAATTACTTTTTCATTGGGAAGAGAAACAATCACCTTGAATTCTGCTTCGGAGACTGCATATTCTTCGGGGCAATATAAATGACCGTCGTCGAGCAGTTGTGATTTAAATATTACTTCTTGCAAAGTAACCTCCTTATCGATTATCAATATAGTATAATCATCGCCTTTTGTCAAACTGAAATCCGAAATCGAAGGCAATTATTTTTACTACTCCATTTTTGATCGCGATTCACTCCCGGTTTCCAGAACGAATACTTTGTTCATAAAGTCCATAATCTTTTGCATAATAGTCATTTGCAAAGCTATTTTCAGTTGACAAATCGAGGTATTGAAACTATAATTGAAGAGATGATGAAAAAATGGACAATTTATGACCGATACGGCAATGAAATATATCTGACCGAAGAACGCTGGCATCACATATTAGAAGCACGTCCAGAATTAGAACCATTTTTAGAAAAATTTTTAGAGACCGTCCAGACCGGGCTTCGTAAACAAGATACATTCATACCAAATGAATACCGATATTTTAAACGATTTGATGAATTGCTGCCTGAAAACAATCACATCATTGTTATTGTTATTTTTAAAACCCAACCTGACAATGCAGGAAATTACTTGGTCAAAATTTTATTGTCACAGGCTGGGCAAAGTTTATAGTTCCGAAAAGGTGAAAAAATGAGTGAATTAAAATTGAAGAGAAAAGAAATAAAGGATGCAAATGGAAATACAATTCAACTTGTATATGATGAAACCGGGGATATGTTGGATATTTTTTTTAATGAGAATGAGTTAGCCACAGGAATAGAGCTAACGGATCAGATACTTTTACGATTGGATCAGGAGACTGGGCGTGCAGTAAGTTTAACGCTTCTTCATTTCTCGATATTGACGGAGAGAACGGAATATGGGCCGCGTAGTTTTCCGTTGGATAAGCTTGATGAGTTGCCGGAGGATCTGCGGATTAAAGTTGGGCGAGTAATAATGACTGAGCCTGTTAATCGGTTTTTAAAGATAACTTTTTTCCAAGAACCCGGTTCCAAGAGAGTACCCCTGACGTATGTTGAACCCTATCATTTTGCATCCGTCGCTTGAATGCTAAATTAATCGTCCCTTTTCTATAGAAGAATTGGAAAGAAGGTTGTCATAAATATTAATTACTCTTTTAACAAAAAATATAAGGTGTATAAATTAATGTCATTTTTATCTAAGTTTAATTTTTCAAGGATATTATTTGGAGGAAGTTGCTTTCCTACTTAAATGGAATGCCGGTTCTTGTCCCGATAAATAAGAAATTTGTTTTTCAACACCCGAGCAAAGTATTAAATAGGGTAGATACTCGTTCCGTTTCAACCAGAGCAATTTTCCATTGGGGATGTCCAGACGCTTTCTTTCTTTTTGCCAATCTATTAATGAATCAAGATGTTCAGGCTTAGACGAATGTTTAACGTTTTTTGTAAACTCGGTAATTTCATTTTCTTCCGAAACTTCTGTTATAAGGAGTTCTATGAGGAAATTATTCCATTCGTCGGCGTTTGAAAAACTTACCGACACAGATTCGAATAAGTATGCGGCTCCAAGTCCTACTGCATTTCGGCCTTTGTATCTGAATTCGGATAAATTGCTGTCCTGGTTATTCTTGTTATCTACTAATTGTTCTATAAAAGGAAACTTCGACACTTTGGTTTTAACAAGCAAGCGGGATTCGGGATCGACTGTTTGGTCGTGCAACCAATCGTGCATTTTGTACCCAGTGGCTAAGGGAAAAGTTAAAAAAGTTTCTGTTGTTTTCAATTCTTTGAAGCCCATTTTGGATGCTTTTTTATATACGGCAAGCAAACCTTCCATCCACTGCTTTCCGGCTTCTTTACCCGGCCCTTCTTTTATCGAGAGTTCGTTGAAAAATAAATCCATCGTGTTTTACAGCAGCTCCGTCGATTGCTTTTCGCACTTCATCTTTAAATCTTAGCCCTAAACCATATAACTCTAACTCATAATACAGCACGGAATCCTCTAACTCTTTTCGAGCAAGTTGTGAAATTTCAATAATCATCATCCCACCGATTAGTTTCCAAACACTTCTTCATATGTTAGTGTTTTTAAGTTTCCTTCCTTGTAAGCTTTTAGACGTTTTTCCGCTTCGATTGCCCATATTTCATCGATTGTTTTATCCGGTTCATCCAGGCTGGTTAACAACCCTTCAATAATAACGAAATTTATCCAAAGGTTTCATATTTATTGCATAATCCAAAATAGCTTTTGGTGTTTCCATATTGTTACCTCCTTAAAATATGATATCATATTTCCTGGAAAATACAACCATTACATTTTCCGGGGGAAATAATCTTTCTGCCCGGTATCTCACTACTTAAACCCTGCATCATCCACTTTAACCCAGAAAAACTCTCCCTCCTCCTCAAAACGCTCTGTCCCCGCTCTGTCCCCTTTTTACCCTTTTTTGATCCCGCAGCGGCTGACCATTAAGGAAGCCGCCGGATGGCACAACGTGCCATTATAAAACCCCACGTTTGGGAACATCCGGGAGACGGGAGCTTTTTCAAACCCCCACCCCCCGGACTTTCAAATTAGAGGAATCGTTAAAAATTCAAAAGAAACCTTTTTCCTCTACGCACAGCACCAGTAGGAATAGGTATACCTGGGGCAATTGCATAACGACTTATAGGTGGGGCATTCGTTGGTTTCGATACAGCCCCCTTTTGTGTAAACACATACGAGGTAATCCGTAGGGGGTAACCCGCCCATTACCACATTCATCTGCTCCGGATGCAAATTCACTACTGTTGTTTTGTTAAGTGTTAGTTTTTTAGAGATTGGTTTGGTTTTCATGCTTTTTATTTCTCCTGTTTTAATTTAATTTTTATTGTCTTTATTGTCATTTTAAACCTGTTTCGGTCTCAAATCAATCAATCAATCATTCATTTGATTCATTCATTTTTGTCGGTTATTGTTGAGGAGTAAAGGTCACGGTGGTGGAATACTCGGTTCCTCCTCGAAGATATATAAATACCACCGCATCCCCCGGTTTAAAGGTTTTTAAAATCTCCGAATAACCTTTCAGCGTTTCGATTTCTTTAGTTCCGACCCGGATGATAATATCGTCTTTTTGCAGTCCTGCTTTCTCTGCCGCAGAACCAGGTGAAACAGCCCCGATTTTAACGCCTTTCCCTGTGTATGTGAAATCCGGCATGAGACCGGTTTTAACGGACCGGGCTGCTGGTGAACCCAGGGTAGGGGAGGCGGAGGTTGACGTTGACGTTGAAGTTGAAGTTAAAATCGAAGTGGAAGAAGTCGGTGTGGCGGTATCTGTGGTGAGTGGTTCTTTTCGTTCTGCCAGGTAAACCAGTACTTCACGTGCAGCGGTGGCGACTTTCACCAGGCCGGGGGCATCGATTTTATCCGCCGTATCCGTGGGTTTATGGTAATCGAAATGAGGACCGGTGGTGACCTGGATCCCGGGGATATGGGCTTTGATAAAACTCACCTGGTCGCTGGAATCGAGTTCTTGTTGGATCATTTCGGATTGAATACCGGTGGTGAAACCGACTCCCATAAAGATAAACCGCCACTCGCGCGCAGAAGAACCGCCGATCACCATGAGTTTGTTTTGGAGATTAAAACGTCCCACGGTATCGAGGTTCACTACGGCCATGATGTTTTTCAAATAGTTTTTGTCGGTGGTAGGGAGTTTTTCCACAAAATGGGATGAACCGAGGAGGCGGGTTTCTTCGCCGGTGAAAGCGATAAAAACAATCGTACGTTCGGGTTTATATGAAGCGGCGAAAGTCTGGGCGAGTTCGAGTAAAACGGAGACTCCGCTGGCGTTATCGTCGGCACCTAAAAATTGGGAACCGAGATGATCGTAATGGGCGCAAACAATCACGCTTTGATTGGAGTAAGCGGGGTTTGTGCCGGGGAGAACGGCGATGACGTTGCGGAGGGGAACGGGATCATTTTCGATGCCGGGCCTGGGCCAGGTTTGATAATAGGTGTTGGAATCACCGCCTGGGAGTAAACCGGCTTTATTGAATGCTGTGGCGATGTAATGGGCGGATTTCTCGATGCCTTTGGAACCGATGGCGCGTCCTTCCAGGTCCGGGGAGGCGAGGTATTGAACGTGGTTCATCATGCGTTCGGAAGAGAAGAGAGGCGCGAGGCGTTCGAGGGGTGACGAGGGTTTTAATCGACTCCTCCCTTTTTCCACATCTCCGGTGGGGGAGAGCATCGCGGTCAACGGGGAATCCACGGTGGGCCATTGACCTTTAACCGTATTGGTGGGTTCTTCCCCTTCGAAAATTAAATAACTGTATTTGCCATAATGGGGAAGTTTGCGACCTAAACCGGGGAGGGCTTTGACATTGTCGGCGGAGAGTAAAATCACGGATCGAGCCGGATCCTTTTCATTTTTAACCCCGATAATGATGGAGGCTTTTTGCGGAGAATAAGAATTCTTTTCCAGTAAAACCGAATTGTCATCCATAGCGGTCAGGGATCGATAAAAGGAGAGCGACTTTTTAACCTTATCCCGGTAACGGTTTTCCCACCCCAGGACCCATACCGCTTTACCCGCCGGCAGGGATGATATATCTTTATCCCATTTGATTTCGATTTTTTCTTCTCCCTCTTTCGCCCAGGTTTCCGCCAATTTTTTGTAACCTTCCCGGAATTCGGGCCGCGCAGCGGATGGCAGGATGATGAGGATTTCCCTCGAACCGAATACATTGGAGAGCGTAGGCGGGATTTCATTGGGATGGAGTTTACGAAGTACATTGTATTGAGGGTCGCAATCGATTATGACGGGTTGGCGGTCGAAGGTAAATTCGAACGCCTGGTTTTGGGCGGTGAGTTCCACCATTTTAACGACCGGTTCGACATTTTCGGAGGGTGAAAAATAGAAGGCGACGGGAACCGTGAGGGTATAAGCGGGATCGCTTTGAACCTGGGAGATGGAAAAGGAAACGGAGAAGCGGTTGTCGATGGGTTTTACCGTGACGGAGGTATTGTCGATTCGAATCGCGGGGATACCGGTGCGGTTGATCCATTGGGCGAAAAACGATTTGAGATCCCGGTTTGAAACGGTTTCGAACGCTTTGCGCAAATCATCGAAGGATGCGCGCTTGTAAAGGTTATCTTTGTAAAAGTGAGCAATGGCTTTTTTAAAGAGGTCGTCGCCGATGGCTTGACGAATCATATGGAAGACCATCATGGATTTGCCGTAACCGATGGAAGAGGAAAGCGAATCATACCGGGATTTAAAATCCTTTAAAGGGAATTCCTTTTTTTTGCCTGCGGCATAGTGAGTGTAATCTTGAAGCGTTGTTTTGCGGTACTCTTCCGCCTGGCCCCATTGTTCTTTAATGAGGTAATCCGCGAGGTATACGGTGAGGCCTTCGCACCAATTACCGGTCTCGTAATCCACGAATACGCTGTTGCCCCAGTAGTTGTGGAGGAGTTCATGGGGGTAAGAGGAGTGGAGGATAAATGGAAAGCGGATGACCTGGGGACCGAGGAGGGTAAAGGAAGGCATACCGTAACCCGTTTCCCAGAAGTTCTCCACCAATGCGAATTTATCGTAAGGGTATGGCCCGATCAGTTTTTCGTAGAGTTCCAGGTATTGTCCTGTCGTTTCCAGGTATTTGTTGGCCAGGTTGTCGTCGGGTGTGCGCAGGAAAGCCAGCACGTTGACTTTTCCTACCTTTAACGAGTATTCTTTGAATTTAGCGCCGATCAGGTAGACTTCGTCCATGGGTTCCGGTGAAACCCAGGCAGTCGATTGCCCGTCGCCGGTGGATTCGTGGAGGGTTCGTTTCCCTTGTGACACAACGTCCCATCCTGACGGTTCGGCAATCAGTGTTTTTAATTGAAACGTCACCAGGTTATTGTTAAACCACGGCACCCAGAAGGAAGCGCCGGCCAGGAAAACTCCTTCTTCGGAAATAATACCCGGTGTTTCGCTGAAACCCCGTGCATATTCGCCCCCCACTTTTTCCACCGGGTGATGGATTTTTCCTTCGTACGAAATCGTGACTTTAAGGGATTCTCCGTTACTGCCGGATGTACCCGGTTCCGGGGCGTAGAAAGTGATGGAGTAGTGATTGATAGGTATTTTATCTTTAATTTCGAATTTCGGTGTATTGATCCCGAAGAATTCGGATTTTAGTTCCCCTTTTTCTTTTTTATAGGTTGCATTCGGTGAAATGGATGTTATAGATAGGTTTCCATGCAGCAAGAAGTGGATTTTTCTCGTGTTCGATGTTGTTGAAATAAGAGAAGGGAAAGTAATTTCATCCGTCACGCGGATGAAGGATTGGGTAGGGGAGAGTGACACATCCAGGTTGTGATGAAGATACTCCCGGTTCTCGCATACGGCGTTTCCCGTGAAAAGAAGGATGAACGTAAGCAAGAGCATAGACATGAACACGGCAGCAGGAAAGAAGTTTTTGTTTGGCATAAATGACCTCCGGTGTAATATTGTACCACTTTAATACTTGAAAAACCATACCGGTTTTTGAGTTCGGGTTGAAATATGGAACACCTTATATTATAATACTTCTATGAAACAATACGAGCCAGGACAAAAAAGGAGCCGGTCATGTTAGCCCCATTGGATAATGAAACCATTTTTAAACAAGCGTTTACCAACAAAATCGTTTTCACATCTTTTATTAAGGACATCGTCGGCATCGACATCGAGGTGGATAAGATCGAAACCGAAAAAAGATTTGAACCCAGGATCGGTAATGTGGATTTCGCCTACGATATATTTGCCGAATCCACCGACCACCGCGTTATCATCGAAATCCAGCGAGTCGATTACGATTACAATTTCGACCGGTTTCTTCATTATCATATGATGGCCATTGCCGAGCTCCAGCGTAAAGCCAAAGAATACAAGATCAACCGGAGAATTTTTACTATAGTGGTGCTCACGGCTCCGTACCGTATCGACGATAAAACCCATATGCCCATAAAAGATGAAGTGTTGATATCGTCTGTGGATCCCAGGAACCTGCAAGACAAAGTGGTCCCCATGTATGGTCATAAATTGATTTACCTCAACCACCATTACAAGAACGATAATACCCCGGCCAATTACCGGGATTGGCTTGATTTATTCTATGAATCCATCAACAACCCTGAAAAATATAAAGTGAACATGGATCACCAGGGGATCAAGAAAGCAGTAGAGTTGATCGACTATGATAAGTTGAGTCCTGAAAGCTTGCATTTGATGAAAATCGCGGAGCAGCGTAAAGTCGTTCTTAAACTGGACGAGGACAAAGCAAGAAGGGAAGGCCGTGAAGAAGGAAAGCAGGAAGGCCTGGAAGAAGGTTTGAGAGAAGGCCTGGAAAAAGGAAAACAGGAAAGCCAGGTATCGATGGCAATGAAATGCCTTAATGAAGGTTTATCGATGGAGCTTATTTCAAAGCTAACCGGCCTTTCAAAAGAAGAAATCGAAAAACTCCGACTTCTTTAATAATGAAAGATGAATAATGAGGGGGAAACTGTGGCAAAAAAAACCAGGTTTAATTCCAATTTACCGAACGAATATTTTGTCCATACAAGTCCATATTCATTTGCATATTGGCCATTGGTTAGCATAGATCTCGAAGTAATTTTAAAAAGTTTGGAGCAGCGCTGCTCAAAAAAGAAAAAAACCAAAGAGGAAGAGGTCTCGCTTTAGACTTTATTTCTTTCGATCGATACGAAGAGTGCCGATGACGTCGATCCATGTTTCGGCTATGATATTAAAAATGCGGATTACCGCTGTTAAATCATCGATAATTGGGGTAAAAGTGCCGGTGATGGTACTAAAAAGGTGGATAATTTCATTCAAATGATCGATGATGACGCTTTTAGTGTGATAGATGACACTTAAAGTCTCAACGATGACACTTAAAGTCTCGACGACGACACTAAAAGTCTCGACGACGACACTAAAAGTCTCGACGACGACACTAAAAAGTCTCAACGACGACACTAAAAGTGTCGACGACGACACTAAAAGTCTCAACGATGACACTTAAAGCTTCGATGTCGATTAAAATTTACCTGTTAATGGAGTTCGGGGACATCGGAGATGTTGGTTGTGTCAAGTATTTTGTGTAAATTTTAACCGCAGGAAGGGTTCGGAATGCGATTGCACGTCTTCCGAATGCGATTGCAGGTCTTCC
>Ga0209593_10001102_pt1 | contig 11740 bp, 12 predicted proteins | sample PPLLaktember2015_3_FD_187260 | JGI IMG/M metagenome (GOLD analysis project Ga0209593, IMG submission 187260) | Freshwater sediment microbial communities from Prairie Pothole Lake near Jamestown, North Dakota, USA - PPLs Lake P7 Core (6) Depth... | ecosystem: Environmental > Aquatic > Freshwater...
GAATCAACTGGCAAAGATGTAAAACGATTCAGGAGAGGCGACCAGGTTTTTGGATATCGCGGTCAAAGCATGGGTGCTTACGCCGAATATCTGTGTGTGCCTGAAGATGGGTTGGTGGCAATTAAACCGGCCAATATGACCTACGAGGAAGCCGCTCACGTCCCTTATGGGGCATTAACCGCGTTGAATTTGCTTAGAAAAGTAAACATTCAGAGCGGACAAAAAGTCCTTATCAATGGTGCTTCTGGAGGGATAGGTTCAGCCGCGGTACAGCTTGCCAGGTATTTTGGAGCGGAAGTTACCGGGGTATGCGGCACTCCGAGATTAGAATTTGTGAAATCTCTGGGAGCCGATAAGGTCATTGATTACACCAACGAGGATTTCACCCGAAACGGTGAGACCTATGATCTGGTTTTTGACATATTAGGCAAGACTTCGTTTTCGCGCTGTAAAAACTCGCTCAAGCCAAACGGGATCTATCTTCTAGCCAGCTTCAAAATGAAGCAGCTTTTTCAAATGCTATGGACTTCAATGCTAGGTGGTAAGAAAGTAATCTGTGCGTTGTCAGGCGAAAATCCTGAAGATCTCATTTTCATCAAAGGGCTGATTGAGGTGGGGAAAATCAAAGCGATCATAGATAGAAGCTATCCGATGGAACAGATTGCCGACGCTCACCGGTATGTCGAAACAGGACAAAAAAAGGGAAATGTCGTTATCACTGTGGAACATAGCAACAAAATCTGACAAAGAACGCCCGCAATCCCACTCCTGCTAGAACCGAAAACGCCCCATACGGGGTGTGTTCGGTTCTTTGGGAATTTCCGTGGTAGATACCCCCTTTCACACCGCCAAAGCGCGGCGGGGCCTACGGCGGCAAAGCCTGGAGAACCGTGTTTTCGTTTCTCCCAGATAATTTATCATCGAATACAATTAGGGTTTTCACTGATTGTATTATGCAGAAAAAAGAGTTATACAATTTTATTCGTGTCAAACGGGAAAAAAGTATGAACCAGGAAAATAAATCCCAAATACCGAGTGTGTTTGTCATCCATAACCCCGTGGCTGGCACCTCAGATCCAGCCCTCGTGCGGACAGAGATTGAAAATCATTTAGCTGGAAGAAAGTATCAAATATACGAGACCTCCGCAGAGGAAAACGTTCGAGAAATTGTTAAGGATGCCCTCCGGCAAGGATACCAGATGATTTGGGCGGCCGGCGGTGATGGGACTGTTTCGGCAATCGCGAATGCGCTGGTAAAAGGAGACATCCCCATGGGTATCGTACCTCTCGGTTCAGGGAACGTTCTAGCCAAAGAACTCGGTATTCCGTTGGAAATCAATGCAGCCTGCGATTTACTGGTAGGCGCTCATCAAACCAGGGTGTTGGATGTTCTCCGGGTGGGCAACGACTACTTTGTACTTTCTGTAAGTGTCGGGATAAGCGCATTTACGATGGCTGAAACCGCCAGAGAACAAAAAAGACGGCTTGGGCAATTGGCTTACCTGTTGAATGGCGCGCGCATCATTCTTTCGAAATCTCTCTGGCCCTTCCGGATTTCGATTGACGGCCAGCCATTCGTTGTCCGGGCTTCGGAAGTGATTGCGGCAAATGTCGGTGTTGTCGGGTATAAAGCCATCCGTTTGGGAAACCAGGTTCGCCCCGATGATGGCAAGGTCGATCTTTGCCACATTCGGGTAGAGTCAATCTCGAAACTACTCTCATTAGTCGGCGGTTTATTGTTTGGCCGACAAGACGGTCTCGAAGAACTTACTTGTAACTCTGCCTCTGATTTCATAGAAATACACAGTCGCAGGAGAATCCCTGCTCAGGGGGATGGGGAAAGCATCGGCTTCACCCCGGTGCGGATTGAAGTGATTCCAAATAGCTTGCCGGTTATCGTCCCTCGAAAAGAAGAATAGACGAACCAGGCCCAGAACATCCCCTCAGTCTCGGCGATGGACTTGGCCAGCAGCCAGCCCAGGATCCCGCCGGGGACGCTGAAATAATGGGGAATGCCAAAGATCAGTGCAGCAACAATGTTGATTACTGGACGCGATCAGAAAAAACCAGGTGAACACATAAAAAATACCAACACGTAAGGGCATCCTTTTTCTCCAACTCAACTAATTAGAACAAAATCCCTCAGGCGTGGTTCTGCGATAGGCAATTAAATCAGGTAACTTTAAAATTTGGTGGCAAGCCTGGTCGAATTTTCCCCCAATTCGTTGGCGGGTAAATATTCTTCCCCCGATCCGTGCTCCAAGTGCATTAAACCAATTGAACAAAGCGGTGCCGAAATTGAGGATACGGGCAAAGAGTTTAGAGTAACGGTCAGGCAATTTCCCGAAAAAGCGGATCATAGGAGCCAGCATGGGAACGAGGATGAAGCCTAAAGTCATGTGGAAGAGGATCTGCCCGTTCGTCCAGGCGGGATTGTTGCTCTTCTTATGAAAATCTTCCTCCGATAGCGAATCGAGAAGAGCGTGAAACGAAGACCGTGTTGCTTCAAGCTCGGACCGGATCATTTCTCTCATAACCATCCCTTCTCTTCGGCAAGGCGCGCTGCTTCCATCCGGTTTTGAGCGCCCAGCTTCTGGATCGCTGCGGACAGATGATTGCGTACGGTTCCCTCTGTCAAATACAATTTTGAAGCAATATCTGCAATGCTGGCGCCACTCAATGAGGCGTGAAGCACTTCTCGCTCTCGCATGGTGAGCGGGTTACCGCCATCACTCAAGGCCGAAAGGGCCAGGTCAGGGTCAACCACGCGCTCACCGGCCATCACACGACGGATGGCAACTGCCAGTTCGGCTGCCGGAGCATCCTTGAGCAGGAACCCGACGGCTCCACTCTCCATAGCCAGCCGCAGGTAGCCACTGCGCCCAAAGGTGGTCAGGATCACGACCCGGCAGACTGGCAGGCTTTTCTTTAATGCCCTGGCCGCATCCAACCCGTCTCCACCGGGCATCTCAATATCCAACAGCGCAACATCTGGTCGGAACTCCAAGGCTGCCGGCACCACCTCGTCTCCCCTCCCAACTTCAGCAACCACATCCAGGTCTTCTTCCAGGCGCAAAAGGGCCGCCAATGCCCCGCGTACCATTGCCTGGTCTTCGGCCAGTAGTACCCGGATCTTACCCGTCATTTCTCCTCCACGATTCCATTGCCGTGGATGGGCAGTTCGACGAATACCCGAAATTCCTCGCCGCTTTCTACCGGGTGCGGACCTGCTTCGAAACGCCCTCTATGCGCGGCAACGCGCTCGGCAAGACCGGTAAGGCCGCTGCCTGTCCCGGATTTTGAGCCTTTCTGTGTTGTGTACCCATTGTTGACCACCTCGGCGCGGACGATTCCATCCTCGCGAGTGATCCGGATGCTGCATTGCTGAGCACGGCTGTGGCGAATTACGTTGGTGACTCCTTCGCGCACCATCCAGGCCAGGACTGCATCAACTCCCGGCGGTAGTTCTCCGGCTGTATGTTCCACTGTATTGGAGATGCCGGCAGCTTCCAGAATTTGCCGGGCGCTCTCCAATTCACCTTGCAGCGTTTGCTGCCGGTACCCAGCAACGGCCTCGCGCACCTCGCGCAGCGCCTGGCGCGCCACGCGTTCGATCTCGTGGATTTCTTGCGCCGCGCGCGCAGACTCCTTCTCGATCAAACGCCCAGCGAGTTCGCTCTTCAAAGTGATCATCGATAGGGTATGTCCGAGCAAGTCGTGCAGGTCGCGAGCCAGCCGCAGCCGTTCCTCCATCACCGCTTGGCGGGCAAGCTCTTCACGCGCGGCGTGCAGCCCTCGCAGCGCGTCTGACAGACGGACCAAGCCGGCCATATCCAGGCCGAGGCCTCGCACCAGCAACACGAGTGGGATGACTTGCAACCAGTCCGTCGATGCGAACCCGCCGCTGACTACCACACTGATCCCCAGGGTAAGCAGTGTCAAGACCATGATGGTCCAGAAAGCGTGCCGCGGCGGCAACATTATTCCAATAACAGCGCTTACGCCAACGAAAAGCCAGGAGAATGCGCTCCCATACTCCAAACTGAGTAAAAGCGCAAGTACGGTTAACACAACTGGCAGGGTTGGGGAACTCCGGAGCCCAGACCCGGTGTGTACGCTGGCGCTCAACGGGTGCGGCCACATCACCCAAAAGTAGCTAGATGTAAAGAGCACCAGTCCGGCCAGTGCAAACTGTAGGCGGATAGGTTCCAGTGGCGTTCGTACCAGATAGAAAATAGGGAAGAAAAGACACACGAGCCAAAAATAAGCATACAACCGCCAAAGGCGAGGGGAAATTCCGCTGGTTTCTATGATCCCCTTCGTCGTTTCTGTACCTTCCATAATCATGACTCCTCGCAGACAAATTCTCGCTTCATCCGTTTATTGTATCGCTCTCTGTTGGTTATCACGGTTGGCTCACTCTTGTTGTCTCCGGAGCGGCAAACCAGACAGGACGCCGAGAACTAGCGCGAAAGCGATTACGGTGATGGAACCAACGAGCGCAGGTTTGGTTGTCATCAGGAAGACAATACCAAGCACGAAGGCTGCCAGGGTTTGCACTCCAGCGCCTAACACCGGGTCGTGGATGCGCCTGTATAGCGATTCGGGGAGCGGACTGTCTTGCGCCTCTTTTACCATTGTTTTGATAACCCGCATCCTTGGGTCAACGACACCTCGGATGAGAAGAGGCATCACCACAACCAGACTGCCCAGCGAAACGGCTATCCACCCATTTTGCAAGCTCCAGTGCCTCAAAGCCAGGTACAGACCTGTAGCGAGCAATAATAACCCGCTGATGATGGAGAGCGGTTCTGACATTTTGATCAGCCCGATTAGGGTGCGGGCCTGTTCTGTGTTCTTCACCCGCCGGAGCGCAGCCAGGGTCAGTAATTGGGCTCCAATACCGACGAAAAGGCCAATGTCGCTGCTCACGTGTAAGAACAGTACAAGATTATAGATGGCTGGCATCTGTTCCTCCTATCGCAAAAGGCTTACCGGTAAGGGTTTTGCTCGCACAGGAAGATTCATCTTATCCGGTTCGAGTCCTATTCCGTTGGACGGTCAATTACATGAAGTATAGATGCAGTCGCGAACGATAGGAAGTGAAGTCTGTTGTGATTTTAGAGGAGACAATTGTCGGGATTGTGATCGTGATAAATGTCATCATTGCGAATTGATCAGCCAGTTTCCCACTGAGCAACTATTTTAGTGCCTGTCCCAATTTGACTGTCAACTATTAAATGGACGCCTATTTCCCTGCTCCGTTCGCTCATGATTTTCAATCCCAGGTGCTCGGAGGATATGCCGGACAGGTCAAAACCGCATCCATTATCTGCAATGGATAGCTCAAGCCTGTTCCCTTGACTACGCAACGTGAGACATACCTGACTGGCGCCAGCGTGTTTGGCAATGTTATTCAAGGCCTCTTGTGCAATACGATAAAGACCGACTTTGACATCGGGTGGAATTTGTATATCGATGTCTACAACCAATTGGATCGGAATACGCGACCGGCCTGTAATGGCTTCACTCAATTGACGAAGCAGATCGCCAAGTTCGACTTCCACCAGGGCTGAAGGACGTAGCTCTAACAATAAAGTACGCATTTCGGCCAGGGCGCCCCGGGTTAGTTGACGGAGTTCTTCCAGCCTGCGTCGTCCTTCTTCTGGGTTGCGTTCCCAAATGCGTGGTAATACATCGGCAATCAAGCTGGAGGAGAACAGGGTTTGCGTCACCGCATCGTGTAACTCGCGGGCTAACCGTTGTCGCTCCTCGACAGTGGCTGCGAATTGTGCTTGTTCGTACAGTTGGGCGTTTTCGATGGCCATTGCGGCGCGTTGGGCAAGCGCGATAAACAGGCGTCGTTCCTCTTCACTGAAGGTGCGCGGCGTCAGATAATTAAAGTTAAATACGCCAAACAATTGGCCTTTGATCTTGATGGGCACATGCATAAACGCGCGAATTCCCTCCGGCTGCGTCATACGCACGATTACTCGCGGTTCGTTGCGTGTATCTTCGACCACGGCGGGTTCACCGGTAGACATCACAGTCCCAATAACCCCCTCTCCCACACCAAAAGAAAGCTGGTTAAACGCTTCTGAGTCAAAACCGCGGGATGCCCCCACCACCAGTCTGTTCCTCGCGGCATCCCAAACCATCAGCGAACTCTTGTCAGTTCCTAAGATATGCACGGCTACATCTACCAGTGCATTTAGCAAGTCATCCAACTGCAGGTGGCTAAGCAACTCCTCATCGGCGCGGTATAGCACAGCCAATTCCCTCGTCCGGTCAGAAACGCGCTGCTCCAACTGGGCATAAGAGGCGCGTAATTGACTGGCCATGTAGTTGAACTGGGTTGCCAATTCCGCAATTTCATCGCCGGTCTGAGCCGTAATCGTCTGGTCGAAATTACCCCTTGCGACCTCCTGAGCCGCATCGATCAACGCGACAATCGGCTGCATGATCCGCCGGATACCTATATTGACCAAAATGATAGGAACTAGAACACCCAGGCTCATCAGCAGGACCAGAAATTGGCTGTAGCCTCTAAAGGCACTCGCCAGAGAAACCCAGTTTTCTTCGCTGATCAATAGCCAGGGAGTTCCGGGGATGGAAGCATAACCAGCTACGATTCTGTTACCATCGTTATCTTTTGAATGAATAGCGCCAGAACCACCCGCCATCGCTGCCTGTACAACCTGACTGGTAGACATATCGCTTCCAATATGAGTCGAATCCTGGTGATAAATTACCCGTCCAAAGCTGTCTACAATATAAGGGCTACCATTTTCACCGATGCGCTGCTTGACAATCCCTCCATAAAACACGCTCACTTCACTCGCTCCCGTGCGAAACATCCCCGTAATGACACCGATCAACTCTCCCTGGTCACCCAGAATGGGCACCGCGGCGACGATCACTTCAGCATGTTCAGGTCCATCCGGTAGGATATCCGAAAAAACAGGCCTGGAGGTACGCACGATTTGGCTGAAATACTCACGATTCGACCAGTCTTGCCCCAAGTCCTCTGGGCGTTTAGGCAATGCAGCAACAAGGACACCAAAATTATTCAGGATGAGAACACCACCATCAAAGATCACCAGCCGGTTGCTAAAATGTTCCAGGGCTGCGCTTTGAAGAACTGGGTCAGCCTGGCGCATATCCGAAGTATTTGCAATTTCAGTGAGTAAATCGGTGTAAGCCTTCATCTCCGCAGAGAGCTGACTGGCAGACAGAAGGGTCAATTCCTGGTCTTTTGCCAGGACGAGATCGTCCGTAACGCTCTGATAAGCCGCATAAGTCACGAGGGTCACAGCCACCAAAATAACGAGGGTGGGGATAAATGACCACGCAATGATCTTGGTTCGCAAATCCTGGCGTTTGATCAGCCCGTTCATGCTATTGTGATGCTTTCTGCAGGTCTTCGACTCGGAGAGACATGTCTTTCATCAGGTTTACAGGCTGCTCGCCAAGCAAGAAGTTCTGGTCCCAGGCGGAATAGACAAGTTGCTTGGCTTCGACCAGTTGTAGTCCGTTCGAAGCGCTGGTAGTCGGTGTACCCGAAAAAGGTCTACGGGCGTTCAATAGGGGACCGCCCGCAAACAAACCGGCCAGCTTGAGAAAATCGCGCCGGGAAAGAGCATATTTGATCACGTCTTGCTCATCTTGTGGGGAAAGCTTAAACTGACGTGCCATCTTGGAAGCCTTCATACCAGCTTGTTTTGCAAAGCCAAAGTAACAGCCTGAGTGCGACTGGACACGCCGAGCTTGGAGAGGATGCTGCTGACATGAAATTTGACTGTCGAGCGGCTTACCACCAGTTGTTCGGCAATTTCGGGGTTGGACAGGCCTGAAACCATCAGGGATAGAATTTCGCGTTCGCGCGATGTTAAGTCACTTCCAGCAGCTGGAGGGTTCTGGCTGGCATGGATCAGTACGTGTGCGGCTTCCGGTGCGAGGGTTGGCCGGCCGGCATGTGCGGCTCTGATCGCATTTGCCAGCTCATTTGCTGAGACATTTTTGAGCAAATACCCAATCGCTCCAGCCTTCAGAGTCCGCTGGACCAGATCGTCTTCTTTAAAGCTGGTCAGAGCAATGACCTGTGTATCCTGGCAGTTCTCCCGTATAGCTTGAGTAGCTGCCGCCCCGTCCATCCCGGGCATTATGAGGTCCATCAGAACCACATCTGGACGAAGATTATTGCACAGTCGAACTGCTTCCTCGCCGTTGGCCGCCTCCCCGACAAAATCAAGATCATCGAAGGCCATCAAAAAGGCACTGAGGCCGCTGCGTACTACGGCGTGATCGTCCACAATTATGACTTTAATAGGTTTTTGGTCGTTCATAGCTTCCTTCCTTCCGGAGAATACCGGCTAACCTTTTCATCGTACCCGATTGCTCATTAAAGAATAAGGGATACTTGTTCTGCTCTAAAATGACAAACATCTTAAGATTTCAGATGATGGATATGCCAACCTTGTCAGATGGAATGCCCAGTCACTTTGAAGTAGCCTCATGAATATGTGCAGGTTCTTTACCTGGTCAGGTGGTCAGGTTGAATACTCTTCAATGGTCCAGTTCCGCTTTCCCCCAGTTGCCTGGTGTATTCGGACGATATTTATTCTATGCTAATGACAACGAAACAGTGTTTTTTTAAGCTATGCAAAAAACTGGAGAATTAACTATGGATACTGCTATCAGTCACTTTGGGCAATGGGGAAGCGTGGTGCTCTGGATCATCATGGGCGCGGTCTTTCTGCTCTTCACGCCCTTCTATAAAAAGAGCCAGCGAAAACCATCCGGTGTTTACCTGGCATTCATCGTTGCGATGGCATTTGAAATGTTCGGCATACCCATGAGTATGTACATCCTGGCTTGGGTTTTCGGCCGGAGCCTGCCTGACGGGATCCTGTGGGGTCACACTCTTTACAGCTACATAGGACATACCGGGATGTACATCGGTACGGTATTAAGTCTGGCTGGCATTTTGCTGGTGGTACTGGGTTGGAGCGTGATCTTCAAGCGTTACTGGAGCAAAGATGAAGGTAAGGGAGAGTTGGTGACAAGTGGCGTCTATGCTTACATCCGCCATCCGCAATACACAGGCTTCATGTTGATCACCCTGGGCATGCTCTTTGACTGGGCCACTTTACCGATGCTGGTGATGTGGCCTGTAATGGCAATGCTTTATTACCGGCTGGCAAAGAAAGAGGAAGCTGACATGCAGGCCGAGTTTGGGAAGCAATACGAGTTCTACACGCGTGGAACAGGCATGTTCCTACCTCGCCTGCGCCCGGGATATCGACCAGAAAGGGTCAATCCTTTATCCTAAAAAATGATGTGACAGTTTGGTGGTCTTTTATCCGCTGGAAACAATGGACCTTACCCGAAGTTAAATCGGACGCTGATCCCCAAAGGGGATGTTATTCACACAATAAAACGCAGGTCAATTTGAACACCCCCCTGACCACATGACCAGGAAAAACACTATCCCTTTGTCCAGCCTGAACTCTCCCCTTTCATCCGAGGCGTAAGGGGAGAGTTTGTTTTATGCTTAGTGTACAAAATTTGTATGTTGAAGGTTCAAGATGAAGATTTTATTAGCCGATGATAACCCTGAAGTCCGATCCGCTCTGCGATTGCTGTTAGAGCAGGAACCTGTACTGGCTATGGTAACCGAAGCAGCCGATACGCATGCTTTACTTGTGCACCTTAAAGAAAACTGCCCAATGGTTGTCTTGCTGGATTGGGAACTGCCGGGACTTCACACTAGTAATGTATTGATGACGATTCGTTCACGCTGCCCGGAACTAAAAATTATTGCGCTGAGCAGCAAATTTGAAGCTCGCCAGGAGGCCCTGGCTGCCAGGGTAGACGCTTTTATCAGCAAGGCAGAACCGCCCGAGAAAATCCTGTCTACCCTATGGTCTTTCATTCCACCTTTAACGAACGATAAGTTCACATTAGGTTAAGAAGGCTTATAACCTGAACGACAACATGAGTAGCAACCTTGAGCACTTATTCCCGTACATTAAGAATGAGATGTGCTAAAGGCACAATTACCAACACTGCATTTCATTGCCGAGGAAAAGATGGACAATAATCTCAACTACAGCCACTCCCTGGCAGCTACAATTACCAAAGCAGCCAGCAAACAAACTTACTACACAATCCGCTTGTTCGTGGACCGGGATCGCGTCGCCGACGCTTACCGGGCTTACGGGTACTTCCGCTGGGTGGACGATGTCCTCGATGCAGAGGTCCCCGGCGGGGATGATACAGGTTTGAGACTCGAAAAGATCGCTTTCGTCAACCGTCAGAAATCCCTCCTGGAGGCCTGTTATCGCGGTAAGACGCCGGAAGGTCTGTGCGCCGAAGAATGGATGCTGGTCGATTTGGTCCGCAATGACACGGAAAGGAACAGCGGCTTGCAATCCTACCTGCGTAATATGATGGCAGTCATGCTTTTCGATGCAGAACGACGGGGCCAGGTCATCTCGCAGGCCGAATTATCGGGATACTCGCGAGCACTGGGAGTCGCTGTTACCGAAGCGTTATACTATTTCATCGGTCACGATGACCCGTCGCCCTGCCACGAAGCGCGCTATCTGGCAGTGACTGCTGCCCACATCACCCACATGCTGCGCGATACAATCGAAGATGCAGAGGCCGGTTATTTCAACATCCCACGCGAGTATCTTCAAACTCGCGGGATTGCGCCACAAGATGTGAACAGCCAGGCTTATCGCGAGTGGGTCTGCGGAAGAGTTCAACTGGCGCGCTTATACTTCAAGGAAGGCCGGGAATGCACATCTCAGGTCAAGAACCTGCGCTGCCGGCTGGCAGGTTTCGCCTATACGGCGCGCTTCGAATGGATGCTGCGCGCCATCGAGCGCGATCACTATTGCCTGCGCTCCGAATATCCCGAACGAAAGAGCCTGCGGGCAGGGCTATGGATGGGCTGGCTGACCCTGAGTTCTATGTTCACATTCCCACGGCTAATGGTCGAACCCCGGGCACTGGCTGTACAACTCCTGCGGATCAAAGAGCGATGAAAACAAAAACTGTAATCGTCATTGGCGCTGGCATCGGCGGGATAACTGCCGCAACCCACCTGGCAAAACAAGGACTGCACGTAACCGTAATTGAGAAGAATGCCCGTCCCGGCGGGCGCTGCGACCGCCTCAGCCGCGAGGGGCACCATTTCGACACCGGTCCTACCCTGCTGGTCATGCCCCTGCTTTACGAAGCGGAGTTTGCTGCGCTGGGCGCATCCGTGCGTGAGATGCTGGATTTACAGCGGGTCGATCCTACCTACCACTTGGCTTTTGATGACGGCAGCCAACTGGCGCTCACGTCTGACATGAAATCCTTGCAGGAACAATTGGAAAAGTTCGAACCGGGCAGCTTCCAGGGTTTGTTGCGCTACCTGAACGAAGGCCACCGGCATTATCACGTGGGCATGGAGAAGATGGTCCATCCCGATTTCCGCAAGGCTACTGACTTTTTTAAGCTTGGAAATATTCCGCTGATTCATCAGGTAAAGCCGCTGGTCAAGCATTACGCCAATATGTCGAACTACTTCGACGACCCTCGCTTGAAGGCGGCTTTTACCTTCCAAGATGTTTACATGGGACTAAGTCCGTTCGAGGCGCCCGCCACCTTCTCGATGATGCCCTACACCGAGCTGGCGCATGGCGTCTGGTATCCCAAAGGCGGCATGTACCAGGTGGTCGAAGCG
>Ga0209593_10001105_pt1 | contig 11701 bp, 11 predicted proteins | sample PPLLaktember2015_3_FD_187260 | JGI IMG/M metagenome (GOLD analysis project Ga0209593, IMG submission 187260) | Freshwater sediment microbial communities from Prairie Pothole Lake near Jamestown, North Dakota, USA - PPLs Lake P7 Core (6) Depth... | ecosystem: Environmental > Aquatic > Freshwater...
TCATGTGTATCCGGGCATGCAATACTTGACCGAAAAATTATGAAGGAGGAATATGATGCCGTTGTGAATGCAATGAATGAGCTGGGGTTTCAGAATGGATGGATACAGGATTTGGATAGTTCTGATCATTACAGGCCTGATTTCAAAATGGATGAGCCTTTTGGTGATGATAATTGACACATTTTGTTAGGCGTAGTTGCACTCTGGTTTCAGGGGCTTCGCCCGTTTCAGGCCTGCCTGCCGGCAGGCAGGTTTCAGGCGCTCCGCGCGTTTCAGGGGCTTCGCCCGTTTCAGGATTCAGGCGCGCTTCGGGCTTCGGGCTTCGAGCTTCCAGCTTACTTCTCCTTCACATCCTTCAGTTTATCCATGCCTTCGATATTCATAGAACTGGCAAGTTTTGAGATGTTCTTCATGTCGATTTCACCCTGTATGCTGATGAGCACATTTCCCTCCTTTCCACCTATTACCAGCAGCAGTTCAACCACACGGTTCTTATCCTCCTTTGTATAGAACTTCACATTTTGTTCCTGGTCCTTAACGTCCATGATTTCCTTGTAGGAGGACGATGGAAGGACCCTCATGATCTCCTGAAACAGATTTGCAGGAACAGGTGTGGCAGGATCATCATCAGTGGCCAGGATCTTGATACAGTTAAGCTTGCTCAGGGCTTTCTGCATGTCACCCTCGTCGGTGGGTTTGGCATCATTATTCCTGAACATGTCAAACATGTACTTTGAAATAAAAACGGATTTAAAGCCTTCAGTTCCGGAGTATTTATCATACAATTTGTCTATGATGCTCTGAGCATGTCCTGAAAGTGAAAATACGAGCAATCCGGTAAAAAGAAATATAGTTTTCATGATGGTTTATTTTTTCAAATTGGATGAATTATTGATGAATGAGACCATATTGAGCATGTCCAGGCTATTATTCAACTTCTTCAATGATTTTAAATGTTCGTTGCCTGCATTGATTTTGGAAACTGCTGAAAGCGGTTCAATACCCGAGTTCATCCTGTGTGCCACATAGAGCATGGTCTTCTGTGCCTCGTTATATGCCTGTTGTGGGTCGGAATATGTATCCCGGGTCCTGTGCCGGTCTTTCTGAACCAAAAGAAGTCCTGAAATACCGATCATTGTAATTATTGCAGCTGCGGCTGCCATCTTCATAATGGGCAGCCTCCGCAGAATTGAAACCTGCCTGCCGGCAGGCAGGCCTGAAACCGGCTCCTGATGTTGTGAATCGATGAGGCCGGCAAGCCGGGCTTCAAATTCCGGATATCCGGAAGATTCCTGCTCCCGGACCGCCCGAATCAGCAAAAACTGTTGCCGGAACGGAAGAAGTTCCAAATCCGTGACATCTGCTGAAAAATAGTCCTGCAATAGCTGTTCTTCCTGCAGGTCGGTCTGACCTTCAAAATACCTTTCCAGCAGTATCTTTATTTGACCGGTTTCCATAATCATCATATTTTATAAGTTCTTCCCTGATCCTGTTTCTGCCACGGGAAAGATTTACCCGCAAGGCATTAAGATTCATGTCCATTATTTCGGAGATCTGCCCGTAATCGAGTCCTTCTATATCACGCAATTGAATTACCTGTTTTTGTTGTTCAGGCAATGTATCCAGCACTTTGTAGAAAAAAGACAGCTTATCGGTCTGTTCAACAAGCCTGTGCGGATTGCTATCGTCACTCTGCCTGTCAAATCCGGAGCGGTAGGATTCGATATAAACTGGTTTTTTTGATTTCAGCCGGTCAAGGCACCAGTTTCTTGTAATTTTCATGGCAAAAGCTTCCAGACTGTTGTAATTTTCCAAAGAATCCCTGATTTTCCAAAGTTTAAGGACGGCCTCCTGAACCGCATCTTCGGCTTCTCCTTTATCACGAAGCAAATGAAAGGCAAAATGCAGCAGTTTTCTGCTCATCGGTAAAATCGTTTTTTTAAATTCCGCTGCATCCATGGTCAGGTACCTGTATTTACAGGTTCAGGTATATCCCTGCGGATTGTTCTGTTCTATTTTTCAAGATTTTTCAGGTGTTCAAATCCTTTCATCTGATACTTCCCCGACAGATCGGTCAATTCCCGCAACAGCATGTCACCTTTGGCCTGAAGTAACACGTTATCAGAGGCACCGGAAACCAGGACAAGAAACTCACTCACTTTTCCGCCGGATTCCTTTACCAATATTACAACATCCTTGTCACTTTCCTTAACCGTCAACATTTCCTTGTAATCCTTTTTATCCAGTTTATCATAGATTTCGGTCCGGAAATTGACCGACTGTGTTTCGTCGCAATTCTTATTCTTCACCAGGATCCTGAGTTCAGTAAGTTTCGACTGGATGGTTGTATCCCTTCTTTGTTCTTCCATCTGGGAGAACATTTTCAGCATATCGCCACTGATATTTACCAGGGTAAACCCTTCCTTTCCTGTATACTTTTCAAACATCGAACTTACAGGATCTTTCTGGGCCGATGCAGTGCATGCCAGACCCAATACCGCCAAAATAATCATCATTTTTTTCATTTCTGCACTTTTAAATAGGTTTAATCATCAATAGTCATTCATTAATAGGACGATTATGACATTTAAATATTACAGTAAATACAAATATTGAAATACCTTTGCTTTCATACCAACAACCCAAATACCCGAAAACATGAAAAAAGCCCTCGCCCTGATTGCATCTCTCTTCTTTCTTGCTCAGTTCTTCCAGGCCCAGACAGCTGATGAGATTTTAGCGAAATATTTCAAGTCCGTGGGAGGAATTGAAAAATGGAAAAATCTCAAATCCGTTAAAATGACAGGAAATATGGTAATGGCACAAGGCGAATTTCCAATAACACTTTACAGGGAATCTCCAAATAAGTTTAAGATCGTGATGACCATAATGGGGCAGGAAATAATTCCACAGGCATTTGACGGGGAAACAGGCTGGATGGTCAATCCTTTTGCCGGGGGTTCGGGTCCTCAAAAAATCGAGGATTCGCAGATCAGGGCATTAAAGGATGTCTCTGAATTCGAGGATCCATTCATCAATTACCGCGACAAGGGATTTGCAGCCAGTTTTGAGGGTACGGGTGATGCAGGGGGAGTTCAGTGCCAGATTATTAAGCTTATAAAACACCAGGGTGTGGAAGGGGAAGAAATCTCCTCTTTATATTATTTTGACATGGATCAGAATCTCCAGATCCTGATCAAACAACCCAATGCTCAAATGATGGGCCAGGAAATTGAAATCTATTTAAGTGATTATCAGGATACAGGAGACGGATTAATCATGCCATTCGTCCTGGATACACATTACCAGGGACAAAGCGTTCAAAAGCTTAATTTTACATCCATTACCGTCAATGAAGATATTCCGGATGATATCTTCAAATTCCCGGGTGAAGCAAATACTGGAGGGAACTGACCTGTTTGGCCCCGACTTTCAGAAGTATTTTTCAACAGCCTTAATAAAAAAGTCGGGTGCACGACGCGGTTTGCCTGTCGACACATCCACAAATGCAAGAATGGTGTTACCCGTGCATATAAGCTGGTTTTGGGGGTTTAATATTTCATAATCGATATCAAGCTTGATTTCAGGCAATGATGAAAGGCATGACTTAACCAACAGTAATTCATCGTAGCGGGCCGGAAACCTGTAATCTATCCTTAGACTTCGCACCGGCATGATGATTCCCATATCCTCGATTTCCTTATAAGTCAATCCGAATTGCCGGATCATATCGGTTCTGGAAACCTCAAAATATTCCGGATAATGGCCATAATAGAGGTATCCCATTTTGTCGGTTTCCCCGTATCTTACCCTTATGGTAGTTTCACTGCAGAACATCTGGTGCTTGTTGATCGGTGATCAGGGATCGTATTTTGCCAGGGGAGATTCCGGCTCGCTGGCCATTTTGATATATGCAGCATATTCGAGAATCCGGGGTGCGATTCGTTTCACAAGGGCAGTCATTTTTCCTTCAAGGGACAGGATCACATAATTTCTTTTTCGCAAGAGTGCTTTTATAATTGCATTGGCCACATCTTCCGGCAACATCATTTTCTCTTCCTCCCGCGGAGTAAATCCCTGCGGAGAACCGTCGGCGGTAAGGGCTTTCCTGCGAATATCCGACTTGGTAAAACTAGCGCATAATATCAGAACGCGCAATCCGTTTTTGAGATTTTCGATCCTCAGGGTTTCCAGAAAGCCATGCAACGCATATTTGGAAGCGGAATATCCGGTTCTCCCGGGCAAACCAACAAAACCCGCGACCGAAGAAACGCCTACCACAACTCCCCTGCTTTTTATCAGGTAGGGCAGTGCATACTTTGTGCATTGCACAGCTCCCCAGAAATTAACGTCAAACAATCTTTTCAGGACACTGATCTCCACATCACGAAACAAGGCTCTCATTGAAATACCTGCATTGTTGATAAGGATGTCGATACGCCCGTATTTCTCGATCGTTTTTTCAATAAGAGCTTTGCATTCTTCTTCATGGGTAACATCAGTAACAACTGCCAAGGCATCATATCCTTTGTTCCTGAGATCCTTTTCTTCTTCATAAAGAATTTCCGCCCTGCGCGCTGCCATAACAACCCTGGCACCACGCCTGGCAAATTCCTTAGCCGTAGCCAACCCAATGCCTGAGGAAGCCCCTGTGATAATGACTACTTTATCCTTCATAGTGTAAGTTTACCTAATAAAAGTAATAATAAAGAATGTTCCGGATCATGTTTCACTGGTAAATTTATCAGCATTAACAAACTTAGTGGTAATTTTACCCCGGAATACATTTTTATGATCGGTTCCAATCAACCTTTGGCTGACAGAATGCGCCCAAAAGACCTGGATGAATACGTAGGCCAGGATCATCTGGTGGGTGAAAAGTCAATTCTGCGTACAAGCATTGAAAGTGGAAATATTCCATCCTTTATTCTTTGGGGACCGCCGGGAGTGGGCAAAACCACGCTGGCCCGGATAATCGCCAACCGTTTGAAACGGTCATTTTACCAGCTGAGCGCTGTTCATTCCGGTGTGAAAGATGTCCGGGAAACCATTGAAAAGGCGAAAAGCCAGCAATTCTTTAACAATCCGTCACCCATTCTGTTCATTGACGAGATTCACCGTTTTAATAAATCCCAGCAGGATTCCCTTCTTTCTTCCGTGGAGCAGGGAGTAGTCACCCTGATAGGGGCAACCACTGAAAACCCTTCTTTTGAGGTGATTTCGCCCCTATTGTCCAGATGCCAGGTTTATGTGCTTAAGTCCCTGGAAAAGGATGACTTGCTTGCCATCCTGAACAGGGCGCTGGAACAGGATTTTTACCTGAAGCAATTCAAAGTGGAGCTTGCAGAAACGAATGCCATTCTGCGATTATCCGGCGGCGATGCGCGAAAGCTTATGAATATCCTCGAACTGGTCATCGGCACCTTGTCAGCCGGGAATCCGGAATCCATTACCCTCACCGACCAGGTTGTCATGAACATTGTGCAGGAAAAAATTGCTCTCTATGACAAGGGCGGGGAACAACACTATGATATCATTTCAGCTTTTATCAAGTCAATGCGCGGCAGCGATCCGAATGCGGCCGTTTATTGGCTTGCAAGGATGGTTGAAGGAGGTGAAGATCCGAAGTTCATTGCGAGGCGTATGGTGGTTTTGGCAGCCGAGGATATAGGACTGGCCAATCCGAACGCTTTGCTGCTCGCCACTGCCTGTTTCGAAGCGGTAAACCTGATCGGTTGGCCTGAATCCAGGATCATACTTTCGGAAACAGCCCTTTACCTGGCTACCAGTCCCAAAAGCAATTCCGCCTACCGTGCTATCAGCGACGCGGCTGATCTTGTAAAGGAATCCGGAGATCTGCCGGTTCCGCTTAACATCAGGAATGCACCGACATCACTGATGAAAGACCTGGGGTATGGAGAGGGATATAAATATGCCCATGATTATGAAGGCAGCTTTACCCAGGAAGAGTTTCTCCCTGAACAGATCCGTGGCCGGTTAATTTATAACCCCACTGACAATCCCCGCGAAAATGAAATAAAGAAAAAACTGTCTGCTTTTTGGAAAGGAAAATATCCTTATCAGCTATAATAAATTATATATGGAAACCATATTAACCATTCCTCAGATCCGTCATGCACAAAGCGGTAATTTTTATCTCATTGCCGGACCCTGTGTAATTGAAAGCCGTGAAATCTGCTTTGAAGTTGCAAAAAAGATCATCGGCATCACCGACAAACTTCGAATACCTTTTATTTTCAAAAGTTCGTACAAAAAGGCAAATCGATCCAAAATCGATTCCTTCTCAGGAATCGGTGACAAAGCCGGGCTTGAATTATTGCGTGATATCAGAAAAGAATTGCAGATCCCGGTACTTACTGATGTTCATTCGCCGGAGGAGGCTTATTTTGCTTCCCAATATGTTGATGTGTTGCAGATACCTGCCTTTTTGTGCCGGCAGACCGATTTGCTGGTTGCCGCAGCCAAAACGGGAAAAACGGTTAATATAAAAAAAGGCCAGTTTCTGGCGCCTGAATCCATGAAATTTGCCGTGGAAAAAGTGGTGCAATCCGGAAATAAGCATATCATGATAACGGATCGTGGCACTATGTTCGGATACCAGGATCTCATTGTTGATTTCAGGGGATTGCCTGAAATGAAAAAATACGGTTTTCCTGTTGTGCTCGATGTTACACATTCCCTGCAACAACCAAACCAGTCATCAGGCGTTACAGGCGGGCGCCCCGAATTGATCGAAACCCTGGCCCGGGCTGCAGTTGCCGTCGGTGTCGATGGATTGTTCATTGAAACCCACCCGGAACCGATGCTGGCAAAGTCAGACGGTGCAAACATGCTAAGGCTCGATTTGCTTGAGGATATGCTGGAAAGACTGGTAATGATCAGAAAGGCTATCCTCGAAGTGGAGAAATCAAGTTGAGACCCTTTTCGGTTATCTGATCGCCGGTCTGAATTACCCTGTTAGTAATTTTAGTATTGATAAACGTCATATGTTAAAATTTCAGGTAATTATTGTTTTATTCAACTTAATCATTAACTTTACTCATTATTAACCCTAACGATTGACCCATATTAACAGAAGACCTGCGCATTTTGGCAGGTCTTCCAATTTAATGGAAATTCAGTATTCGGGGTGGAATGTCCGGGCAAAAGGAATTGAAAAATAGAATATCGATCCCCCTTCCTTTTTGGATTCAAACCATATCCTGCCATGCATAACCTCTGCGATCTTCCTGGCGTAATATAATCCAAGTCCCGTTCCGCCGTATTTTCTTTTCGATGTTTCATCGAGCTGTCTGAATTTTTCAAAGACTATTTCCCTGGAATCCTGCGGGATGCCAATCCCGGTGTCATTTACATAGAAAATGATGTTGTGGTGGTTTTCAAAACATCCGTAGCGAATTGTTCCCTGTGTGGTAAATTTCACCGCATTATCAAGCAGGTGCCAGAGAACCTGCTGAAGGCGTACCGGATCGGCATAAAAGACGGAAGCGCTGATATTGGCATTTTCCTGGATTACATCAATAAATGGTTTATTCTTTTTAGCCATATTTTCAAAAATCGGTTCCTTCAGCTGGCTAAGCAGTTTTTCAGGATTAACCGGGGAAGGATGCAGCTGCAGGCTTCCCGACTCGATTTTGGATGTATCAATAAGATCTTCAATCATATTAACCAGGATCCTGTTGTTCTTAATAATCTGGTCATTGTATTCCATCTTCTTCTCCGGAGAAATGTCATTTCTCAGCATCAAGCCTGAAAAACCTGTAATGGCATTCAATGGAGTGCGGATCTCATGACTCATGTTTGCGATAAATGCTGATTTTAACCTGTCCGATTCCTCCGCTTTAAGCTTGGCTTTTTCGAGTTCACTGGTCCGCTCAATAACATGTTCTTCCAGGCTTTCTTTGATATTCAACAGTTCCTTTTCAGCGCGGGTTCTCTCATCAACTTCCAGCATCAGCCTTTCATTCGCTTTTTTCAGAGTTTTGCTGTAGTACACAGAAATCACAATAACGATAAGGGTAAGAGTCACAATTGATGTTAAAGCAATAGTTCTCCTGATCATATCTCTGACCGCTTTTTCCCTTTCGATTTTCAGATTCTGGATTTCATAGTCCTTTAACTTGGTTTTATAAAGTAATTCATGTTCTGCAATTTGCTCCTCAACATCCTCATTGTAGAGGGAATCATGCAATGCATCATAATCCTGCATTTCTCCGAAGGCATTGACATAGTCACCCAATCCCGCGTATACCTCGGCCAGTAAATGGTGACAATCGGCTTCATTTTCGAGAAGCGAAATCATTTTTGAATAGGAAAGGGAATTTTGGAGGAATCCGATTGCCTTTTCAAAATTCCCGGTTCTTTTGTATACGGAACCAAGGCTGAAATAAGCATAAGCAAGACCAAACTTGTAATCCTCTTTCAGAAAAATAGCCAATGACTTGTTATAGTAATCACGTCCCCTTACGAAATCTCTCTGGTCTTCATAAAGCCTGCCAAGGTTAAGATACATGGTACCAATGGACAGGCTGTCCTTGCTGTTGACGAATATTTTCAAGGCAGAAAGGTAAAAACCCAAAGCATCCTTATATTTTTTTTCTTTTTCATATATTACTCCGATATTTTGAAGCACGCGGGCCTCGTCTTCCCGGTTCTTCAGAATACGATTGAGATCAAGTGCCTTCTGATAATAATTCATCGCTTCCACAGGACGGTCCATTTCCGCATATAAAACACCAATATTGTGGTTACACCTGGCGATAAGGAGCGTATCATTCTGATCCATTGCCAGTCTGATTGCTGAATGGTAGGATCGGATAGCTTTGTCATAAATCCCAAGGTTAAAATAGGCCAGGCCCATCTGGTTGTAACAGGTGGCTTTATCAATCGAATCCCCGCTCTGTGAATACAGTATAACCAGTTGACCCAGCTTGTCGACGGCATCCTTATATCTTTCCTGCTCAAAATAGTAGTCTCCGATAACTTCAAGCGCCCTCGCTTCATATTGGATTGAATTATAAGCCCTGGCAACGTGTATTGCTTCCGTTGCCAAAATCAGGCAGCTGTCATTTTTCATTAATTGCAGATACAGGGCGCGGGCAATAAGTCCCTCTACCTTTTTTTTCTCGGAGGCCATCATGGGCCTAGAAGAAGATTTATCATCAATAGGAATACCCTCCATACTTCTGCAAAGCATGATTAACAGAAGGAAGGGGAGCATCCAACCTGAGTACGACATTTGTGAATATTAGTCTAATAAAGAATTAAATACGAATTTATATGTCATACTGTTATAGTTTCTCCAATAAATTTAAAGTAAAAATGAGAAATGCAGTCGTTATGTCATGGAAATAAAAAAAGCAGTAAACCTGTAAGCCGGATTCTGTGACCGGCATGCTTTGAACATGCCGTCTTCTATCATTTGTCTGGTCGATCTACCCCCCGGCATCAGGCGAGCAGCCTTCAGGCACCGGTATATGTGATCTTTCAACTCGCAAGACGGACAGCCGGTCATGTCACCATGGCCGCTGGCAGGCTCTTACCCTGCCTTCTCACCTTTACCTGCCGTTGCCTCAGCGAAGGCTGGCCTTCTTCTGAATTGCGACAGGAAGTTCTTTTCTTCTCCGTTTCCTATGCCCTCACGGACATCTTCCCTTTCGGAAGTACGATGCTCTTTGTTGTCCGGACTTTCCTCTCCCGCAATGCATGCACGGCAGGAGCGATAGAACGGTTTACTGCTTCTTAACAGATACTAAATGTACCATCGTGGCACCAAATCCATATTCCCGGAATGAAGCATCCTGAAACAGGAATTCCGGGTATTTTTCCTGTAATTCTTTTCTTATCTGCATTTTCAGGGTTCCCTGCCCTACCCCGTGAATAATGACAAGCCGCCTTAACTTTTTACTTATGGCTTCTTCCAGAGCAGAATGGAAACGGCTCATCTGCAATGCAAGGATACCCGACAGGGAAAACTGGCTTTTTTTCATTTCGTGCTCATCCATATGCAGGTCAATTTCCATTGTATCCGGATTTTTTTCCTTTTTTCCTGCAGGGTTTTGCTGAACCGGCTTGTCATCCGGCTTCATTGCCCAGACGGAATCTGTCACCTCAGTTTCATTCGAAGATCGTGCTGCCGGTTCTCCCGGGGTGACGGGAAAGACAATTGCCCTTTCGTCAAAGAACATATTCTCATGATAATAGCTTTCCTTGCTGAAGTTTACAAGTTGAATATCCACCAGTTCATCCAGCGGCAATTTCCGTTTGTATCTTCCCTGGCTTAACCATATCATCTGCACATGCAGCCCTGAAATTTTGCTGATGGCTGTATGGCTGAAAACCGAAAGGAGATTCTTGGTCTGGGATTCTATCATCCCTGATGACAGGTGATAATAATTGCCACGCTCCCATGAACCAATTGAATAATAGGCAAAATAGGGTGAATCATTTATCAGGTAGCATGCAAGCTTGCTGCTGAACACAGGCCCCTGGTCTTCAGGAATAAATCCAATGAGAATGTTGACAGCCGTATCGGGTGAAATATTTGCCGGTAATTTCAACCCTTCCTTTTCATGAGGCACGTCATGCCTGCTTTCCATGGCCTTATCCTCCTTTACAGGCCTGGCAACCTGCGGTTCCACATGTTCTTCCTCGATGAAAGTTCCCGCCGGGATCAACTCCTTGGACGAGACCGGTATTTCAAAACCATCCTGGGTTTGAACCAGCACTATTCCGTCCGGATCAACGCTTCTTACCACTCCCCCTCCTATATCATTCAAAAACCTGACCTGATCACCGCTTTTAAATTTCACCGCCATTTGTCTATTATTTTACAACTGCAAAATTAACTAATTTTGCAGGCCAAATTGAATAACTGTGCTTTCCGTTGATAATATAAACCTTGCGGATTATACGTATATTCTGCCGGAAAACAGGATTGCCTCATTTCCTTCTGAAAACCGTGACAGTTCAATGTTGCTGGTCTGTAAGGAGGATGGCGGGATCTGTCATGATCAATTCCGGAATATTTCACATTACCTTAATGAAGGCTCGCACCTGGTATTTAATAATTCACGTGTTATACCGGCCAGGCTCATTTTCACAATACCTTCGGGTTCCAGGATCGAATTGTTTTGCCTGACTCCTTTAGAACCAGCGGGATATGAGCAGTCCCTCAGTTCTACCCTGTCATGTGACTGGGAATGTATGGTTGGTAATCTCAAAAGATTCAGGGAAAGATCACTTCAGATGAATTTGGAAATTGATAATAAGACCGTTATCCTGAAGGCTGAAAAGAGAAAACAAAAAGAAAACATTGTATACATTCATTTTTCATGGGAGGATCAAGCCATTAGCTTTGCCCGTATTCTGTCCTCAGCAGGAAAGGTACCCCTTCCACCTTACATAAAAAGGGAGCCGGTTGAATCCGATCGCGAACGTTATCAGACCATTTATTCAAAATATGAGGGATCCGTTGCAGCACCCACCGCGGGACTGCATTTTACGGAGGACATCATCACGGAACTACGCAGAAAAAATATCAGTACTTACGAGGTAACCCTGCATGTAGGGGCCGGAACCTTTCAACCGATCAAGGGCAGTTCACTGCTTGGCCATGAAATGCATTCGGAATTCATCCGGGTTCAGCCTGACTTCATCTCTGCCCTGGCCGGCATGAAGG
>Ga0209593_10001109_pt1 | contig 11678 bp, 9 predicted proteins | sample PPLLaktember2015_3_FD_187260 | JGI IMG/M metagenome (GOLD analysis project Ga0209593, IMG submission 187260) | Freshwater sediment microbial communities from Prairie Pothole Lake near Jamestown, North Dakota, USA - PPLs Lake P7 Core (6) Depth... | ecosystem: Environmental > Aquatic > Freshwater...
AATCCTGTATCCATCCATTCTGAAACCCCAGCTCATTCATTGCATTCACAACGGCATCATATTCCTCCTTCATAATTTTTCGGTCAAGTATTGCATGCCCGGATACACATGAGGTGGGATAATACTGCGACATAAGCGATATGTAAACCGAAGGCGACAATTCCCGCGCTATCCATCTCAGAATGGCAATGCTGTCGTCCGTATGCCCCGGCAAAATCAAATGCCTTACAATCATCCCGGTTACAGCTTGCCCGCTTTCATTTATAACCACGGTATTTCCTTTTTGCCTGTACATTTCGAGCAGGGCTTTTTTTACCATGTCGGGATAATCGGGAGCATCTGAATACTTACTTGAAATAACAGAACTTGAATATTTAAAATCAGGAAGATATACATCAATTAGAGTTTCAAGCGTATGGAGGGATTCCTCCTTCTCATAACCATTGGTATTGTATACCGTCACGGGAAAATAACCGATGGAATGGAGCTTCTCAATGATTGATTTTACATGGGGCATAAAATGAGTGGGTGTAACAAAACCAACGGCCTCAATTCCCTGTTCCAGGCAGCGTATTACGGATTTTACAACGCTTTCAAGTGTCATACGGCTTTCTTCTGTTTTCCCGTATCTCCTGCTGATCTGGAAATTCTGACAGTATATGCATTGCAGGTTACACCGGGAAAAGAATATATTGCAGATCCCGCTTTTCCCGCTTATAACTGGTTCTTCACCCCGGTGGACTGCGACGGATGAAATGTGGTAACCGGCATCACTGCGGCAATATCCGAGCTCGCCTGCATTGCGGTTAATCCCGCATGATCTTGGACAGAGAATACAGTGTTCAAACTCCTTCATGATCCTGTAAAAATAGGTCATTCCGGCACGGAATTAAGCTTTGCCGGGATTAAAAAATTAATCTTGCAGAATTGGAAATATTGTTAAATTTGCAGCCTTAAACAAACGGCCCGTAGCTCAGCTGGTAGAGCACGTGACTCTTAATCATGGGGTCGAGAGTTCGATCCTCTCCGGGCCGACAGTCTATTAACAAACCCCGCGCTGACAGCGGGGTTTGTTATTGCCGGCTCATAGCCTCCCTGACCTTGACAATTTTTCTATCTATCGGCGTGAGTATACCTACACTATTCTCCCTGGCTTGCAGCAAAATATCAAGGGCTTCCCGGTATCTGCCCTGTTTGTAATATCCTTCAGCTTTGGAGTACAAAAGAAAAGGTTCTCCGGGCTCAATCTCCAGTGCCCTCGCAATAAGGCTCATTCCTTCATTGATATCTCTGTTATATCGAATAAGGAAAAACGCCAGATTATTAATCATCCAGTAATTATTCGGTTCGTATTGCAAAGCACGGCGAAAATGTACCTCTGCTTCATCAAATGATCCGGCTATAGTGTCCAGATCACCCCTCCATCCTTCAATAATGGCTGATGATACTCCGTATTGCTTCATTAATCCTTGCAGCCTTTTTGTTAATTCCGTCGCCCTTGCGGTGTCGCCCGACCGGAGCGTACATCTGATCTGACCATCCATTAAATACCCGTTGTCCGGGAAATATGTCAATCCTTTTCCGAATACTTTCAGAGCCTCATCATAATTTCCAGTTTCAAACAGGGATCTTCCATAATTTATAAAATAATCCGGGTATTTCCAGTCATCGTCCCATTCCGAATTGATTCCTTCTATCTTTTTAAATAATTGGTTAGCCTTATCATACATTTTGAAATTCGAAGAATATGTAACTGCAAGGTCGTACCAGTAATATCGCGATTTAATATCAGAATTCTCAAGCAATCTGCAATAATCCAATACCTCTTTTGTATTTTTTGTAACATAATATGCCATCCACATTTCCACCCAGCGCTTATAGCCATCAGCAAGTCTGTTTTTAATCTGGTATGCCTTTTTTGTCCATTCAACTGCCTGAAGTCCATAAATCTTATTACTGCTGTACGTGGCAATATTGGAGTTTGCATTGGCTATATAGAAGGCTGCAAGTGCAAAGGAAGAATCAATTCTGTAAGCCTCCTTCAGTACATTAATAGCTACCCGATAATCTCCATTCAAAAAAGACCGCATACCATTGATGTATAACCGGTATGCTTCAGACGAGTATGTAAAAGCATCCCTGAAATCAATATTAACATCTTCCTTAAGTACCTTTATTTCCAGGTAGCTCTTCAGTTGTAATGATAATGAATCTGCCAGATCAATATAATCGGCATTCACATTTCCGTCCACTTTGCCACTCCATAATAGCTCGTCACTATAGGTGTCATTCAGATTAGCAATTATCCGTATTTTATTCCCGGCTTTTTGAATATTTCCGGTAATGTATGCTCCTGCATTTAATTTCTTTGCAGCTTTCCGTGAAATTGAGGGTAATATGGAAGCGCTGTGTGCATGACCCATACTCTGGTATACTTCAAACATGGTCTGGGAATTTTGAACGGATAGTTCTTTCGAAGTTCCAAGATTGTAAATTATCAGTTCAGAGATACCCATTCGCCATGAATCGAGCAGCGTATCCTTCGAGAGGTTAGTAAAAGTATTTACCGCAATAGAGATTCTTCCCTCAGAATCTTTAACGACTTTGCTTTTTTCCGTATGAAATAATCCGGGGTAGAAAGTAATAGCCAGTATTGCAAATAAAATAACTGAAAAGGTCATGACCTTAATCCGCTTTCTATCATATAATTTGGCTGGTGGTTCCTGTTTTCTCCTGCCATCAGCTTTCTCAAACTCGCCCAATGGTAATTTTTGACTGACATTTGCTTTAACCGGTGTGGCCAACTCCGATTTCAATCCCAGAATTATTTCTTTAATCGCATTGGCTACCTTATTTATCTGATCACGATAGAAAGTTTTGTTGAGGTTGTCATGCGGATGATCTTCCTGACTCTGCAAAGGACGATTTACTCCAGGAGACCTGTAAATAAATTCGATACTTCGGAGTATTCCACCAAGCAGGGTTTCACATACCTTGTTATCATCATCATCAAGATCGTGTATCCGGATAGGAAGTACCCGGCCTGCAACATTACCACCGGGCAACTTTATCTTTAGCCCGAACCGGTCGTGGGAGGCCTGTTCAACAAAAGCTTTAAACTCGTGCTCCCATGCGAATGAATTGGGATCGCAATATGTGCGGGATATGATTGGAATAAAGACCAGGCATTTTAGTTTATCTTTCAATGAGGCATCTACATCATGCATTTCCAATATTCCATCATGCGGGTTGATGTCAAAGTATACACTTATATCTTCTTTGAATGTTGATTCAAGTTCGCCTTTCAGCTGATTAACAAATTCCGTTACCCATCCATTGTGTTTGTTGTCCTTTTGGCGGTAGGAGATAAATATGTCGTATTCGAAGCCTGGAAAAAGACTTGGCATATTGATTGATCGTACAGCTAAATTAATAAAATAAATGAATAACGGTCAATTATTTTAAGGTGTAAACCAGTCTATAGGTTGAAGGACATCACCCCGGAATATTTCAGCAATACACGGAAGTAAGCCAGGGGTATTAAAATGCCCGGCCTTGAACCAGGGAACATGCGGGTAGGGTTATAATATTATGAAGTAAAAGTGGGGATATGCCGGTTCCTGTGCAAAAAACTTCTGCAAACCCCGGATTTTATTCTGCAAAAAAACCGGAGGTTACAGCGCTGTTGATGATGAACATTCCGCCCGCTTAACTGTTAACCGCTAAATTCATTTAAAATGATTTCAGCATTACGGTTATTGGCAATCTGGCTCATTTGCAGCCTGAATTTGGCTATTTCTGCCCAGGATGGCCGTTATGGTATTTTTGAGAAAACCGGTGATATACTGCCTGCCAACATACGACTGACAAACGAGGATTCGGTCATTGTTAATTTTGGCGACCTTATTGACAAACCTACCTTGCTTTCATTTGTATATTTCAATTGTCCGGGCCTTTGCAGTCCCGTTATGGATGGGATCGCGGAAATAATTGATAAGTCCGATCTTCGCCCCGGAAGGGATTATCAGGTAATCACGATCGGGATAGATTACAGGGAGCCGATCAGCCTGGCAAAGGCAAAAAAAGCTTCTTACGTCAGAGCCATGAAAAGGGCAGATGCTGGTAAGTACTGGCAGTTTTATGTAGCCGACAGCTCGGAAGTAAGAAAGATCACCAGCGCGGCAGGCTGGAAGTTCAGGCGTACCGGAAATGATTTTGTGCATTCCGCCGCAACCATTCTGATCACACCTCACCGGAGGGTTAACCAGTATTTTTACGGCACTTTTATTATTCCCATGCATTTTCACCTTGCAGTAAATGATGCAAAAAACGAAATCAGTGATCCTTCGCGAATAAAAGAGCAAAAATATTGTTACAATTTCGTACCGCACACCAATAATTCTTACAGCCTGATGATCAGTTCTGCCGGCATCGGTATCCTTGTACTTGCTGTTATACTTTTTATTTGGCTATCTTTGACGCCAAGGTCCAAGCAATTTTACAAGGATATTAAGTAGATGACCCGTTACAGATCTGGAAGCCTGTTTTATATAATTCTCGAATTAAGCAAGGTTAAAATTACCGTTGCAGTTGCTTTTACCACCATCACGGGATATATTCTGGCTGCCCGTGGTTATAACCCGGGGTTCGTTCTGCCCACACTTGGAATATTTTTCCTTGCCTGTGGTTCATCGGTGATAAACCACCTCCAGGAAAGACGCACGGATGCGCTTATGGCAAGAACGAGCGGACGACCTCTCCCTTCTCATAAGATCTCGATCCTGCAGGCATTGATCATTGCCATCATGGAAACCATCGCCGGTTCGGCAATCCTTTTATTCAGTGCAGGAAAAGAGGCCTTGCTTCTTGGATTGTTCGCAATGTTATGGTACAACGGGGTTTATACCATTCTGAAACGCTTGACACCCAACGCAGTGATACCCGGATCCGTTATTGGATCAATACCGCCGCTGGTGGGTTGGGTATCGGCCGGAGGAAACCTGTGGAGCACCGAAGCCGGCATGCTGGCTGTGTTCTTTTTTATCTGGCAGGTACCTCATTTTTACCTGCTGGCCCTTCAGTACGGTCATGAATACGAAATAGCCGGCTTACCGACCATTGCCACAAAGTGGTCGCCTGCAAAGATAAGGAACCATATTTTTTTCTGGATTATTTTAACGGCCGGAGCGGCGATATTTATTTCAATCTCTCCTCTGCCATCTTCAGTCATTAGCTCTGTTCTGATCGTGATCAGCAGCATTCTGCTGGTATTCTCATTCAGGAACATCAGGGCTGCCAGAAACCATGATTTCAAGGCATTCACATACTTCATGAAAATCAATTACTTTGTCCTCACGATCACCGTCATTTTAATTGCAGGCCCTCTTTTGCATAGCATTTTTAATATCTGAGGACATGGTCCTGCTTTCCTGTTTAATAACCCTCCACATTTCTTAGACAGAATTCACCTGAGCCACGGCTAACCCGAACAAAAATCATTTTGTGTTTGTTTTAGGATTGCATGAAACCCAAATTTTTAAACTATTTAAATCATGGATCAAAACAACGCCTCCCGGTTTATAACCCCTCCGGAAACAATCGTAAAAAATGCCAATGTCACGGAATATGAAATGGCCTACCGGGCATCTGTAATTGACCGGCAAAGCTTCTGGTCACAACAGGCTGAAAAACTGCACTGGTTCAGAAAATGGGATAAGATCCTGGACGATTCCAACCCTCCATATTATAAATGGTTCACAGGTGGCAAAACAAATATAGTATATAACGCTCTTGACCGCCACCAGCTAACAGAAACACGGAATAAACTAGCCCTGATATGGGAGGGAGAGCCGGGTGATCTGCGTACATTTTCCTACCATGCCCTGAACCGTGAAGTATGCCAGTTTGCCAATATATTAAAAAGCATGGGTGTTAAAAAGGGAGATGTGGTGACCATTTATATGCCGCAGATCCCGGAGCAGATATTTGCAATGCTTGCCTGTGCCAAGATCGGCGCTGCGCATAGCGTGGTCTACGGTGGATTCAGCCATGAAGCCCTGGCCGACCGGATAAATGATGCCAACAGCCGGGTTGTGATCACCGCAGACGGGGGGCACCGGCGTGGTAAGATCGTTGAATTGAAAAGCGTTGTGAACAAAGCCATGGAACTGTCTCCTACCATGGAAATATGCATCACGGTCAAAAGAACAGGCCAGGATGTCTATATGGAAAATGACAGGGACTACTGGTATCATGATCTGAAGTCCCTTCCCATTGCAGGAAATAAATGCGAAACGGAGCAGATGAACTCGGATGATATGCTCTTTTTGCTATATACCTCGGGATCCACGGGAAAACCCAAAGCGCTGATACATACTCATGGCGGGTACAGCGTATATACAGCCACCACCATCAGCATGGTTTTTGATATTAAGCCGGAAGACCGGTATTGGTGCGCCGCTGACCCGGGGTGGATAACTGGCCACAGCTATATCGTTTACGGACCCCTGATCACCGGTGCGACAATCATGCTGTATGAAGGGGCTCCAAATCATCCGTATCCTGACCGTTGGTGGAAGATGGTTGAAAAGTACGGAATTAACATTCTGTATACTTCACCGACTGCAATAAGGGGATTGATGCGCTTTGGAGAATCATGGCCGAGGAGAAATGACCTGAGTTCATTGCGCTTGCTGGGATCTGTGGGCGAACCCATAAATCCGGAAGCCTGGAAGTGGTATCACAAGCATATCGGCCAGGAGAGATGTCCCATCATGGACACCTGGTGGCAGACCGAAACAGGAGGATTTGTCATATGCCCCCTTCCGATCACCCCACTGAAACCCGGTTCCGCAACGAAACCCTTCTTTGGAAATGAAGTGGCTGTTGTGGATGACGCAGGAAATGAAGTCAAAACCGGGGAAGAGGGCAACCTGGTGATCAAATCACCGTGGCCGGGTATGACGGCCGGTGTATACCGGGACCCGGAACGGTTTGTTGATACCTATTGGAAGAAATATTCAAAACAGGGATGGTACTTTACGGGGGATTCGGCCAAAAAGGATGAAGATGGCTACTACTGGATTATAGGCCGTGTAGACGATGTGATCAAGGTAAGCGGATACCGCCTGGGCACGGCAGAAATTGAAAGCATCATGGTAAGCCATCCGGCCGTTGCCGAAGCAGCCGCCATTGCTATTCCCCATGACGTAAAGGGAAATGCCATTCATATTTTCGCCATTTTAAAAAAGGGAAATGAGCCAACCCGTGAGCTGGAGCATGAGCTTGTTCAGCATATCGTTGATCACCTTGGTCCGATTGCCAGGCCTGAAGCCGTGAAATGTGTGGAATCGCTTCCTAAAACAAGAAGCGGCAAGATCATGAGACGTGTTTTAAAGGCACGGTTACTTGGACTGCCGGAGGGAGACCTGAGTACGCTTGAGGAATAGTTAATTCAGACGGGGTTTGAATTCAGGCATTTTCCTGTGGCTTGTGGCCTGTTCAAAGGCATATGCCAGCCTGATCAGCACCGGTTCGCTCCATGCAGTGCCCATAAAGGTAATTCCAACGGGCAGACCTGAAATAAAGCCTGCCGGTACTGTAATTGCAGGGTAACCAGCGCACGCGGCAGGGGAGGAACTTCCGCCCCCGAAATGGTCACCGTTTACCCAGTCAGTGTTCCAGGCAGGTCCTCCGGTGGGAGCAATAATGGCATCGAGGTTATACTTCTGCAATGCAGCATCAATACCCTCTTTCCCTGATAATTTCTTCAGATTATCCAATGCGAGGGTATATTCCTCCTCTGTCAGCGGTCCTTTCGCCTGGGCAGATAAAAACACTTCCTGTTCAAACCAGGGCATCTCTTTGTTCCTGTTCAGTTCATTGAAGGCAATGAGGTCCTGCAGGCTTCTTTGGGCCACGGATGAAGGCAGTGAAGACAGATACCGGTTGAGATCATCTTTAAACTCATACAGCAGAACGGTGAATTCATATTTTTCGATTTCACCGGTTGTAGTAATATCAGCAGGATCAATGATTTCCGCCCCATTATCGCGCAAGGCTGAAATAGCCTCCTCCATCAGTTTGTCGACTTTGACGTGAAATCCAAAAAAATTCCTTGCAACGCCTATGCGCGAACCCTTCAATCCATTCAGATCGAGAAATTTAGTGTAGTCTGCGGCAATTTTCCCTTCCGAGGCCCTTGTGGCATCGTCGCGGCCATCCGTGCCAGTAATCAGTCCCAGCATAATCGCAGCATCCGAAACATTTCGTGTCATCGGACCTGCAGTATCCTGGCTGTGTGAAATGGGAATGATTCCGCTGCGGCTCCATAATCCCAGCGTCGGCTTTATTCCAACGATACCGTTTACAGAGGAAGGACAGACGATGGAACCATTTGTTTCCGTACCAATGGCGGCAGCACAAAGGTTTGAGGACACCGCAACAGCGGATCCGGAACTGGAACCACAGGGATTCCGGTCAAGTATATAAGGGTTGACCGTTTGTCCGCCTCTTCCGCTCCATCCGCTTGTTGACCGGTTTGAACGGAAATTCGCCCACTCACTCAGATTTGTTTTGCCCAGGATTACCGCCCCTGCTTCCCGTAAGCGACTGACAATGAACGCATCCTGTGGTGCGTGGGAACCGTCCAGTGCAAGGGATCCGGCGGAAGTGACCATCTTATCCGCCGTGTCGATATTATCCTTGATCAAAACCGGGATCCCGTGGAGAGGACCCCGCACTTTACCTGAATTCCTTTCATCATCCATCTGTTTCGCGATATCTTGGGCATCAGGATTGATCTCTATCACACTGTTGAGTCCGGGTCCGTCTTTGTCGATCCGCCCGATCCTCCCGATATATAGCGAAACCAGTTTTTCAGATGTGTATTTTCCGGTTTGCATACCCTGCTGAAGCTGAAGAATGGTGGATTCATTCAATTCAAAATCGTCAGGGAATGAAGTCTCCGGGTTCTTTTTTTGATCAGGGATTGAACAGGCCTGAATAAGGGATGTACCGATTGCACCCGCACCAACTGCAGCAGTGGTGGCAAAAAAATTCCGACGTTTCATGGCAGGAAGTTAGGATTTATTTGGATTTCTTTATGGCCTGTTCAAAATCGGCCTGGATATCATCGATATGTTCCAATCCGACTGACACGCGTATCATGCCATCTGTTATTCCTGATTCTTTTCTTTCTTCAGGTGTAAGCTTCGAATGCGTCGTAGTGGCAGGATGAGTAATGGTTGTCCGGGTATCACCAAGGTTGGAGGTGATGGTCAAAAGACCCAGGGCATCCAGGAATCTTAATGCACGCCCGGCGCCACCCTTCAGCTCAAAGGATACCAGACCCCCGCCAAGCTTCATTTGTTTTCGGGCCAGTTTATATTGCGGATGGGAAGTCAGAAAAGGGTATTTAACCCATGATATCTCCGGATGCTTTTCCAGGAACCGGGCCAGTTTCAGTGCGTTCTGGCAATGTCTTTCCATCCGGATGGAAAGCGTCTCCAGGCTTTTGGATAAGATCCATCCTGTAAAAGGTGACATGGTAGGTCCCGTGATTTTGGACAGCATACGTATATCTTTCATGATCTCTTTGCTGCCCAGGACAGCTCCGCTCACTGTTCTGCCCTGACCGTCAATAAATTTTGTAGCTGAATGTATTACAATATCAGCACCGTACCGGAATGGATTCTGCAGGTAAGGGGTGGCAAAACAGTTGTCAACCACCAGGTAAAGGTTATTCTTTAAAGAAAACTTACCAAGCCAATTCAGGTCCGTCAGGTCAAGTCCCGGGTTGGAAGGAGTCTCCGCGAATACCATCCGCGTTGTGGGCAGCAGGTTTGCCTGCCAATCCTTTGGATCCTTCATATCCACATAGGAATGGGAAATACCCCACCTTGGGAGTACCTGGGTAAAGAGCAAATGGGTGGTTCCAAAGATCTGCCGGCTGGCCAGCAAATGGTCCCCGGGCCGGAGTAGGGCGTAAATACTCAGGAATATGGCCGCCATGCCGGATGATGTGGCGATCCCGTCTTCCGCGCCTTCAAGGGAACATAGCTTCCGGATAAATTCATCCGTATTCGGATTGGCAAAACGGCTGTAAATATTGCCTTCCGTCTCATCGGCAAAAACAGCCCGGGCTTCTTCCGCTGTATTGAATATGAAACTGGAGGTCTCAAAGATTGGCACACTGTGCTCTTTATGAGGTGACCTGCCGGCCTGCGTTTTTACACAATGCGTTTCAAATTTCAGATCTTTATTCATGCTTCAGGGTAGGATCAACAGCTTTTTTCGTTTTTGGTTCCTTCCTGGCTGGTGCCGCTTTAGGAGGCTTCACTTCAGGAGCAACTGCCTTAACTTCTTTCGCTTTGGGAGCCTGGGGTACTGCCGGAGCGGTATTGCTGTTTTTCTTCTTGCGTCTTCTTACCCCGAATGACCCGGAAAATAGTTTTCCTCTTCTTGTTTTTCTGTCTCCTTTTCCCATATTGATATTAATTTGGTGGCTGATGGTTTATAGGTTCAAATTTAAGCATTCACAGGGAATTATCACCATAATTACATTTTCTTTCAAATCGGCAACATCTAGAACAGTTTTCTTATAATATTGATTATTAGCGTAATAACCAGGCTTATCAGAATCATTGTTGTAAGTGGAAAATAAAGCCGAAAATTATCCTTCCTGATCCGGATGTCCCCGGGTAAGTTGCCCAGCCATTTAAGCTTATCCCCGCCGAAGTACAGGATAATTCCCGCTGCCACCAGAATGATTCCGATAAAGATTATATATTTGCCCGCAGTTTGTGGCATATATCCTGTTAAACCTGAACAAATTTAACATAATAACCGGTGCATTGAATGAAAACCCTTTACAAACATGTTATTTTTGATCTCGACGGTACACTTTCCGATTCCCGTGAGGGCATTTTCAAAGCTTACTATCATACTGCGATGAAAATGAGCCTGCAATTACCGGCGGAGGAAAAACTGGCAACCCTGATCGGTCCGCCTTTACAGAGAGGATTTGCTGAAGTATTCGGATTGTCGGGAGAACGCATGGATCTGGCAGTAAGGTCTTTTCGCGAGTACTATGGTGAAAAGGGGCTTTTTGAAAACAGGTTATATGATGGCATTGCGGGGCTGCTTGAAGATCTGTCCCGTGCGGGAGCAAATATTTATGTAGCCACGGCAAAATACGAGGCATATGCCAGCCGCGTATTACATTACTTTAATATTCTTCCATTTTTCAATGATGTTGCCGGAGCGGATTATGACGGGACTCATGCCAACAAGGTGAATCTGATTTCGGGACTGCTCCAGAGAAACGGGATACGTCATCCCGGTGATGTGATCATTGTGGGCGATACCCGGTATGATATTGAGGCAGCGGCTGAACTGGAGATCGATTCAATAGGTGTTTCCTATGGTTTCAGCACGCAGGAGGAGATCGAAAACCTCAATCCCGATTATATAGCGCGGGATGTGGCGGAGCTGAGGGGACTGCTGATCAGTAATCAGTGATCGGTAATCAGTAATCAGTAATCAGTAATCAGTGATCAGTGATCAGTAATCAGTAATCAGTTATTGTACCGCAAGACAACCGGACTTGCAAGACATCCGGACTTGCAAGACAACCGGACTTGCAAGACAATCAGACTTGCAGGACATAACCTACAGCC
>Ga0209593_10001112_pt1 | contig 11665 bp, 8 predicted proteins | sample PPLLaktember2015_3_FD_187260 | JGI IMG/M metagenome (GOLD analysis project Ga0209593, IMG submission 187260) | Freshwater sediment microbial communities from Prairie Pothole Lake near Jamestown, North Dakota, USA - PPLs Lake P7 Core (6) Depth... | ecosystem: Environmental > Aquatic > Freshwater...
GCCGACTTCGCCGACCGCTTCTGGCTTAACCTTCTCAACGTCTTGCGCCATGAGGCCGAGCTGCGTGCGCGGCTCGCCCTTGTACTTGTAGGCGTAGATGGGTTGACCGTCGTTGGTCTTGCCGACCTCGCGGACATCTTCCTTGAGGCGTCGGTCGGAGAGGAAACCACCCGGCTGCTTGGTCGTTGTCGTCGAGCCGGACAGAGAGCCCGTACCCATGGCGAGGTTTCCAAGGAACTGAGCCACTTGGAACGGGTAAGAGAGCTGCTGCAGGTATTGGTTGTAGAGCGCCTGCAAGCCAGCCTGCTGCGTCTGCTGAGCGGCCTGACCGGCGCCGAGCTGAGCCTGAGCTCCTTGCAGAGCGGCTCCCTGAGCCCCTGTGCCGAGCGCGGCAAGCTGCTGGGCCGTGCCAGCCCCCATGCCATAGAGGCCCTGCCCGAGCCCCTGCTGAGCCTGCGCGGCCTGCAAGGCCTGCTGATACTGCTGCTGGCCGAGGCCCTGATAGGCCTGACCAAGCCCCAAGCCCATACCAAATTGCTGTTGGGCAAGATTTCCGAGCTGACCGGCTGCCGCCAATTGGGCTGCACGGTTTGCCTGCTCGGCACCAAGGCCGAGCTGTTGCTGCTGCTGAGCCGTTTGCAGGGCCTGCTGGTAGCCGCCACTGAAAAGATTCGAAAGGGTGCTGCCCCGGGCCAGCTCCTGCTCTCGGGCAAGATTGGCGGCAGCAATGCCTGCCCGGTCGCCACCAAAGGCGCCCGAGCGAATGGCATTTCCAAGCTGACCCATTTGAGCCTGCTCGGACTCTCGCCGCATAAGATCCAGCGTGCTCCCGGCAACCGCGCCGAGATACGGGTTCATGTATTGCCCGATTTGAGCGCCGCCTAATTCACCGGGCCTTACTGCCCCTGCGGCACCCCCAGTAAGCCCAAGGGCGGCCTGCTGAGCAGGTTGTGCGGAGCCATATGCGCCGCCAAAGGCTTGCCCGGCTTGCGTGCCGAGAGCAGCGCCAATGTCTTGCCCATAGCCAATATTCTGAGCGCCGGCCATGTAAAAGGGCATGGCGGCTTGTTGGGCGCCGGCGAGCTGATACTGCGCGCCAGTGAAATAAGGCTGAGCAAGCCCAGAGGCTTGATTGACGTTATAAATGCCGGCTTGTTGAGTCGGCGTGAGAGGGGCGACAAAAGCGGACGGGTCATACGAGTAAGGCTGAAACGGAATGTTTGCAGTTTGCTCGGCACGCGCATTGACCGCGTTGTACCGCGCCAGTACCTCCGGTGGAATGGTTACTGTTTGGGTTGAAGTTGAACTTTTGCCGCCGCTCATGAATCAATGCTCCCGTCTGTTTTCCTTCCCGGTCTTCGCCCCATAAAGGAAGAAAGCGCCACTCGGCTTACCAAACTGGCGCTCATACATTCGAACTTTGGCCTCGGTGCGGCTGTTCGACAATACACCAATGATAAGCGGTATTCCAAGCGTGTCAGCAACTCGCTTACTGAACTCGCAGAGTTTACGCGCTCTTCCGCCCTTGGCATTTCGAAAATCAGGGTGAATGAAGATGGCTTTTTCCTCGACGACATAATCGTCGGCGTACCACATGGTGCCGATCCTGAGCAAAGCGACGCCTTCGATTTTATCGTTTGGCTTGCCGATCAAACCGACAATGCCGTGGTCAAAGCACAGAGCGGGATAAATCTCGGTCGCAAGCTTGGCAGGGTTCGGATTCAAGAATCCGTTTTCGTCACATGCAACCATTGCAATCTGCATGATCTCATCGAGATCCTCAGGTCGCCCAGCACGAATGCGCAAGCCTTCATCATCAACTTTAATGTTTTTAAAAATGTCTTCCATGTTCAATCCTTCTTTGGTCCGGGTAATTTCTGTAACGTCCTAATAGTCTTCTTTCGATACGTTTTTACGAACTCATCGAGCACTCGGTGACCAAGCTCTAGGTCACCTTCGCCAACCATGCGCACCTCCTCTGGTGACACCACGTATTCACCGCCTGCGGCAACGATAGGAACTGCTTCGGCTTCGCCGCCAGCCGCCTTTGAAGAAGGCATGTCCGCGCCATAAGGGCCGCCACCCATCTTAACGCTCGTCGGGCCAGAGTACGGCGTGCCCCCGAAGATGATTTTCATCTGCTTGAATCCGGCCATCGTGTTGCCTTCGCCCATGGCGCTGACAATGTCGGCGGGAATTACATAGGAGCCACTCGGAACATGCATGGGGAGATGATCTGTCCGACCGGCAACATGACTATGAATCGGACCAGTGTGCAGCTTGGTTACAGGCGCCTTGACCTTAGGCGAAGGCGGCTCCTTCATCTTCTTTGCAGGCTGATACAGACCGCCGGATGTCGTCGTCTCGACTTCATAACCGCCCAAAGCTTTCGCACTACGCGCCGTATTCAAAGCGGCAGCGATGGCCTGCTTCTGCGGGTGGCCAGCATGCATCATTTCACTGATGTTGGAGCTGATGGTTTTTTGTGAGCTTCCTTTTTTAAGGGGCATGATTACACCGTCAAGTTCCAATAAGTGATTGCGCCAATGGCGTCACCGGTCCCACTAAGGGTTCTAATGCCAAGAGTATAGATATCACTGGCAGGTGCCAATGAAACGCCCAACTGCAAATCCCAGTTGTAAGCCAGTATTTCAGAGATAGGGGCTGAGCCTTGATTGCTGGCCGCAACATAGCCTTGCTCGCATATATCACCGCCCGTATACCCGGTAGCGGCTACATCAAATTCAACCGTTGCGTCAGAAGGAACCACATTCCAAGAAGGAGTGCCTGTCAAAGTTGGGTTTTTAACAAGAACAAATTCAAAATTATCCGCAGAGTCTGGGAAAACGTTAAGAGTTCTAGGAAGAACAACGGCACCGTATCCCGTCGCGGCAAGGCGGATTGAAATTAAAGGCACGAATGTTGTGCCAAGGCCGGTTAAAGATGTTGACCTTCTTGCTACATGAGGTTGAGAAATTTGCTGATATCCACCTTCAGAAACAACAGTGGAGCAAATTTGTTTTAGTGTTGCATCGCCGCCAATAGTCCCTGTTGTTGTGATTTCATATCGAACAGGCAAAACGGCAGTTGTCATGTAAACCGTGTTGTTTACGTTCGCATTCTGAAATGTATGGCAAATAATGTACTGGCCATTAATAATGAAACCGCATCGGACGTTGCCCACACCAAGCCATTCAATGTCAGTCCAGAATATTTGCGACTTGGTAAGATCAAGAGTAAGTCCGCTTGCCCCCGTGCCATCCAACTTATCGCCATTCCAGTTCGCTTGTGTGGCCGCGTTGGTATCAACCGGCGAGCCGCTAACAGAAGATCTAACAACAAATGATTTTGTCGTTCCATTTAATTGAAAGAAAATGCCATTGTCTGCATTGAAATAACCTACGCGCTGGCGCAAGTTTGTTGTTGCCGTTGCCATGACAAAGGTAGCTAAAATTAAAAGACCTTTACCGGGCTGATATGGCATGACGCGGAAACTTTGACGAACGGCAGAATCGCCGGAAGCTGTCGTTACGTTCAAATTAACGGCTGCTTGTGCCGCCGTGTATGTAATCGAGGCGCTGCCCGCAAGAGATTCTGAAAATTGAGCGTCTTTTGCAAACCTATTTTTGCTATCAAAAATAGTGTAAGGCTGGCTTACTCTAAGCCTTCCAAAAGCATCAACCGTAGGGCCGCCAAACTGCGTGTACTGAGCAGTGGCAGTAGATGATCCAACAGGCGGGAACATAGAAATCGTACTCATGCGATCAAGCCTCCAGAGGCCGTGACCGTGCAGCCCGTAGTCGATCCCTTAACCTGAACAGTGGTTCCAAATGACATTGTGATCGCGCCAGTCCATTGCATGGTGCTATAGCCCGGCAAGTTGGCATTAAAAAAGATTGCATTTGACGCGGCTGCAGCGCCATTAACCGGCACCACCGATACGTAGATGCCTATGGGCGATGCCGTGGTATTGCAGATCTCAATATCGCGAAGAATGGCTGTTGACGTATTTGGCACCGTGTAGATGGTTGCATAAGACGCCGTCATAGCTGCCTGTCCCATCTTCGTGGGAGAGGCCAAAGAAGCCAGAATGTTCATCGACGTCGCGATGCTGTTGATGCCAACAACGCCGTTTTTCTGAGCGGTCAAAACATCTGACAGTGAAGTACTCATCAGAATTTACCGTCCTGCTGGAATCGATATCGAATGTTACCGATACGCCAGAAACTATCAGCATCATTGCTCTCGAGCGTAATCGACACCAATCGACCCCTGAATCGAGGCGTGATGTACTCGACAGACTGAGTCATGGGGAATGGGCCGTAAGTTTTTGGCGTCGCGCCGGCATAGTCCAGAACGTTAAACGTCAGATTGATCGTGGCGTTCTGAGGACCGTTGAATTCACCCCACTTCATGTCTGGCCAGATCTGGTCGATGAACATCTTCAGGTCTGCTTCATTCATGACAAAGTAACCCGTCGTGAAGCTCGAGACCATGGGAGACGTGTCATTGTTGTAGCCAACTTCGTGCTGATAGATGTAGGTGTTGTTCCCATCAGCTCCAATCGGCGAACCAAAGACAGACTGATCGATCCATGCCGTTCGGGACAATAAACCGTAATCCCATACCTGCAAAGCTGTGTTGTACTTGACGTATGCGTTAATTTCTCCGCCATTACTTTTTGTCGGGTAATACCAAGTCACCTCAGCAAAGCGAGTGTTGACAGCGCACCGAATCTTATCAAGGTTGTTTGTATCAAGATCTTGGAAGATAACGTCCCAAACAGGACATGAAACCATTTGCACGCCACTTCCTGCGAGCATAAAAAATTGCGTAGGACCCATCCAATAGAAGACGCCGTTAAGAGCGCCGGCAGCCTTCTTTGCAATCAGTCCGCAATTGGCGCCCACCTCGTTAAATGAATAAACGAATGGCGGCCCAATGTACTGCATGGAGTACAGGTTGATATCAGTCCAGATCAGAGCTTGTTGAGCTGCCTGCAAGCAACCTACGATCCTTGACCCCTTGGCAAGCCGGAACGAACCGGCTTGATTGGTGACGGTACCAATCCAAGTGTTGTAGTTATTGACATCGCTCCAGCGCAAAAGAAGCGGGTCTGGTACGCCTGTAAAAGTTGAGCCCCAAGACACGATTTGCCTTTGCGGCATGGCAACAAACGAGCCATCACTATAGGTCGGGCCACTCGAAAGAATGGTTGAAAACGGTTGGCCAATCAGCGGGTCCCATTTGAAGATAGGCTGAAATGGCGTTTTGAAAACATAGATATCACCACCACTGACATAGGCCGTGGTTATGGCTGATGCGACAGTGAGGCTGCCAGAGGATGAAGCAGTTACGTAGTACGATCCGTTATAAGTAGATGGAACCACATTTGTGATCACCACATACTCGCCGACAACGGGCGTGTAATTCTGAGAGAAAGTAAACGTGGCGGCAGAGCCTGATCCTGTTACTCCTGTAACAGTCAGATTGATTTGCTCTTCAATTGGATTTGATATGAGCTGCTCGCCCCAGTTATCAAGTGTCCAATCCTCGGCATTAACCGGGTCTCCGGTTGCTGGGATAATGGCTGTTCCGACGCCATAACCACCTGAGCCGTATGCGCCAATACCGTAGCCTGTGCCGGCTGGAATAGCGCCTAGCCCATAGCTGTAGATGTACCGAGCCCGACCACCGTTAAGCGTGGCTGTAGCGGTTGCAGATGCCTCAACATCTCCAACAATGACAAATACGCTTGAACTGACAACTTCAATAACAACGTAATTGCCAAAGATTAAAATTCCGCCGACAAGCGTCGGCGTGACAATAGAGAATGTGCTACCTGCCGTTTGGCCATGATCTGGAAAAGTAACTTGAATTTGCTCATCGCCAGAAGTTGTATCAAAAATTGGCAATACGGGCGTATTGTCAGTCGTTAATGCTGCTACTGGCGAGCCCAAGGCATCTCGAGCTTGGATGTGATAGGCCGTGGCAGACAAGAAGTTGTCAGGGTTACACTGATAAAGACCATAAATGATCAAGCCGCCAATGTTGATAGGCGTGGCGACATAGACCGAGTTGTAGATTGTTTGATTTTGAAGCGTGGAATCGGTAATGGTAACAATCGAGCTTCCAGCAGTCGTGTCAACAACCGGCGTAATATTGTCTTCGTTTCGAGTTGGCGTGATGTCTTTTTGGCCATTGTCTCGAATGGCATAAAGACTTGCTTCGTACGTGTTGGTCTCATTCTGATTACCAACGCCAAGGTACTTGTTTGCCTCAGTATCTTGCCAAGCCCAAAGAGCCCTTGTGATAGAGGGCATGTAATTGGGGTAAAACTTGACCCATCCACCTAGTTTTTGAACAAGACCAAGTCCTGTACGGTCATAAATAAATCGAATGAACTGGGATTCCGATATTCCGGCCTCGTTCAAAGCCGGCGTTTGGTTCTGGTCTACGCCGGGTTTTAATTTAACTGATGCGTGAGGCATGAATTATCTCGGGGGATTTGCAGTTGGCGTGGGGCTATAAGACGTCCAAGCTCCAGACTCAAATTTCTTTCTGAATTCCTCAACAACAGCCCCGCGTAACAAGGCCTGATATTGACTCTCGTAGCTCTGCGCCATAGCCGGGTCATCAGACTGACGGCCAAAGTTTCTCTGGAAGGCGCTGATGTAAATCATGCTTGCCATGATCAAAAGGTCAGGCAAATAAGAGCTGATAAAGGTCGAAGCCGTAGCGGCCAGAACAGGTGTTGCGGAGTTCTTGGCCAGAGAGGGCATGCGAATCGTGCCCGTCGCGGTGCCCGAATAGCTGGCATCGCTGTAAGGGCCGAAGAGAATATTGATCGACGTGTTGCCGCCGGTATTTCTGTCTCCGCCGTACATAGCAAAGTATTGTGGGCGGCCACGGGCAGCCGTTGCCGTGCTGCTATAAACGTTCTGCAGCCACTCTACGGTCGTCGGTAGGAGCGTATAACCGACCCCGCCGCTAGAAAGGTTGACCGTTTGCAGAGTGACAAAGTCATCCGTATTGATCTGCAGGAGGTTGACGCCGGTAGTGAAGGTAATGGGCAGAGACGTCTTCAGGTTCAGAAGGTCAAGGTCGCGCTGAATCCGCAGCTCGGCATAGTTCAACATCTGTGGAATCAGGTCATTAAATGCCTGATCTACGCCCTCCACAATGCCCCCAACCGTCTGGGTGTCGACCACGGCCAAGGTCGCAATTTGCGTCACGTACGAGTTATAAGTCAGCGGTGTAGTCGCGACAGCCATGGGGTATTACCGCCCTCTACGCAGATGTTTGGGGGGATGATAACTAACTAGCAGGCTTCCTGCACGATTCTCAAGTTATTCTGCAGCCTTTCATCACTTGGCTGCTTTTCAAGCGCCAGCCGGGCTTGGGTTCTAGAAATTTCTTTAAAACCCAAATTCCACGCAGCGATGCTCGCCAAATCATGGGGTTTAGCACCCCAGCAGGCGGGGTCCGAAGTATGCAAATACGCTCGATCCATAATGTTCAAAGCATGCATCGAGGCATGATAGCACTCGATCCAAAGACCCCATTCGTAACAGGCTTGGGCCAAATCGCACCACGGCTCACGAATTGTGGGCATCTCGGCGCAAGCTCTACGGAACCACCTCTGGGACTCGAAACCTCGATCAAGAGCTTTGTTTGCCTTGCCCAAAATCCGCATCATGTGCGTTCGCTCGTGGTCCCAGTAAGCAGTTGGCAAAGCCAGATACCTCTGTGCTTCATCGATACAGGCCTGCCACTTCTCATAGTAGAACAGCTCTCGAGCGTGGTAGTACGCCATTCGGTGGCAAGCCGGATTTTCTTTTACCGCCTGTTCCAAAAGAGGCAAATACTGCCCCCGGGACTTGTTGATATCGGGCTCATGGCGAATTAAAACGCCGTCATAACGAACGATTTTCTCAGGCGTGATGGGGATGATGTACTCGTGAATCGGGTACCGCCAGTCGTAGTTGTTGCGAGCATGGATCTTCTCGCCATAGAAGATATGGTCGCCGCCCCAGTCTTGCTTATACCTAAGCCTGCCCGTACCGGGCGTCCACATTTCCTCAACTACTTTTCGCCAGCCCGGCTCAAGCACCTCGTCCAAATCAAGGGGGATACAGACCTTGGCATCTTTTGGGACCAAGGCAAGAGCCGCATTTCTGGCATGGTCAAACCGCCATGGATCAATGCTGATGGAGTAGACCGTCGCCCCGCAGGCCTTCGCAATCTCGACCGTCCTATCGGTGCTGCCGGTGTCCGCGATGATGATGTAGTCGGCGCCTTGTGCTGATTTGATGAACCGCTCGACGTGCTTCTCTTCGTTTTTGGCAATGGCATAGACCGCGACCTTGATGTTCTCGCGGTACGTGTTGAGCGTCGTCATCCACTTTTGTTGGGCAAAGATAGGCCCAGAGCCTTCGTACTTCACGCCGGTGTAATGCTCGGGGATAAAGTAAGACGAGGGCCAGATGTGGAAATCTTGTGGATGCTTTTTGTGAACTTCTGTGAAAATGACAGGTCCAGTTTTAATCCAAGCCGGTCCATCAGGGACTGTTGGATCATCCTTGATGGCATCGATGACCGCCTTGAAAAACGGGTGGCCGGGTGCCGAGGCCATATACCCCACGGCAATCATGCCGGGTCTGGCTGTTTCATTCTCCCAAGGGGCGCAGGCTGAACCGCAGAAAAGCCAGTCTTCGAGAGGCTTCACGCACTCGCTGTCCGCATCCACTGCAAAGCCGCCATGGGCGTGCAGGATCTCGTACCGCATCATATCGGCGACGCCGTTGTACTTTTTCTGCTCGAGATACGTCTTGATGTGGACGCTATTTATCCAGTCCGTTGCATGCAATTCCTCATTGCCCCAGACGTGGACTTGCCATCCCGGGTTTTTTTCAGCCCACGTTTTGATTAAGTCATCGGGGCGTTTAAGTTCATCGCCTATCCAAACAATGTGGATTTTGCGCGGAATGGCCTGAAAGAATTGGCCGCTTTTTGACCAAGCATAAACACCGATTCCGCCGTAGACATCCCCTAGAACGGGACTGCCAAAAAGTGAACGGGCTTCTTCGTCAGTCCAATTGTCTTTGACGTGGCGCTCGTAGGGGTTGCCTTCGTGCTCGCCCTGAGGCCAATGGCCGATAGGAATGCTGGCGATGACAACGTCGGCGCAGTCCTTCAGCTTGCGAATGAGATCCTTCGCTTCGTCATACGTCATGTGCTCGAGGACGTCACCGGCAAAGGCGACATCGTAACGATCAAAGGGCTGCCACTCTCTGGCATCCCCTACGATCAAAGTTTGATACAGCTCGTTGAGATTGTACTTCTCAACGTAAGGTTCCCATACCTCTACGCCGGTCCATTCAGCATCAGGGAACAGCTTGGCATATGTGCCAACTCCGCACCCGATATCGAGCATCTTTTCGTGTTTGACTGTGGAAACGATTCTCTGAATTTCTTGCTTACCATTCGTACTGCTAACAGGCATACCTATCTCATGATGTAATTGATCAATAACGTGATGATAGTACCAAGAGAACCCAAGATCGTGATAACGGCCCAAACAATCGATCTCTCGATCTTCTTGAGCCGAGCATTGACACCCGTAATCTGGATGTCGAATTGCGCAGACATGGCCTCGTATCGTACGGCGCAAACATCAATGTGACTGTCCACTTTGGCATTTACCTCTTGCACATCTACCATCATTGCGCCGTCCTCAGGGGAAAAATAACTGGAAAAAGTTTCCGGTTGCTGTGGCTGGCGGGGGCGGAGCCGTAAAAATCCACCCTGTATTGCCGCCGCCGTCTGTCGAATTTGCACCGGCATACCAAGTTGATGAAGGCGTGGCGGCGCTATTTGAGATTGAAAGGTAATCAACCCCAGCCCCTCCATTGATAATTCCGCCGCCCGATTTTGTAACAGTAAATGTTCCAGTGGCGCCGGTGCGTCGAAGCGTAACTAAATTTCCAGCCGATCCAGAGACGGTAAAATCTGAGACTGTTGTTGTGGCGTTGGGGAATGTAATCGTATAAGCAGCGGTTCTAGTGCTTGAAATTGTATTAAAAGTATTTGCACCTTGAATTGTAAATCCTGCTGTGCTTGCGGCTCCTCCAATAACGAGATTGCCCCACGTCTGTCCTGCGCCATTAAACGTTCTTGCAGTGTTTGTTGTATTAGAGGAAACGACCGTAGATGATGCCGCGCTCAGTGTTAAATTAGTCGCGTTTATATCTATAATATTGCCGGTTCCTGATACGGTTAAAGTGCTTGATCCAAGAGTTATCGTCCTAGTTGTAGTGGTGGTTGAAATAAAGTCATTGGTGGTTATTGCAAATCCAGCCGAATCAAAAGTTCCTGCACGAACGTCAATCTCAAGGCCTGTTGTTCCGGTGTTAAGGATATCCGCAAGAGTTAAGGAGCCCCCGGGAACGTCAATAAAAACATCGCAAGTCATTGTCTGCCCATTAGAGTCCAGCGTTAATGCGGCTCCAGAGGACGTATACAAAAGAAGATTTGCTCCCGTTCCAGCCCAAGTAACCCCGGTGCCGAGAGTTAGATTGCCTTTAACCTGCATATCGGAGTTCGTTATATTAAATGTCATTGCGTTTGTACGCGTCGACATATCAAACGTTCCAAACATAAAATCAAAATTACAAGCAACAGTCCCCGCCGCCCCAGCATTGTCAAAATTGATTATGTCTTGCGGCAAAGGAAAATTATCTGCATTAGGAGTTCCGCCGCTACCTGTAGCCCATCCGGTAGCGGTTATATTCTGGCTGCCAGAAAGATTCCAATATTTATTAACGCCGGCTACAAAAGTAACCCCGGAGTTACCACCGCCATCTCCAAGTCGGGTCCCGCTTACAGGAGCGGCGGCTCCCGAAATAGTAATATCTCGGAAATCTGTATCAGTAGTCGCAGCGACTGCGGCGCAAGTTAAAGTTCGAGTTGTTCCAATTACATCCGACCTAACATGAGTTCTTCGAATTGCAGTAGCGCCGGTAACAGATAAAGTTCCGTTTATAGTTTGATTTGCAGAAAATGTAACAAATTTAATACCGGTAGAAGTTACGGTTGACGCGGTAAAATTGTTAAAAGTATTTGCGCCGGTAATTTCAAAATCGATATCTACTGTTGTGTTTGTTTGCGTAACGTTATAGTAAGTATTTGAATTGCCAAGAAAACTCGGATTTAAACCGCTTAAAGATATAGTCGAAGTTCCAGCGTCAATCGTAAAACCAGAACCGCTTACTTCCCATACGCCATCTGCAAGAGTTACCGTAGAAGATCCTAGCTCAATAGATCGGGTGCTAGTGCCAGTAGAACGAAAAGCTCCGCCAGTGATATTAAAATTTCCGGTTTTCCAAGTTCCAGCAGAAAGCGTGAAATTAAACACACTTCCATAAGAAAATGCATCTTGCTGGGTCCATTCGCCGCCCGCGCCGTTTACCGTAATTGCTCTAAAAACTTTAGCGTTTGTTGTTACGGTATTTCCAGACGTAGTCGCTAGAAAAGAGATATCGCAAGTCGTCGTAGCTGTATTAGTTCCCGACATTGTAAAGTTGCCATAGCAACTTATTCTTGTTCCGCTAAATGTAATTACAACGTCTGGAGCAGTACACGTAAAGTCTTTACATACCGCTGT